>WNGR01010984.1_pt1 | contig 14713 bp, 16 predicted proteins | sample 5407581 | NCBI WGS metagenome assembly WNGR01 (sample SAMN13153383, study PRJNA577476) | soil metagenome | isolation source: 80 cm soil or saprolite under Garry oak tree replicate 2 | place: USA:California | collected 2016-06-15
GTCGGAGTAGGGGTCCTCGATCAGGCCGGCGGCCAGCAGGTCCGTGTGCACGCAGCCGGGCACGGTCGCCGGCACGTCCGTGAGCTCCGCGGTCACGGCGCTCATGGTCCAGCCTTCGTGCAGCGCCTGATACATCGCTCCCCCTGTGACTAAACCGAGTAAGTACGAGCACTTTACGATCACCCAACCATGGTGTCAATGAAGGAACCTTGACGACCACACAACCTGCTGCTTCACTCTCGATGGGCATGGCTAAACCGGTTTATCAGAAGGAGAACCATGCGTGCGAAAATCTTACTCGCCATCGGCACCGCACTCCTGGCCGTGACCACGGCGCCGGCCGGCACTGCCGCAGCGGTGCCCAACGCCGTCGCCACCCCGGCCGGAGTGGTGGCGTACCTGAACGGCATCGCGGGCAACCACATCGTCTCCGGTCAGCACAACGCGGAGCCGAACTCCGACCCGCTCCAGTACACCAATCAGGTGCACGCGATCACCGGCGAGTTCCTCGGCCTGTGGGGCGGCGACTTCCTCTTCGAGGCGGACAGCATCGCCGCTCGCCAGACCATGGTCGACGAGGCCAAGGCCCAGTGGGCCAGCGGTTCGCTGGTCACCCTGATGTGGCACGAGTGCCCGCCGACGATCCCGGAACCATGCGACTGGACCCAGGTCGAAAGCCTGAACGGCGCGTTGACCACGGCGCAGTGGCAGCAGTTGGTCACCGACGGCAGCGCACTGAACACGACGTGGAAGCACGAGTTGAACCTGATCGTGCCGTACCTGACACAGCTGAAGAACGCGGGCATCCCGGTGCTCTGGCGCCCGCTGCACGAGATCAACGACGGCTGGTCCTGGTGAGGCGGCACACCCAACACGGCGGCCCTGTGGCGGCTGACCTACAACTACCTGGTCAACACCCAGGGCCTGACCAACCTGATCTGGGTGTGGAGCGTCAAGGACTCGGGCAGCACGTCGAACCTGGGCACCTACTATCCCGGCAACCAGTTCGTCAACGTGATCGCCATCGACCCGTGGGTGTCCGGCTTCCCGACCACCGCGTGGTACCAGGCGATCCAGTCCATGGCGGCCGCGGACGGCAAGCCGACCGCGCTGGCCGAGGTCGGCGCCCTGCCCACCCCGAGCCAACTGGCCAGCCAACCGAAGTGGACGTACTTCAACGACTGGGCCGGCTTCATCACCAGCAGCAACACCAACGCCCACATCCAGGCGACCTACTTCGACGCGCCGGTGCTGCACCAGGGCCAGATCCACCTGCCGGGAAGCACGCCGGCAGGTCCCATCACCGGCTACCAGGGCCTGTGCCTGGACGACCGGGCATCCGGCACCGCCAACCACACCCGGCACGCAGGCTCAGATCTGGGACTGCACCGGCAACGCCAACCAGCAGTGGCACCTGCCGTAGCGTCTCAGTGCCGCACGAGTGAGATGTAGTGCGGGCCCGGACCCAGCCAGATCGAGTGCACCCGCCACCGACCCAGTGCGTTGGGGGCGGGTGCATCGGTGTAGGTGAGGACGAGTCGCGGGGTCACCGGGCGCTGTGTGCGGTCGAGGAAGCGGAAGTTCGAGCTCAGCAGGTCGCGTTTGAGCGTGCTCCCCTTGTCCAGCATGGCATTCACCCGGCTAACGACGGCGCCCCGGTCGGAGAACTCGTCCACCATGGGGCAGTCGCAGAAGTAGGCGACCGCACCGATCTCGCCGAAGCTGGCGACCGGCCGGCCACCCGCGAGCCGCCCGACCTGCGCACCGATCCCGGCGTACTCGTTGGGCGCCGCCCAGTTGGTGGTGAACGGCGCGAACTGGCGCGGCAGTCCCGCTGTCGCGTAAGCACTGGCGGAGGCCACCACGAGACCCAGGGACGCGACCAGACCCGCGAGCACCGGCCAACTCCGGCGGGCCGAACCCAATGGCAGCGCCGCGATCGCCGCGGCCAGGAACAGGGTCAGGCAGATGATGCTCGGGCCGTAGTACCAGTGGTACGGCGGCACTCCCAACAACGTGTACGCCAGGTAGTACAGCCCGCCGGCCACCGGCAGCGCGACGAACCCGTCCAACCGGCGCAGCCGTTCCGTCGGCCGCGCGAACCGGGCCGCCAGCCAGCCCAGCGTAGCGACCCCACCCAGCGCGGCAGGCAGGAAAGACAACACGGCGGCCGTCGGAAACGCGCTCAGGTACATGTCGGGCCCGTTACCGAAATTGATCCCACCCCAGGACCGCTGGCCGGTCTTGATGAGCAACGTGTCCGGCAACGCGGAACCCAGCCGCAGCCAACTGAACAGGTACCACGGCAAGGTGACCGCGAGCGCCGCGAGCAGGCTACGCACCCACCCGCGCGTCCGGTCCGGCCGGACGAAGAACAGCACCAGCGCCACGATCAGCAGGTCCGGCCTGGTCAGCACGAGCAGACCGGCCAGCACACCGAACCACGCGGGACGCCCGGTCACCGACGCGGCCAGCAACAGGGCGATCAGCCCACCGCCCAACGCCGTCTCCAAGCCGATCGACGACACCAACAGCGGATTGACCGACACGAGCACGGTCGCCAGCAGGCCGAGCCAGCCGGGCAGCCCGACCGCACGGGCCGCCGTGCGCAACCCGAACTCCAACGCCACCGTGGACAGCACGAACACGATGCCCAACGCCAGCGGCGGATCGCGGGTGATCGCGGTGCACAGCGCGATCAGCAGCACGTTCAGCGGAGAGGTCGCCGTATTCGCGGTCGCACCCGTGATCAGGCCCCAGTGCAGATGGAAGGCCACGTTGCGGGCGTAGTCCAACGTGATGTACGCGTCATCGATCAACGACGTGCGGGCGACGGCGAAGACCACCACACCGATCACCACGGCAATCAGCGACGGCGCCCACCAACGACCGGGCGCCGCCTCCCATGGTGGCACGGCGGACTTGATATCGATGTCGGTATCGGTGGACACGCGGCGGATCACCTTCCAATGTGTTGGTCGACGCCGCAGAATCACGCAGTCCCATGTCCCAGACATTGTCGTGATATGACGTTCGTGTTCCAGCTGGCCCGTCTTTATGACAGAACGTCGAGAAAGTCCTGGTAGGCCCGTTCCACCTGACCTGCCACGGTAGGCACCACCTGCGCTCCCGGCCGTACCGCGATGACCGACAGCAGCCGGTCATACATCACCGACAACTCAGCTGGTCCGACATGCGCCTTTGTCGCATCGCCTCGACTGACGAATCGGCGCAGCGAGTTCGCCTTGCTGTCCAGCAGTACGATCTCGTGGAAGTCGGCACCGACCTCACGCGCGAGCAGTTCCACCTGTTCGAGAAACGCCACCCGGCCAAGAAACTGCGGAATCACCACGTCGTGCCCGGCCACCAGGTGGGTCCGCGCGGCCGCCAGCGCGATGGCACGGGCCAGCAGCCCCGACTCGGCCGCGTCCCGCCAGCCACCGATCAGGCTACGAATCTGATCGACGTCGAGGTTCAACGCCAGCGGATGCTCGTCCACGTACATCCTGGCCAGCGTGGACTTGCCCGACCCTGGCGGCCCGTTGAGCACAATGACCCGCGCCACGGGCTAAGCGATCCGACCTGCCTTGACAGCCGCCACGAGCGCGCTGACCTCGACATTCAGCACTGGACCGCCAGGGTTCTTACTGTCCCGCACTGCGCCTTGCGCCGCTAACTCAACGCAGTTGCCATCGACAGTGCCGGCACCGCTGTATGTCGACTTCCGCCAGGTCAGATCGCTCATCGGCCCTCACTCCCGCTCATGCCTCCTTTGTCAGGGTAGCAACGAGCGCAACCGATTCGGCAGGGGTCAACGCGACCTTACCCACCTTCGCCGCATGACGTTGGAAGAATTCGATCTTTGCCTGGTCCTCAATGTAGACGACCGATCCCTGACTCTCCAGCTGAACCACCGACTCACCGCGCGGGAAGCTCAGTGTGTAGAACGGCCAGTTGAAGCCGACGTTCGCGGCGCGGTCAGCAGGCACCACCCACAGTCGCACGTTAGGACGACCAGCGACCTCCAGCAAAGCTCGCAGTTGCCTAGCCATGATCGCTTGGCTACCAACAGTTCGGCGCAGCACCGTCTCGTCCAAGATGATGTCGAACTTGGGCGGGTTGGCCTTGGTCAGTAGGAGTTGTCTTGCCTCCGTGACCTGGAGCCGTTGTTCAGTCACCTCGGGCGGCACATTCTCGGCCTCGGCCAGAGCGATGATGTAGTCGGCGGTCTGGACCAGACCTGGCATCAGCAGGGGCTCTGCGTTGACGAGCGCGATGGCGTCCGCTTCAAGGTGCATCAACGGGGTCGGCTCCAGCGGCGACTCGAGCATCCAGCGGCCGGGCTCGTCCTGGCGTTCCACCAAGTGTAGGAGCCGGTTGCGTTCGCCGCCCGTCACCTTGTAGATCACCAGTAGCGAAGCCAGATCAGCCGCTGAGATGCACTGCTGGCCGCGCTCCATACGCGACAACTTCGACTGCTGCCAGCCAAGCTGGTCACAGACGACCTCAAGACTGAGGTTGCGCCGATTCCGAACGTGCCGCACCTCCCCGGCCAACCCACTCCACACCACGGTCACGAGTTTCTGCGCCCCTATGCTCATGCGTCCTCCCGAACTCATCTGATCAATTGTCACTCAGACAACCAGATCTCGATGAATCCCGCATTCACCCGATCGAATGTTGCACTCTTCGCATATCCGATCGGCTGCGCCCCAACGTCGGCGACCGACCGCGCCCTATCGGCCATGAAGTAGGCTGCTGGCACTACAAAGAGAAACGGCCCCCGAAGGGGCCGTCGGGCCAGGGTTACTCACCCTGGCGGGGTAAGCACAGCATAGCCCACCAGAGCCGCGTTGGCCAAATCGCCAGAATAATGAGGAGAACAGTGACACAGGTAAGAGCCTACGTGGACGGCTTCAACCTGTACCACGGCCTGCGGCAGGACGGACGCAGACACCTGTGGCTCGACCTCGAAGGGCTTGCCACCAGCTTGCTCAAGCCTGGTCAACACCTCGACCGCGTCCGGTACTTCACTGCTCGGGTGCGCAACGACCCGCCCGGCAAGCAAAGGCAGGCCGACTGCCTGGACGCGCTGCTCGCCCATTCGTCTCGACTCGAAGTCATCGAAGGCCGCTTCCAGCAGAAGACGCGGTCCTGCAGTCGATGTCGACGCGAGTGGATCACCTACGAAGAGAAGGAGACCGACGTTTCCATCGCCGTGGCGCTCGTCGAGGACGGCGTGCTGGACCACTTTGACACCGCGCTCGTGATTTCGGCAGACAGTGATCTGTGCCCTGCCATCAGGTCACTCAAACGCTTGCGACCCACGAAGAGAGTCATCGCAGCCTTCCCACCGAACCGCAGGTCTGACGACCTCCGGCTAGCCGTGGACGCGGCCTTCACCATTGGCGCCGCGAAGATCCGGCAGGCCCAGCTTCCGGCCAGCGTCCTGACCAAGGCCGGAATCAAGCTGGTCAGGCCAACCCACTGGTGTTGAGGTGAGCCACTTGCCGTGCACTGCGGTCAGGAATGTTTCAGGACCACGGTGGCCATCAGCCAGATGGTCTGCGCTCCTGTCTTCACCGTGGCCGCCGGTTGCGCGCCCTGGCCGACAACGGTGTCCGCCACCAGGAACTCGATGTCCCCGTTGGGTGACACGTTCGCGCGGCCGGTGAAGCCGGCGCCTGGGGTGAGGGTGGCACCGAAGCCCGAGTCGGCGTAGAAGCCGATGGCCAGTTCGTTGGCCGACGTGGTGGCAGCGGTCGGGCCGGACGACACGGTCGCGGCCGCCGACGTCTTGCCGGTCGCGTGGGCGGTCTGGTCCAGCACCGAAGCATCGGTCACCGGGGACAAACCGGAATACTCCAGCGCCGCGATGCCGACGTCGGCCGACCCGGTCGCGGTCGCGGTGACCACCGGACGCGTGCCGCCGCCCTGCGTGATCGGGGCGCTCCACACGCTCAGTTCGGTGCCGTCCGACGCGGTGAAGTGGGTCAGCTCGACGTAGTGGTTCCCGGCCGAGTCGGTGACATTCCCGGTGCCCGGTTTGGTCGGGCCCCACGTCGCGACCTCGACCACCAGCCGATTGCCCGCGGTCACCGCCGAGGCCGGGGTCACCGACAGGCCCGTCACGTTCGCCGCGTGCGCGGTCGCCTGTTGCATGAATCCGGGCACGACCGTGCCCGACGGGCTCACCGGCGCGGACGGTGTCGACGCCGGACCGGTGCCCACCGCGTTCGTGGCGGTCACGGTGAAGGTGTACGTCGTGCCGTTGGTCAGCCCGGTCACGGTCGCGCCGGTCGCCGGCGGGTTGCCGGTCACGACGGTCGGTGTCAGTGCGACCGACCCGACGTACGGGGTCACGGTGTACGACGTGATCGGGCTGCCGCCATCGGCCGGCGCCGACCACAACACGGACGCCGACCCACTGCCCGCGGTGGCCGTCACACTGGTCGGCGCGTTCGGTGGGGCCGCCGGAGTGGCCGTGATCCGGACCGTCGCGGCCATCGACGGCACGCCCTTGTTGTTCACCAGGAACAGCATGTAGTAACCGGGCGGCGCCAACGCCGAAGCCGCCGGAGTCTGCACGGTGAGCCCGCCCGACCCGGCTGTGAAGGACAACGGGACGAAGTGCTCGTCCATGTCACCCTGGTGCGTATCAGCACCCAGCGACACCAGGTTGACGCCGGTGATCGACGCGGCATCCGGCGTGCTGACCGACATCGTCGACGCGTAGCTGGCCGACGCGGGTGCCGAGGTGATCGTGGGCCGCGCCCCGTTGAACAGGTAGGGCGGCGAGTAGATCTGCTGGCTGAACTCACCGGCACTGCTGTTGTCCCCGACGTGGCCACCGCCGGCCACCAGCACCCGGCCATCCGGCATCAGCACCGCGGTCGAGTGGTAGTTGCGGGCCGCGCTCATCGACGCGACCGTGCTCCACACACCCGTGTCCGGGTTCCAGATCTCGGCCGGCAGCACCCCACTCGTGACCACCGTCTGGTCGCTTGTGGACTCACCACCCACAGCCAGGACGGTACCGTCGGCCAGGGTGGTCAGCGTGTGGTAAATGCGCGAGTTGTTCATCGGCGCGGTCGCCTGCCAACTCGGGCTGGCCGAGTTCAGGTCGATCACGGCGGCGTTCGACTTGGCCGGTGTCGTCGTGTTCACGTCTGCGGCGCCACCGGTGTAGAGGATCCTCCCCGGCCGGTACATGTCCGACGAGCCGTTGACCACCCCACTGGCGCCCATCGGGGTCCAGGTCTGGTTGGCCACGTCGAGGTAGAAGGACTGGTCCTCCGACGGCCCGATGGTGAACACCTTCCCGCTCGGCGTGAGGTACGAGAAGGGATATTCGGCCTCGTGCACCTGCGGAGTGGACACAGTGGACAGCAGGGTCCACGTGTTCGCTATCGGGTCGTAGACCTCGGGCGTGTCCGACCAGTGGTTGGCGTCGTTGGAGTTGCCGCTGATGGCGACATAGCGGCCGTCCGCGAGTTCGGTGACCGTCGGGTACCAGCGCGGCAGGTGCATGTTGGCCAGCCGGCTCCAGGTGGACGTGGCCGGGTCGAACACGGCGGCATCGGTGATACCCAGGTTGGTACTCGACCCGCCGTAGCCGCCGACGGTCATCATGCGCCCGTCGGCCATCTGCACCAAGCCGGCGCAGAAGATGCTCGCCGGCGCGGTGGTGCTGGTGAACGTCTGCGTGGTCGGATTCCACACGTCGGTCGGCTGCGGGTCCGACCATCCGTCCCAGACCAGGAAATTCCCGTTGTGCATCAACACGGACTGAATCGCGACCAGCGGCCAGGTCTTCAGTGCCGACCACTGCCCCAGCCCCGGCGATGATGAGACGGTCGGCGTGACCGCGTTGGACGGCAAGGATTCCAGCCCTGTGCCTATTGCGTTCGTGGCGGTCACCGTGAATGTGTACGTTGTGCCGTTCACCAGTCCACTGATCGCTACGGATGTCACGGACACCACCGTCACGGGCTGGGCGGCCGAGCCGATATATGGGGTTACGGTGTAGGAGGTGATCGGGCTGCCACCGTCGGGCGGTGCTGACCACGTCACGGCGGCGGACCCGTCGCCGGCCGTCGCACTCACTCCCGTCGGCACGCCCGGTACGGTCGGCGGTCCCGTGCCGACGCCCGGCTTGAACACCACGACAGCGGCCAGCCATACGGTGTTCGCGCCGGTCTTGAACGTCGCGTTCGGTAGCGCGCCGGTCGCGGTCGGCTTGTCCTCGGTCGCGGCCTCGATGTCCCCGGTCGGCGACATGTTCACTCGTGCGGTGAAGCCGGTGCCTGCGGTGATGGCGTCACCGAATCCTGAGTCGGCGTAGAAGCCGACGGCCAGCTCGTTGTCGGCGGTGGTGGCTGTCGTGGCGCCTGATGAGACGGTTGCGGCTGCTGCCGTTCTGCCGGTGGCGTGTGCCTGCCGGTCCACGACGGTGGCGTCGGACACAGTGGACAGTCCGGAATAGTCCATCACGACGATGCCGACATCTGCTGCTGTGGTGACTTTTGCCTTGACGGTGGGTTTCGTGTTCGTGGTCACCGGCGCGGTCCACACGCTCAGTTCGGTACCGTCGGATGCGGTGAAGGAGGTGACTTCGACGTAGACGTCGTTGGCGCTGTCGGTCACCGCCGTGGTCATGGCACCGCCGTTGCGCCACACGCCGACCTCGACGAGCAGACGGTCACCAATTGCCGTCGCCGAGTTCATCGTGACGGACAAGGTACTTACGTTGGGCGCATGGGTGTTCGCCTGCTGTACAAATCCAGGTGTCGCGGACACGGCAAGTCCTGGCATCGCTACAGCGAGTCCCAGCGCGATCGCGCCAGTGCCGAGTACGGCTGACCACCGTCTCCGGGCACCGCGAGTCACCAACCTGGCGCGCATAGTCCCCACCGTTTCTTGTACTTCGTTTGGGGTGCTCATCGGATTGGTGGTCTGTCTTCGTTACCGTGGCCGTCTCACTGTCCGATGTGGGCGTTTGTCGGCACGCCGTCTCGCCAACGGCCGCCTCATTGGCCTTGTCCGCTGTTGTAGGCGCGAGAAGTGGTCAGTCGGGGTTGCGGTCGGCCACATTGGGAACGGGGTTGCCACGGGCGTTGACCATCGCGTCGAGCGCTCGGATCGCCATCCGAACGATCTCGACCAACGCCCTGTCGGAGACCATCAGGCTCAGTTCGAGGTTGGTATCACCGAACACCAGGTAGGTGTCTTCTGCGGACAGTTCGTAGTGCATCGGGCAGGCGTCCGCGATGTAGACGCTGTTTTCCATAGACAGCGACGTCGGGGCGTACATCGTGCCCTGCCCATCGAAGGCCGTGCGTTGAGGCTGGGCCGACACAGGGGTCTGCGGTCGCGGTGGCTCTCGCCGGTCAGTGCCACCATCGGGATTGGCTGCGCTGGTCTGGTGGTGTGGGTGCCGGTCATGATCCGTTCTCCTGTCGGTCCTGGTGACACTCGTTCCGGGCGAGTCGCTCGTGGACTGGTGGTCGGTGTACTGGTCCGTGCTCACTCCAGCTTCGGCTGAACGTCGGGCAGCCCTGGGTCGATCGTGTGGGCGCAGTGCTGCCAGATCCGTGCCTGGGTGTAGGCGATCGCCGCCGCGTCAAACCCGACGAGTGGGACCAGTGGCAGGTCGGACTGCCACAGTGCCGTTGCCCTGCGGTGCATCTCCACGGCAGCGGCCGCCGGTGTCGCACTGGCCGCGAGCAACTCGGCCGCCTGCGCCCGGACCTCAGCCCGTGCCCGGCACAACCGGGCACCGAAGGTATCGCCCGTGCTTTCCTGTAGTGCCGCGTTGAGTTTGTTGCGGTGGGCGTAGTCCAGCCACCGTGCCACCAGGTCGCTCACGGCCCTGGTGACTGCGGGTCGTTTCGGTGCTTCACTGCCGCGATGTGCTGGTCTTCGCCTGCTTGGGGGTCATGGCCGTACTGGTCCCGGAAGATGGTCACACCGAGGTCGGCACAGTTGAGCATGTAGCCGCGCCGGTCCCAGTCCGCCTGGTCGGTGAACTCCTCGGTCGGAGCCGCTGCCAACGCCGCCCGCAAGCCCTCGTGGAAGGCCAACAGGCAGACAGCGCTGGTACCGGCGTGGAACTGCGTGCTGCTGGCCCGATCGAAGTGCTGGACGACAACACCGACGCTCGCGTCCGCCGGCCACGGCGCTACCAGCCACCGGTCAGGGTCCTCCGGATCACGGACACCGGTCATGACCCACTTCCCGGTGGGTCCTGGTGGTCGAGATCCACGAAGGTGCACTCACGCAGGGTCCGGACTAGGTGTTCGGCCAGGGTCCAGCGGATCGCGGGACTAGCGATGTGGACGAGTTCCTCCTGGATGAGGACCGGGGCGGGGTGCCCGGCCCGGTAGACCAGGCCCTTCACTCCGCAGACGGGGGCGTCGCGAACGCGGACGGCGATGTAGCCGTTGCGTAGGGCGGGACACAGCCGGATCGCGATCGGCGCGCAGGGCAGGCAGATCGGTGGTTCGGTGATGTCGTAGTTCTCAGGCCCGTCATGGCGGCGGTAGTAGTCGGGCAGCAGCCACAGCACACCCTCGGGGTTGCGGTCGGCCGGTTGGCCGCAGACCTGGCACAGCAAGCGCCGCATAGCCCGTCGCTGCCGCAGGGAATGGATCACCGCGAACTGGGGGCGGCCGCAGCCGGGGTTGGCTGGTGATGCGGGTCCACAGAATGCCGTCACTATCGCGGTCACCCGCTGTTTCGTCCGCGAACGCGATACCACCCCACGCGTGCCCCATGACCCGGACGGGCGGTTTCCGCTCCCCACTCCACGTCGCGATGTAGGGCACCACACCACCGCGACCCACCGTCGGCAATGGTCGTCCTGGGCTCCTGTCGCCGTCGACCGTCCTGTGCGGAGCTATCACGTTCGTCGGACACGGCTCGCCCGTGCTGCTCGCCGCTGACTGATCGTGAAGCTGAGTCGTATAGGTCATGGCCCGAAGATGCCGGGGTATGCAACCCTGGACGGACAACTCAGGGACAACCCGATGGTGATCGGTTGGTGACGGTGAGCGAGCAGGGCGTTGGTAAGCGGTTGCGCAAGCTGCGCAAAATACGCGGCCTGACGCAGCACCAGCTCGCCTCTGGCGTGCACTTCTCGGTGTCGCTGGTCAAGAAGGTCGAGCAGGGGAGCGTGCCGCCCAGTGCGGCACTCGTGGCCGCCGCCGCCCGCGTGCTCGGGGTTCGACCCGCCGATCTCTACGGCGCCGACGAACGCGAGATCGCCGAAAAACCGCCCCCCGAGCTGGGCGATATTCGGTTGCTACGCAGCGCCCTCGATGCCTACGACGACCCCGAACCGGTAGGCGACCCACTCAACCTCGCCACCGCCCGGCGACGCCTCCAGGGCATCGGCCACCAGTTGGCCGGGCTGCGCTACGCCCATGCCGCTGACGAGCTACCGCCGTTGCTCCACCACATCTATGTGCTGGCCGAGCAGCCCGGTCACGCTGGTGAGCAGGGCCGCGCCGCTCTGCACGATGCCTACCGCATGGCCGCCACGCTGGCGGGCCGGTTCCGGCAGGGCGATCTGGCCGCCGTCGCATCCGAACGGCACATCCAGCTCGCGCCGCGCACGAACGATCCGCTTCGGGTGGCGATCAGCGCCTACCACCGGTCGACCAGACACCTCCAGCACGGTGACTACCGCACCGGCCTGCGCATCCTCGAACGCGCCCGCGAACACCTCACCACCACACCAGCCGGACGTGCGGTCGGCGTCCAACTCGACGTCCGCTCGGCGGTGATGGTGGCTCGCGCTGGTGACATCGACGCCGCTGATGGCTACCTCAGCCACGCCCGCGCGGAAGTCGCCCAGTTCTCCCCGCCTGCGGACCCGTACTACAACATCGACGCCTCGGCCCTGAACATCGCGGTGCACTGGTGCGCGGCGCCGGTGGAGAATTACAACGCCACCGAGTCCATCCGCCGCGCCCAGCAGGTAACGGTGGCCGATCCAGCCCGACCCGAACGGGTTGCGCACCACCACATCGACATGGGGCGTGCCTGGATGCTGCACGGCGACCGTGGCCAAGCCCTCATCAATCTGAACGCCGCCCGCCGGATCGCGCCGTTCAACACCAGGCAGCACCCCGCCGTCCGCGAGACCGTGCTGGCGCTAGCAGAAAAGGACCGACGCGTGACCGAGTCACTGGCCAGCTTTGCCCGGTGGGCCGGCATCGATTTGTAGGTTCGAGCACGCGACACGAAAGGTTGCAGCGCAACAAACCCCGGTTGCCAATGATGCCCACGCCAGCTACGTGTGGTGACGGAACGTCGTTCCCGCACAGTGCTCCGGCACCCGGTCCATTGTGGCCGATGCTATGTCGGAACAGTTACCAATCTATACTTGTCAAGCCCCAAACCGGGGAGCCACCCGGTCCCCTGTGGACAACCTACGGAGCTGTGGACAGCGGCTTGACAACCCAGACCAGGAAGGCTAGCCGGCGTCGTTGGTGGCTGCTGGCCAGCTTCGTGTTGCTGGTCCTGGCCACAGTACCGACGGTATGGGAACGCGTGGTCGCCGCACCCTATCTACGTACTCCGGCCACCGTCCCAAACACGCCGGTCGCGCTCGTGTTCGGTGCGCAGGTCGTCGGTGATCGGCCGAGCGCCTTCCTCGCCAGTCGGTTGGATCTCGCGGTGCGCCTCTACGCGGGGCACAAGGTCCGGACGGTATTGGTCAGCGGCAACAACGACCACCACGGCTACGACGAGCCCGGCGTGATGCGTGCCTACCTGATCGCGCACGGCGTGCCGGCGTCGGCGATCGTGGTTGACGACGCGGGGTTCGACACGTGGGCCACGTGCGTGCGGGCACGCCGGGTCTTCGGTGTAGACCGCGCGATTCTGGTGACGCAGGCCTTCCACATCTCGCGGGCGGTCGCGGTGTGTCGGGCCAACGGGGTTGACGGCTACGGCGTCGGTATCGACTCGGCGGACGTTGGTCTCGGCTCTACGGTTTACGGCTACTTTCGGGAGTTCTTCGCGGCCGGCAAGGCGATGTGGCAGGCCTTCTGGCCCTGAGACTTGCCGGATCGGCAAGAAAGGTTGCCGCCCGCATCCCACGCGGGCCACCTTGGCCGCATGACCTCACTGAGCGGGCCCGAACACGAATACTGGGAGCACTTCTACCAAGAGCGCGACCACGTCTGGAGCGGGCAGCCCAATCCGCTGCTGGTGCGCGAAGTCGCCGCGCTCGCGCCGGGTACCGCGCTTGACCTGGGCTGTGGTGAGGGTGGGGACGCGATCTGGCTGGCCAAGCAGGGCTGGCGCGTCACGGCCGTCGACGTCTCCGCGACCGCGTTGCGCAGGGCCGCCGAGCACGCGGGTGGTTTAGACATCGCCTGGGCACAGCATGATCTCTCGCAAACGTTTCCGACCGGGCTTTTCGATCTCGTGTCGGCTCAGTTCTTCCACTCCGTGGTCGCGCCGCCGGGTGAACGGGAGAAGACACTGCGCCGGGCCGCGGACGCCGTGGCGCCGGGTGGGTTGTTGCTGGTTGTCGGGCACGCCGGGTGGCCGTCCTGGCTGGAGCACCCGCCGTTCGAGTACGGGTTTCCGACTACCGGGGAGGTGCTCGACTCGCTGGGCGTGCGGGGGCGGTGGGAGGTCGAGCTGGAGGACCTGATCGAGCACGAGATGGCGGGACCCGATGGCGAACACGGTCGGCGCGCGGACAATCTGCTGCGCCTGCGCCGACCCCGGTAGTCAGCGGGGTCGGGCGCGCACGTGGGCGCGTTCGCCCTGCGGGCCGAACAGGATGAGCAGTTCGACGGGTGTGGCGTCGGGGACACCGAGCCAGTGCGGCACGTGGGTGTCGAACTCGGCGACCTCACCGGGTGTGAGCACCAGGTCCTGGTCGCCGAGTACAAGTCGCAGCCGGCCGTTGAGGACGTACAGCCATTCGTAGCCCTCGTGACTCTTCGGCTCGGGCTCGATGGGGCGCCGGCTGCCGGGGATGATCACCTTGTAGGCCTGGGTGCCGCCGGCGCGCCTGGTCAGCGGCATGAACGTCCTGTTGTGGCGTTGGATCGGGCGGATGTGGACGCGTGGATCGCCGGTGTGTGGCGCGCCGACGAGTTCGTCGAGTGGCACGCCGTGCGCGCGGGCCAGCGGCAGCAGCAGTTCCAGGTTCGGCCGGCGTTGGCCGCTTTCCAATCGCGACAGGGTGCTCTGCGAGATGCCGGTGGTCGCGGCGAGGCCGGCCAACGTGACACCCCGCCGACGGCGTAGCGCGCGTAGCCGAGGTCCCACGGCGGTCAGCACGTCGTCGAAGTCGTCGTCCATGTACCCAGTTTGCCAAATCGGCAAGTCGTCACGCGGTCGCGGGCGGTCCTGAGGTCAGCACCGGCGGGTGGTCGGGCAAGGCGACGGCGTAGGTCGGATCGCCGCCGCCGCTGACGCGGGCGAACCGGAGCAGTTCACGGATGATGCCGGCATTGCCCATCGCCCAACCGGTCCGGGGTTCGAGCGTGCTCGGCGTGACCCGGTGCTCGTGGTTGGACCAGCGCACGCCGTCGGCGTCGATCGTCGCGCGCGCGGCAAGATCGTCCACGAGGAGGTTCGCGAACGCCAGCCCGCCGCCCTGTTCGACGTACCGGTCGCACGCCAGCGCCAGCACCCCCGCCGTGCCGCAGCAGCGGCCGCTGTTGTCCCAGAAGCCGGGGCGTAA
>WNGR01004703.1_pt1 | contig 14712 bp, 13 predicted proteins | sample 5407581 | NCBI WGS metagenome assembly WNGR01 (sample SAMN13153383, study PRJNA577476) | soil metagenome | isolation source: 80 cm soil or saprolite under Garry oak tree replicate 2 | place: USA:California | collected 2016-06-15
AACCGTGACGCTGTCGTGGCCGCGGTTGGAGCAATACATGAAGCGACCGTCCCGGTCACCGCGATTTCGGCGGTCGTGCTGTAGCCGGTGAAGTCCGTCGGCAACGTGGTCACCACGTGGGTCGGCGTCAGCGCTCCGCGCCCGGCGTCCCAGCGGTAGGTGGCGACCGTGCTGTCGAGCTCGTTAAGCACCCAGACGACCGGAAGCTTCGGGTGAAATGCCAGATGGCGGGGGCCCGCGCCCGGGCGGGTCTTCACCGAATCCGGCTCGGCCGGGGAAAGCCGGCCGCTCGTTGCGTCGAAGCGGAACACGAACACGCGATCGAGCCCCTTGTCCGGCACCAGCACGAAGCGGCCGGAGGGATCGAACGCGACATCGTGCGGATGCGAGCTCAGTTGCTCGGTCTTGTGGGCACGAGCCCGCATCAGCAAGGAAGGGATACGAAGATGGCACAGCGTTCCTTTTGCGGCATCGACGTTGCCAAGGACCCGCTTGGACGTGATGGTGTTACCGGAGGAGTTGTGTTGGTCGGTAGGTAACGACGCACGTGCTTGTCTGCGCCCGACAAATAACCCGCCCTGCCTGATGTCCGAGTCTGGCACTGAAGGGACCTTCCACCTACGCCTGCCAATGTCTGCTCATTGGGCACGACCAGACGTGTCGCGGACCTGCCCTTACCGCCGAGTTTGACCCAAAGCGGGCATTCACGCGAGTTAGCAACTGCTGGCCCAGCCGTCGCCACCGGCCGACAATGGCCCGGGCCTTTCCATAAGGCCCGAGTCTTGAGTCGGGCTCGCGGGAGCCGTTGCCGGTCAGATTGACGTGCCGTCGAGCCGGCCCGAGAGTCTCCCCAAGCTCTCGAACAGGAAGTAATCGCCCCAGATCAGCTCGTTTTCGAGAGCGTTATTGTTGCGGACATCGAAGCAACCATCGGCCAGGATGCCCTCAGGGCGGTTATCGTCGGCACCGACAGGTGTCAGGTGGCGCTCGACGAGAGCTTGGACGGTCTCCTCGGCGGGCCGACCCCAGCGTGCGTGGTCGCCTGTCACTGCGGCGAACTTCAAGAGAGCGGCGGCGGCGATTGCAGTACCAGAGGTGTCGCGCCAGGTCTCTGGGGTGCGCGGGGCGGAGAAGTCCCAGAACGCGACCTTGTCGTCCGGAATGTTTGTCAGCCACCACGCCGCGACCGCTTCGGCCTGGCGGGCGAGGCGAGGCTCGTCCGGAGCTTCCTTTGCCGAGAGCGTGTATCCGAGCATCGCCCAGGCCTGAGCGCGGGTCCAGATTGAGTCGTCGGCGAAGCCCTTGTGCGTGTAGCGGCGCAGCACCCGGCCAGTCGCCGGATCGAAGCTCGCCGACTGGATGACGGAGTTATCCGCCTGGACGAAGAACTCGGCGCTTCGATATGCGTGGGAGAGCGCCTTGTTCCGGAGATCGGCCTCGCCGGTCTGTTTCGCGGCCCAGAGCATCAGCGGGGACGCGATAAGTCCGTCGATATTGGCATCATTGTCACCGACCGTGTGGGCCTCCTCGGCTTCGCGCCCAAGCGGGATCAGGCCCGCTACCGAAGAATAGTCCCGCGCAAGCGAGCGAGCCGCCCGGATGGCGATGTCGTGGGGGAGCTCGCTCCCGGTCAGTTCCGCGCCGACTACCGCGCCGGGGTAGAACAGAAATCCCCGGAATACGGTCCGACTATCGACTCGAACCGAAAGCCTTTTGAGCCAGTGCTCAGCGGCCCGCCGGAAGACCTCTTCGCCGGTATAGTGATGGGCGAGCCACAACATCCCCACCCAGAACCCGCCGGTCCAGAACCCGTCCGGGCTCGTGATCCAGGCGCCGCTCTTCGGGTCGCCGATATGCGGAAATCCGTCCGGGTCGGTCGCTAGGGCACGCCGGATTCGGCCGACCATACGATCGAGCGCCTTGTCCCAGACCTGCCGGTCAGCGGACCGAGGCAGGTTGCGATCGTCCGTCGTCACCTCACTCATTTTGGCTCCTCCGACGCTTGTTCTCGTTGCCCCGGCGGACCACGCCGGACGAAAGCCGCGGCCCTACCACCTCATCGGCACCACGCCGGGTCCCGAGTGCTCCTCTGATTGTCTTGCCCTTGAGCCAATGCTCCCGCCCACCGTCAGCATCCCCGCCGCCCGCTTCGAATCGAAAGCGAGCTGCTACTTGGGGAGCCATTCTCCTGATCGAGAGCCACCTCGAGGCACCGGGTCGCCTCGGCGATGTCGTCCTTATCGCCCGTTTCTGCTGCGCGATGAACCTCACCGGCGCAATGGTCCATACCGGCCGGGCGGCGAGATACGCGAGCCGTTGTCGTTCCTCGTTGCCTTTCAGACCGAGAGCCTTTTGCGGACCTCTTCGTTCCTCATGACGATGCTGGGCGGCCCGTTCGCGACCACCCGCCCCTTCTCCATCACGTAGCAAGTGTCGCTGATCGCCGCCGCGCGATGGATCTTCTGCTCGACCAGCAACAGCCCAATCCGCTCATCGCGCATTCGCGTGATGGCGTCGAAAATCTCGCTCACCATCATCGGCGCCAGCCCCTCGGAGGGTTCGTCGACCAAGAGCAGCTTCGGCTTTCCGATCAGCGCCCGCCCGATTGCCAGCATCTGCTGCTCGCCGCCCGACAGCGTCTTGCCTGCCTGTCGCCGGCGCTCGGCCAGTCGTGGGAACAGCGCGAAGATCCGATCCAGCCGCTGCTTGCGTTCCGCATTCGAAACGCCCCATGCGCTGAACAGGCCCAGCATCAGATTCTCCTCCACGCTCAGCGTCGCGAAGATGCGCCGGTCTTCGGGGATGAACGCAACGCCGCGACGAAAGATCCGGTCCGGAGACAGTCCGGCGATCGATCGGCCTTCGAAGGCGATGGCGCCGGCCGACGGCTTCAGCCAGCCCATCGCCGTCTTGAGCATAGTGGTCTTTCCCGCGCCGTTACGCCCGAAAATGCTGACGATCTCTCCGGCATCGACGCTGAAGCTCACGCCCTGCAGGACCGGCGCCGATCCGTAATGCGCGTGAACGTCGTCGACCTCAAGTAGCCGCATGATCCACTCCGAGGTAGGCTTCTCGCACCAGGGCGCTGGCGCGCACCACGTTGGGCGGCCCTTCGAACAATTTTTGACCCTGATGCATGACGACCACATGATCGGAGATGCTCATGACCAGATCGATGTCGTGCTCGATCATGAGGACCGTCACCCGTCCGGCCAAGGACTTGATCAGAGCGTCGACCGCGGCGGTCTCCGCCGCCGACATTCCCTGGGTCGGCTCGTCGAGCATCAGGATACGCGGCTCGAGCGCCATGCACACGGCAATTTCCAGGCGACGCTGATCGCCGTGGGAAAGGTTGCCGACCAGCGCGCCCGCGGTATCATCGAGTTCGAATTCCTCGATAATCGCCTCGGCGCGCCGGGTCGGCCGGCGGAACCGGTCGAGACGAACAAGGTAGTTGCCGCGCGCCTCGCGAGCCTGACAGGCGAGCCGGATGTTCTCGAGGACGGTAAGCCCGAAGAACAGGTTGGTGATCTGGAAAGAGCGAGCGAGCCCGAGGCTGGCCATGGCATGGGATGCCCGTCCCGTCACGTCCTTGCCGTCGAGCTCCACACGCCCGGCATCCGGTCGAATGGTTCCTGCGATGAGATTGAATACAGTGCTCTTGCCAGCGCCGTTTGGTCCGATGATCGACGTGATCCGGCCGTTGGCTGCCTCGAAATAAAGATCGCTGACCGCACGAAGCGCTCCGAAAGACTTCGACAGGCCCATCACCCTGATCATGACGTGCCGCCTGCGGGCGGGCGCCCTGAGTATCTTCGCGCCAGCCCCACCAGCCCATCGGGAAGAAACAGGACGAACACCACGAAGATCACGCCCAGCACCATGAGGTGTCGCTCGGTGTAGCTGCCGATCACCGATTCGAAAAAGGTGATGATGACCCCGCCCAGCAGCGGTCCGATCAGGGTGCCGACCCCGCCGACGAGCGTCATCACCACGGCCTGGGTCGAGATTTCGAATCCGAAGAGATTTGGCGCCACGAAGCCGCGCAGCAGCGGATAGAACAGTCCGCCCAGCGCGGCGACCTCCGCCGCCAGGACGTAGGCGAGCAGCTTGTACCAGAAGGAATTGTAGCCGAGATACGCGACGCGATCGGAATTGTCGCGGATGGCGCGAAGCACACTGCCGAAACCGGTGTTCAGCGCCCGGCGAATGCCGAAGTAGACGATGACGGTCGCTGCGAGCACGACGTAGTAGAAGGCTATATTGTCGCTCAGGGCGATTTTTAACCCCGGCAACACTTGCAGGTTCGGCACCGGAATGCCGATGAGCCCGTCCGAGCCGCCCAATGCGCGGGTGTTGTGGGTGATCTTCGACAAAATCTCGGCAGCGCCGAAGGTGATGAGAGCGAAATAGACGCCCCTCGCCCGGATCGCGACGGCGCCGAGAACGGCCGAAAGCAGCGCCACCGCCATGCCGACGATCGCTGCCACCAGCCAAAAAGACTGCGTGACATGCAGGTAACACAGCGCCGTGATGTAAGCAGCGAGTCCGAAATATGCCGCTTGTCCGAGCGAGAGCAGGCCCGCATAGCCGAGCAGAACGTCGACGCTGAGCGCGATGGCGGCCAACAACAGCGCCTCGATGGCAAGCCGCGTGTAAAATTCTCCGCCTATCCACGGGAAGACCACCGCGACGAGCAAGAGTGCCGAAACGATGCGCCGCAGCGCGATCGAAGCGACTACGCCGGCTGGGTTCGAAAGCCGCACGGGTCGGCGTTCGGCAGCCCCCGCCTGCAGCATCAAGCCTCTCCGATCCTGGTGAACAGGCCGCGCGGCCGCACGATCAGCACCAGCATCATGACGGCATAGACCAGGGTCTCGCCCCACACCGGCGGTATCCACAGGCTCGCGAGCCCCTGGACCTGCGAGAGCAGCAGCGCCGCGATCACCGCCCCGACGATGCTGCCCATGCCGCCCACAATCACCACGGCGAATGCCAGCAACAGGAAGTCGTGCCCCATTGTCGGGAATACGGCGTAGATCGGGCCGAGCAGCACGGCGGCAAACCCGGCGAGCGCGCAGCCATAAAAGAACGTGGCGCCATAAACGACGCGGATCGGGACGCCGAACGATGCGACCATCGCCGGGTCGACCGCGGTCGCACGCAGCACCGCGCCGATCCGGGTGCGGTAAACGAGCCACCACGTCAGAACGATTGCCGCAGCTCCGCAAATCAGCACGAACAGCCGGTAGAGCGGGACGCCGACGCCGGCGAGCATCGCCATGCCGCTCAGCGGCGCGGCAATGGCGTAAGTCTCGGTGCCGAAGATGACCTGCGCGACATCGCGCAGGATCAGGCTCACGCCGAACGTCAGCAGCAGGGTGACGATCGCGCGATCGCCGCGCGGCAACAGCGGGCGGATGCCGAGCTCCTCCAATCCCCAGCCTACGAGGCCGACGAGCACCGGAACCAAGACGAGAGCGCCCCAATAGTCTGCGCCCCAGCCGAGCAGCGCAAGCGCCGCATAGCCGCCGAGCATGTAGATGTCGCCGTGCGCCAGGTTGATCACCTCGAGCAGCCCGAAAATCATGGTGAGCCCCAGCGCCACCAGCGCCAGGGTGACACCGATGATCAAGCCATCGATTACCTGAGGCATCACCACGAAGTGCAGATAGGAAACCAAATCTTCCATGCGACTTCGCCGTCCTACCGTGGACGCGAATGATATTGCGTCAGAACTTCTTGCAATTGTTGGGACCGATCGCCTCTTCGCCCGGCACCTTGCCGACCGTCTTGAAGCTCGAGCCGACCACCTTGACGACTAGCATGTCGACGACGGCCTGATGATCCTCCTTGCGGATCTTCTTCGTGCCTTGGGGCGTCTCCCAAGTCATGTTTTCCATCGCGGCGCGCAGCTTGGCCGTGTCGCTAGTGCCCGCCTTCTCGATCGCCTGCTTGAACAGATAGAACAGCCCGTAGGTGTCGGCCCCGAACAAGTCGGGGTCGGCCTGGTATTGCTTCTTGAAGGCTTCGACGAACGCCTTGTTGCGCGGCGTGTCGACATCGACGGCATAGCCGGCGGCGCTGACGAAGCCCTCGGCGGCGCCCGACATGGCGCCGATGTTCTCCTGCGTCACCGCGCCCGCGGCGCCGGCCAAAGTCAGCTCGCCGGACAGCATGCCGTATTCCTTGAGCTGGGTGAGGAGCCGCACGGTGTCGTTGCCCGCGGTCGCCGTCATGATGACGTCGGGCCGCGCGGCGCGCACTTGGCCGAGATAGGGCGAAAAATCCTTGGCGCCGAGTGGCGGATAGGTGGCGCCGACTTCGGTTCCGCCCAGCCGCTTGATGTCGTCCTGGAACGCCGCAATGGTGCTGCGGCCCATCTCGTAGTCGGGGCCGACGAAGAAGTAGCGTTTGCCCGGGATATTCTTGACGAGCCATGCGGTCAGTGCGCTCGACTGCTGGAACGCGTTGGCGTTGACGCGAAACACATTGGCATTGCACTGGGCGCCGGTGATGGACGTTGCGTAGGAAACCGTGGTCACCAGGATGCGATCGTTGCGTTCGGCGACTTGGCCGACCGCGAGCGTCGAGCCGCTGTTCACCGTCCCGGTGAGGAGATCAACCTTGTCCTGCTGCAGCAGCTTCTCCGCCTTGCGCACGGCGACGGGCGGATTGGCTTCCTCGTCCTCGAAGATCAATTCGAAGCTGCGGCCACCCACGCCCCCGGCGGCATTGATTTCCTTGACCGCGAGCTCGGCGCCCCAACGCACCTGCTTACCGATCTGCGCATAGGTCCCGGAGAGCGGGGTGACCACGCCGACCTTGACCGGATCGGCTGCCTCGCCATGGGTCGACGCCAGTAGGCCGGCGAGGAAGGCGGCGGCCGCGCCCAGATGTGCTCCGTCCAGTAACTTGCGCATGTTTCACTCCCCTTTTGAATGATTGCTTGCCGGATCTTCTCGATCCGGCCTCGGGCCCGTGCACGTCGATCAGATTCCCTTGAACACCGGCTTGCGTTTCTCGCTGAAAGCGGCGATTCCCTCCTTGTAATCCTCGGTCTCGCGCAGCTTCTCGTAAGCATGGCCCTCGATATCGAAACCGGCGCTCAAGCCCGCATCATAGGTCGTATTGAGCACGCGCTTGATAGTTTTGAGCGCAAGCGCCGACATCGAGGTCAGCTTGTCGACGACCTCGTCGATCGCGCGGTCGAGCGCCGCGGCATCCTCCACGACGCGGGTGAGCAACCCCCACTGGTACGCCTCCGGAGCGGGGATGCGTCTCCCGAGCATCATCATGTCGACGGCGCGGGTAAGCCCTGCCATCCGCGCGATGCGCTGGCTGCCGCCGCTTCCGGGGATCTGGCCGAGCGTCACTTCCGGCAGCGCAAGCAGACTGTCCTGAGTCGCGATGCGGATATCGCAGGCCATGGCGAGCTCCAATCCGACGCCCATCGCGTATTTCTCGATGGCGCACACGACGGGTTTCGGGCAGCGCTCCGGCGCCGCGATATTCCAGGCGAGATGCGACATTCCGTCCCGCTCGATCTGCGGGAACGCCTTGACGTCCGCGCCGGAGGTGTAGACGCCGTTGGCTCCGCGGATGACGACGACGCGAACTTGCGGATCCTCGCCGAATGCTTCGAGGATCGCGGCGATCTGGCCCCGCCCGCGATACGACACGACGTTGAGCGGCGGCCGATCGAGCCGCAGCCAGCCGATGCCCCGTTTGGGCTCGACCTCGTAGCGCAGGCCGTCGAGGTCCCGAAGCACCGCAGCGCGCATCTCCGCGTAATCTTTGCTCATCGATGGTTCCTTTTGTCGTGATCCGGCGGTCGGGCGCGGTTCACAGCCGTTCATATTCGCCGCTGCGCAGCTTGCGGCGGAGGATCTTTCCCGAAGCGGAGCGGGGGATCGATCGGACGAACACGTATTCGCGCGGACGCTTGTATCGCGCCAGGCCGTTCTGCAGGCAGATTTCATCAAGCTGCCCCGGATTGAGTTCCGCCACGGCGGGCTCGACGAAGGCGACGACCCGTGCCCCTAGGCGCTCGTCGGGAACGCCGACCACCGCAACCCCGGCGACGAGCCGGCAGCGCGCCAGCTTGTCCTCGATCTCCTCCGGATAAATGTTCTCGCCCCCGCTGATGATCATGTCGTCGACGCGCCCGGCGACGTAAAGCTCACCGTCCTCGTCGAGCCATCCGAGATCGCCGCTACGGTACCAGCTTCCCTGAATCGATTTCGCGTCCGCCTCGGGACGTTTCCAATAGCCGGTAAACGCCTCGGGGCTCTGCATGCTCGCGACGATCTCGCCCGGTTCGCCCGCAGGCAGGTCAGTCTCGATGTCTTGGCGCCGATCGGCGTCGGCCGAGACCACCCGAATGACCTGATTGAGGCCGGCTCGGCCGGCGCAGCCGGGCTTGAGGTTCTGACCGTCGCAAATGGTGAACGTGTAGATCTCGCTCGAGCCGTAGTGGTTGATGAACACCTCCGGCTCGAGCATCGCCAGGCATTTTTCGACCAGCGCCGGCATCATCGTCATCCCCGCGTAGCCGACGCGCGACAGCGAGCCGAGATCGAATGCATCGAATTTCGGCTCGCGCAAGATGTCGTGGAACAGCGTCGGAACGAGGAACAGGCTCGAGATCCGCTCGGCCGTGACGAGGCGGAGCACCTCGTCGGGCGCGTATTCGGGCAAGCACACGACCTTGCCGTTGAGCAGCGCCGAGGACAGCAAGGTCCGCACGCCCATGGTGTGGAACAGCGGCATGACCGCGAGCGCGGACTCGCCAGGCCGGTAGTGGTGGTGCGCGATCTGAGAGACCGCCGCCGCGAGCTCGCTCTTGTGCGAGCGCGGCACCCCTTTTGGACGGCCGGTGGTCCCGGAGGTATAGAGCATCAGGCAGGTGGCGCCTTCCTCCGCCCCGATGGGGCCGTCGAGCGGTGCGCCCGTGAGCAGCGTCGCGAACGGCACTCCGTCGCCGCTACCGTCCGCCGCCACGATCCACCGGGGCGGATCGATGCGAAGCCGCGCGGCTCCTTCGGGCGCCGCGCTCTTGGCGGCGCCGTCATAGGCCACGACGACGGCCTCAGCGTCTTCCAAACAATATGCGATCTCGTCTGCAGACGCCCGCCAGCTGACCGGCGTAAAGATGGCTCCCAACAGCTGGCAGGCCCAGTAGAGCGTCGCCATCTCATAGCAATTGCGCATGACGACGACGAGATGGTCGCCGGGCTGAAGCCCCATCTCGCGCAGAGCTCCGGCGGCGGCGCGGATCTCGCCATACCATTGCGCGTAGGTGCGGCGGCGGCCGCCCTCGACGATTGCCTCGCGGCCTGGCTGGCGGAGTACCGAGAAGGTGAATGCGGTGCCGACGTCCATGCTCAACCAGCCCCCTGTTCGATCGTGGACGCGGCGTCGAGAATGGCTTCGACGATCGCCGCGTAGCCGGTGCAACGACAGATATGGCCCGACAGCATGTCTCGGACCTCGGCTTCCCGCGGATGCGGATTCTCCCTTAGAAAATGCGTCGCCGAGATGAGAATCCCCGGCGTGCAGAAGCCGCACTGCAGCGCATGGTGGCGGAGGAAGGCGTTCTGCAGAGCATTGAGCGTCCCAGATCCGGAAAGCCCCTCCACCGTGGTGATATGCGTTCCGTCGGCCTGCACGGCATATTGCGTGCAGCTGCGCATCGCCCGGCCCTCAACTAGGATCGTGCAGGCGCCGCAAACGCCGTGCTCGCACCCGACGTGGACGCCGTAGGCCTGCAACTCGTGTCGCAGGAAATCGCATAGCAGCAGTCGCGGCTCGGCGAAGCCGCATCGCGCCGCGCCATTTACGTTTAGCTCGACGCGATGGCGCGCGTTCGGCGCGAGGCGGAGCATGCTCATTGCAGCCGTTCCCTTCTCAGCCGGGCGTCCCCGATTGCTCGCGGCATCACCCTTCGGATGAGCTCGCGCGACAACGCGAGGCGAAACCTGGCATCGGCGACGTGATCTTCCATGGCCACGACCGATTGCACTGCGTGTTCGGCGATCTCGGCCGTCGTGTCCTCATCCGCGGCGCGGCCCAGAAAGCCCGACGTCTCGACGGCGACGGGACGATTTTCGACTCCGCCGAGGCCGAGCGCCAGGGCGGCGATGCGGCCGCTGTCGTCGATGCGGATCTGGCATGCTGCGGCCGCGATCGCGAAATCGCCGTGGCGCTGGGCAATCTCCTCGAAGGCGTGCCCGGCATCAGGCGCCGCGCGTTGCCATTCGATCGCGACCACGAGCTCGTCGGGTCGGCGCGCGGTCGTCAGCGCGCCGAGAAAGAACTCGCGCGCGCGCACGCGGCGTTCGCGCCGCTTCGACCGCAGCACGACCGCGCCGTCGCCGACGACGAGGCACAGGGGAATTTCCGCGCTTGGATCCGCATGGGCGACGGAGCCGCCGAGCGTGCCGCGATTGCGGGTCTGGAAATGCCCGACCCAGGGCAGCGCCAGCGCCAGCAGCGGCACTTCGCGGCGAAGCATGTCGGATCGGAACGCATCGGCCTGAACCAGCGTAGCGCCGGTCGCGACGGCGTCGCCGCGGACGTCGATCAAATCGAGCCCGCGAATGCGCGTGACGTCGATCACGACGCGCGGCCGCATGATTCGCAGATTGAGCATCGGTCCGAGCGTCATTCCGCCGGCAAGCACGGCCGCGTCCTCGCGGCACTGCCCGAGCACGCCCGCTGCCTCGAAAACCGTCTCGGGGCGGCAATATTCGAACGCAACCGGCTTCACCGCTCCGCCTTCCTTGCAAACATCGCTGCCACCCGCGACGGGAGCCAACGCCGCCACCGACCGCCCGCCGGCGGCGCGATCCGCCGCTCGAGGGCGCGGAAGAATTGCGCGATGAGCAATCGGGTCACCGTGCCCAGCATTCGCTGGCCCACTGCGGCGACCTTGCCCCCGACGGTTGCCTCGTACCGGTAGCGCAGGCGGGTGCGGCCGTCGGGCTCGCCGGCGAGCGTGACGAAGCCCTCGCCGGTCCCAAACCCGAGCGCGCCCGAGGCCGTGCCGAGAAGCCGCAACGATTCACCTTCGCGCTTGTCGCGTATCTCGATCCGCGCAGAATAGATTCCGCGAATGCCGCCAACGCCGATCAGCACTTCAGCGCTGTATCGGTCGGGGCCGTCCTGCTCCAGCTTCCGGCAACCCGGCACGATTGCGGCAAGCTCGTTCGGCTCGACCAGACGTCGCCAGACCTCAGCTGCCGGCGCGGAGAGCACGACCTCCCCCGCTCCCCTCAGTGCTCCGGGCTTTCGTCGTTTCGAATCCGCTTTCGCAACCGCCGGGCCGACGGCGCGCGTGCCGGCGTTCGCCAGCGACCAAACGCGCCGCAAGGTCAGAGGCAGCGTCACGTCCTCGCGACCGAGCGCGTCGGATACCGCATTGGCGATCGCGGCAGGCGTGAGCATCGAGCTGCCGTCGCCCATGCCTTTGGCGCCCAGCGGATTCATCGGCGAGCGTGTCACGACATGGCCGATCGTGATCGCGGGAACTTCGACCGCTGTCGGGCACAGATAATCGGCGAACGTGCCGGACAGAAAATGGCCCTGCTCGTCGTAGGCAAACTCCTCCATCAAGGCTGCGCCGAGCCCATGGACGAAGCCGCCGTGAATCTGGCCCTCGACGATGAGCGGGTTGAGCTGCGTGCCGACGTCGTGCACCGACACATATTTGTCGATTCTGATTGATCCGGTCGCGCGGTCGATCTCGATCGCAGCGAGATCGGCCACGAACCCGTAGGTCGCGGCCGAAGGTACGCGGTCGTCAGGGCCCGGCCCGACAAGCCCTGCCGGTGAAACCACGGCGGTCTCGTGGATCCCGGCTGAGACGTCGGCTGGCATCCCCGCCGGATTCCAGTGGGCGCGGGCCGCCACTTTGCGCAGCGCCAGGCCCCTGTTGGAGCCAACGATCCGCGCGTAGCCGTCGACCAGTTCGATCTCTTCGGGCGAAGTCTCCAGGCCCTCTGCGGTCAGTCGTTTGAGTTTCTTAGCAACCTTTCCCGCTGCGTCGGCGATCGCACCGACGACGATCGCGGCAAACCGGTTGGAGTAATTTCCCGAGGCAATCGACCACGCGCTCGTCAGCGTGTCGATCTCGGTGATCACCTCGATGTCGTCGGGATGCAAGCCGAGCGCATCGGCGACGATTTGCGCGCCGACGGTGGCATGTCCCTGCCCGTTCGGAGTGCTGCATAGCTGCAGCGTAACGTGACCCGTCGGATCGATTGATACGACAGCACTGGCGCTTGCCCCCGATTTCGCATCGGCGCGTGCGCGGTCTTCCGGCGTTTGTGCGAGCGAGACATAGGCCATGTTCGAGCCGGAGGGTTCGATACCCGCGGCAAAGCCCAGCCCGTAGAGCCGGCCCTGCTCGCGCATCTCGTCGCGCCGGCGGCGCAGCGCGCCGATATCGGCAAGCCGCAGCAGCTCGTCGAGCGCGGCCTCGTAGTCCCCCGCATCGAGAATGGATCCGGCCGGCGAGACGTAGGGGAACGCCTCTTTGCGCACGAAGTTACGGCGCCGCAGCGTTTCCGGATCGAGCCCGAGGCCACGGGCGGCGATCTCGATCAAGCGCTCCAGCGCGAAGTAGAATTGCGGTCCGCCATAACCGCGATTGAGCCCGACCGGCGTCCGATTGGTCACGACGAGCTCGGTCTCGATTGCGAGGTTGCGCACGCGATAGCAACTGCTCGATGTGCTGTGCATGCGATAGGCCGAAGCCGGCTCGGGCGGCCGGATATAGGCGCCCATGTCCGCGAGGTTGTGAAACCGCAGCCCGGTCAATTCACCGTCGTGGAAGGCGCCCGCAAGCGTGCCAATGCGATCGCTCGAGGCCGAGGCCGCAGTGAGGTGCTCGGCGCGATCCTCGATCCATTTGACCGGCACGCCGAGCTTGCGGCTCACCGCGGCCATCAACACGATGTACGAGAACACGGCCTGCTTGGTGCCAAAGCTGCCGCCGCTGTAGGGCGGCGTGATCAAACGCAAGCGAGTTCCCGGCACCTTGAGCGATCCCGCCATCAGCGGATGCAGCACGAACGGCCCCTGGAAGTTCGACCAGACGGTGAACCGTTCCGGCACCGGCTCGAAATGCGCGATGACGCCGAAAGTCTCCATCGGCGTCGACCCGTAACGCGGATACGTATAGGAGAATTCGAACACCCGATCCGCTTCGGCGAAGGCGCGGTCGGGATCGCCGTAGCGAAAGCTGCGCCGGCTCACCACATTGGATCCGACCTTGTCGTGTAGCAGCGGCGCGCCCTCGGCCGTTGCCGCGGCCAGATCGGCGACCGCCGGCAACGGCTCGTAATCCACCTCGATCAGATCGCAGGCGTCTTCGGCAACATATCTGCTCTCCGCGACGACTACGGCGACCGGCTCGCCGACGTAGCGCACCCGGTCGATGGCAAAGGGATAATAGGCGAGCGGCGCCTTCACCACGCTGGGGATCGGGCCGATCAGTTCTGCGAGTTCTCCTCCGGTTACCACCGCGATGACGCCGGCGAGCGAGCGAGCCCGTCGCGCATCGATCCTCCGGATCCGGGCATGCGGATGCGGCGAGCGGAGGATCGCCGCATGCTTCAATCCGGGGACCGGCGACAGATCATCGATGAATCGCGCCCTGCCGGTCAGGAGCGCCGGATCCTCCTTGCGCGTGACCGGCGCGCCGACCCAACCTTTCGCGACTCCAGCTGCGGTGTGCACGCAAGACTCCCCGATCGGGCAGGTCAACTGGCACAAGTTTATGATCTGCCTAGTAAAAACAGCAAGCGCCGACTGGAAAGCCCCACCGAGTGGCTAGCCTGACGCCTGCCTGTCGTGGTTCGCCTCAGCGGATGCGATGGTCGTTCGTTCCTGGCCGTTGGCTAACGGTGCCGGTACCTTCTGGGCTCTTCCGTGTTGAGGCAGAGCTGGTAAATCGAAGGCGGCGACATCCTGGGCGATAGAGTGAGCATCGCGATCCGACGATCGACGGAACTCCAGCAGCGCGCCGCCCCCCGTGGTCTTGACGATCCCTGCCAGTCTGCGTTCGACCCGGTCCTGCCCCGGAGTGGCCATGTTGGCTGTCCTCTCGGGCGCTATCCTAGACCGGAATGGCCACTCCTGGCACAACTCTGCCGTAGTCGGGCGGGCAGAGCGGGTCCGCTCTGCCCAGGACATCAGACGTCGACTTGCTCCGCTATTGCAAGGGCGTCGTCGACCTCGATGCCGAGATAGCGCACGGTGCTCTCGATCTTGGTATGGCCGAGCAGCAGTTGAACGGCCCGCAGATTGCCGGTTCGGCGATAAATCAGCGTGGCCTTGGTTCGGCGCAGGGAATGCGTGCCAAACAAGCTGGGATCGAGCCCGATACTGCTGATCCATTCGGAGACGAGCCGCGCGTATTGCCTTGTTGTCATGCACCGGCCATGACCTCGGCGTCCACCGAACAGGAATTCGCCCGGCTTCTTGCCAGCAACCCTTAGGTAGTCATCGATCGCTTGTCGGGTCTGCTCGGTCAATTCGAACCTGACAGGCTGCCCGGTCTTCTTCTGTCGCACTGTCGCCCGGTCGACTGAGTACCCGTTCGGTGCGACGTCTTCGACCTTGAGAGCGACGACATCGCAGCCACGCAGCTTGCTGTCGATGGCCAGATTGAACATTGCCAAGTCTCGGGGTCGCCCTTCGACCTGC
>WNGR01004705.1_pt1 | contig 14711 bp, 14 predicted proteins | sample 5407581 | NCBI WGS metagenome assembly WNGR01 (sample SAMN13153383, study PRJNA577476) | soil metagenome | isolation source: 80 cm soil or saprolite under Garry oak tree replicate 2 | place: USA:California | collected 2016-06-15
CGCAAGCCCACAGATACTGGAAAAGCCTTCGTTACTCCTTGTTGCTCAACCAGACGATTCTCTTCCAGGCGTGAAGGGGGAGATCAAGGTCATACGATCGCTCAAAGCACGAGTCACGGTGGGGGATCTTGTCTCGACTGAGGCCACAGCCTCTTCCGTGGTCGAGGGCCTCCGGGGCAGTCACTTTGCCCACTTCGCATGCCATGGAGTGCTGGAGACAGGAAAACCGTTCGAGGCTTCGTTCAAACTTCACGGGGGCGAGCGTCTTACCCTGCTGGACATTGTACGGTCTCGACTCCCGGACGCGGAATTCGCATTCCTTTCTTGCTGTCACGCTGCGGAAATCACGGAAGAAAGCGTTGCCGACGAGGCGCTTCACCTTACTGCTGCGATGCAGTATTGTGGTTTCAGAAGTGTAGTTGGGACTATGTGGGAAATGGCAGATACGGACGGGCGAGACTTGGCCAAGAGCTTTTACAAGTCACTTTTCTCTAACCAAGAGACAGGTGTGCCATACTATGAGCGATCTGCAGGAGCGCTGCGGGATGCGACACAGAAGCTGAGGGGAAAAAGAGGGATCACCCTGGAACGATGGGTGAATTTTGTGCATTATGGCGCTTGACGTTGTGTCTTCGGTGAGTGGCCGAATGTTTCGCACACACGCGACTCTAGCGCTTACTAGTTCTCAGAAAAATTCGGATATGTTGTGTCACTGAGGTCAGACCAATACTTGGCGTCGGTATTTAGATGGACATGCGTAGCTGTTTGTCTTATTGTTGTCTCGATATCACCCGTGTAGCGCCCCAATACCGAATGTAATCTGATCGTACCGACGCGTGAATTACCTTGAATGCTGTTTTGTCCAATGCCCCATGCGTTGTGAGACGTCAGGACTAGCAGCATGAGAAATATCTTGCCAATGGGAGTGGCAAGGGTGATCTGGTGCTGTGATTTGACGAAAGGCCAAATAAGATACCATACTGATACAGGACGCCTGCGGGATATCACCGCGCCCATGGACAACCCACCCATCCGCACTCGTCCCACACAGGGCGCGCAAGACGAGCACACGCTTTCCACAGACCTGGTCAAAATGGCATTCGAATGCGACGGTCCAAGCGGTTGTCAACGTTTACTCAGGCTCTTTCCGAACTACTGTATCTTCGGCGATTCTTCACATAGAGAACGTTACGTCTGTAAAAATTTTCTCTCCGAGGAGCTCTTCTATGGTATTATCTCGAGGAAATGACGGTGGCCCGGGCGTAGTGGGAAGAAACTGTGCCTTGTTCAACCGAACCCCATAGAAGGCCAAGGTATGCCCTTGCATATGCCAGTTCATGGGGAACTTGAAAAAAAAGGTCCGTACAACGCACAGGACGTACTAACATCTAAGATAAACACAATTAGATATTATCTCATCCTCCTCTATCTCCAGCTCAGAATCCTTCATTCACCACAGACACCTGGTGCAGGCGAGAAAGATGGAACTGTCATTGGAGCTGCGCCGGCGTCGTCTTTCCCTCTTTCGGCCTCATCAAGGGCGTCACGGTGGCCCCCGCGCCTCCAACCGCATTTGCAAGTGGAGCTGTGCTCAAACTCGGGCCCGGGCTTGTGCTTGCGCCGGGTATATTGGAGGAAGGAACCTAGCGCTCCTCGACTGGTGGCAGGCGCTCTTTTTCGATATCCGATCTGTGTCTTGCAGAGTTTAGCTCCTGATTCATATCGGTCAGCCTGTGGACAGAAAAGATAAGGGGACGCACGCGCTGTCGAAGGTCTTGATGGCGTTCTTGGTGCCCTCGGCGCCGAGGGCGAGCGCGCTATACGGCAGTCTGGACGAGCCCGAGATGCTCTTGAGCTCCGATACCCGCTCGGACACCTCCCTGTCATACAGAAAGTAAAATAAGAAGAGTGAACGGGTTTGCCCAGTAGACAAGAGGCACAGCACACACCGGAGGATAAAAGTGGCCCATACGCCAGACGGCAAGGATCTTGTTCTTAGTTACTTTGCGCCGCTCGGCGACATCACGGTCGACGGGCGCTGTGCTCGCCAGTGCCGACTCGTCAGAGCCTTCCATGAGTTCCTCCTGCGTGCATATATATATAGCACTGCCGCGAGCATGTCCGTAACTGCCAACCGGTCAATGATCGTCCAAAATTGCGAGAGAAAAGTATAACAAAACGCACTATTCTTGCCGACGAATGGCAGGCTCCAGCTGCGCGCATCCATGAAGTCGGGCAGCCAGTACGGGAGCGACATATTATTGAACCGCCGGATGCTGAACATGTTCGCCTCGTACTTCACCATTGCCGCCTTGTTATTGTACACATCCAGGTAGTTTAGTGCCGAGAAGAACGTCATGACGCTCGGGAATCCCGTCTTGCGGCTCTTGCGATACATCCGGTACCCGCGTGTCATCAACCACAACCTGCCCGCGACAATAAGTTACCCAGCTCAGCCCGGACAGAAAGGACGGACGAGTTGGATGGGAAACCGAACGCGCCCAGCATCTTGAGCTTCTTGCGTGCGGATGATAGACAGCAGGCAGTCGCGTTCCAGCAACTCGCATACGGATTTATAGGTATAGAAGTAGGAGTCCGGGCGTTGATGCATTGATGGCTCACAGAACTGGTCCAGCTACGCAAGTAGCACGTATTGTGCAGATATTCGTCATAACGTGGGGAAAAGGGGGGGAATGTGTGGGAGGGCTCACTTTACGAATGTCGTCGAGCGTGTGCAGCTCGGGAAACGGCCCACCGTGTATGCACAGGAATTGTTTGTTCATGATCGCGGCAAATGGGAGGGCGCAGCCCGGCAGAAGGACTCGATGCACGCCTCGTAGACGTGCTAAGAGTACTTGTGCTTGCATTCGAGCTTGAACATGAATTAGTCGGTTAGACAAGGGGGGGCGGAACCAGAAAAGACGACGGCCGACTGTTTTTGCTCCCCAGTCGAGACAAAGTTGCGATAAAAACGGAAAGTGGCTGTGGGAAGGGTCACGAGAGGCGGATTTGGCTTGCACGGCGGATGGACAAGGGAACTTCAAACTTCAAGTTGGCAATGGGCACGTTTAAAGCGTGGCCTGTGAGCCAGTGCAGGGCTTTTCGTCTACCCACCTGCTCTTCTTCCTTCGCAATCCCAATCGCGACCAAGATTTCTCATTTTCGCGCACTGGACCATGGCACCCAAACGTAAGCCCGAATCTCCTGGTCCGAACCGTCCTGGTAATTGACACCGTATCTCCCTTCCTTGCACTGCAGTCTCGATCTCCGATATTGACGGCTACATCGCGAATGCTCAGAATTCACTCTCGCTGTACCCTCGATCTCATTCAGAGCACGTCACTTGCGTCTACAAACTCGTCAAGTTGCGATGGGCCCGCTATCAACTGTCACAAGAGAAAGAAGACCTTGACAAGTCTATTGTACACTGTACTGAGGCGACCTTCCTTCCGCCCATTTCCCGGGATCGACCTCATCTCGACAACGTTTTCCGGCTTCTCTTTCACCTCGCATACGCTCTTCTAGAGCGCTCCGAGGAGTTCGAACAACCCGAGGACATCAAATCTTCTATCAAATACCTCCGTTATCTCCGAGAACTACCCCTTGATTCCTTCGACGTCCCCAGAAACCTCGTTACGACATCACTTATCCGGGCATTGGGTATTCAAGTTGAGTCGGGAGCTGGGGATGGGACACGGAATATCAAGGAGATGGTGGTCCTCTGCCGCGAGTTGCTCACCTCAAAAATTTCGACAGACGATCTCGCTGCCGCATTTCCGCCCTTGAATCACGCCATCTTTGCTGCAGCAGCTCGAGGACGGTCCGCCCAGTCGTTAGACGAAGTCATAGAATGCCTACAGGACGCGGTGAAGATGTGCTCACCAGGTTCGCACCAAGTCCTGTATGCACTGGCGAACACGCTCTGCATTCGCTTCATGGAAACTCATTCAAATAACGATTATGAAGAGGCAACGGCGCTATTGGAAAGGATCCTCGATCCCAATCAGCCTGGAGAGTGTCCGAATTCATTTCGGAAGCTAGGTTCATCACTTGCCACTCTGCTCGCATTCGTCAGATCGGCCATCTTCCCGAGGCCAGAATATTCCGAAGTGACAATTTCTCGTCTCCGTACCGAACTCGGTTCTCCTTCCCTTGATGAAGAACTTCGTCTTCAAGTCACCAAGGCCTTGGCGGTCCAAGCCAGAGAGCGCTTTGGAGAATTCAGTCTCGCTGAGAGCCTTGAAGAAGCGAACTCCTATACTTCACAAGTTGTCGACCTTTCATCTCAAAGCCTGGAAAACTCTGGGGAGCTTTATCTTGGATCAGAGGCTGTTCGGAGGTCATACTCGATAACGAGGATGGCGGAGAAAATTCGGTACCTTGAAGAACTGCTTCCAATTACTCCTCCAGGGACCGAACGTCACAAAGAGTGCCTCAGTCACCTTGCAAATTGGTATGAATCAAAGTTCCGCCGTACCAACGATATATCGGATATCGAAGAGTCCATCAAGTATAACCGGCTGTTACTCGATGCGACTCATTCAGGTGACCCGTGGAGACTCCTTCCCCTTATTTCCCTGCGCAACATCCTCGTCCTCGCGTTTAATAAAACCAGCAAGATCAGCTACCTCGACGAGTCAATCACCCTCGGCTATGACATTCTCAAGTTGAAAATGGCAGAGCCCAAACAAATTCACGCAATTCAGGAGCTTGCCTCATCTCTACTTACCCGCTGGCGGTTGCTTAGTCGAACAGAGGACCTCCATGAAGTCATACGATTGATGTCGTTGGCCGTTGATGATCAATACGCGCGGGAACCTGACCGATTTCGACTTTCATGTCAGTGGGCCCGCCTTGCGCGAAGTGTCAATCACCCCACCACCTTGATTGCCTACAAAAGTGCAATGTCATTAATACAAAAGTCTTTGTCCTTCGCTCCGACGGTATACATTCAGCACACCCGTCTCGTCGCCATGCGCAAATATTGTCAGACCATGCCATTTGACTACGCATCCTTTCAGGTCGATTTAGGCCATTTTGAGGAGGCCATTGAGACACTGGAACAAGGTCGGGCATTACTTTGGTCCGAGATGCGTGGCCTTCGTACCCCCATGGCCCAACTTACCGAAGAAGACTCTCCATTGGCAAAGAGATTTGCTGAGACCAATCAAGAACTCGAGGCGCTGACCATATCCATCACACCAAGTGGGAGGCCAGAACTGGAAGACGGCATCGCTCAAGATTGGATGGACCCATTCGGTCGGCTTGTGGTCAAGCGGCAGAAACTGGTGGAGAAACGGGATGCGCTGATTTCACAGATCCAAAGCCGACCAGGGTTGGAAGGATTCTTGAAGACGCCATCATTCGCCACTCTTCGCTCCGCCGCCTCCCGGGGCCCCGTCATACTTATTAACCACTGCAATTGGCGCTCTGATATCTTGATTCTCTTCCACAATTCCCTTCCTTGCTCCATTCCTACCGCCAATGATTTCTACGATCACGCGACCGAACTGCGGGATGAGCTGGTCGAGGCACGCAAGCACGGTCTCGACTCAAGCGAATACCAGGATGCTCTCTCTTCTGTACTAAAGGGCCTCTATGAGCAAGTTGGAGAACCGGTCATCAAGAGGTTTCGGCTGTTAGGCGTGCCAGAGCAATCTCGAATCTGGTGGTGCCCAACCTCGGTCTTCTGTTCTCTTCCCCTTCACGCTATGGGCCCAATCCCATCGAGCGATAGTTGCGACCGATATTTCTCGGATCTCTACATCCCTTCATATACGCCATCTCTCTCTGCCCTCATTGAGTCTCGCAGGGCAGGGCCACAGACACTGGAAAAGCCCTCGCTGCTCCTTGTTGCACAACCGGATGATTATCTTCCAGGCGTGAACGGAGAGATCAAGATCATACAGCGAGCGCTCAAAGCACGGGTCACGGTTGCGAATCTTGTCTCGAGTGAGGCCACACCCTCTTCTGTGGTCGAGGGCCTCCAGGGCAGTCACTTTGCCCACTTCGCATGCCATGGAGTGCTGGAGATAGGGAAGCCGTTTGAGGCTTCGTTCCAACTTCACGGTGGCTCGCGTCTCACGCTACTGGAGATAATACGGTCTCGACTTCCGGATGCCGAATTTGCGTTCCTTTCTTGCTGTCACGCTGCGGAAATCACAAAAGAAAGCATTGCCGACGAGGCGCTTCACCTTACTGCTGCGATGCAGTATTGCGGATTCCGAAGTGTAGTCGGGACTATGTGGGAAATGGCAGATACAGACGGGCAAGACCTGGCCAAGAGCTTTTACAAGTCGCTATTCTCTAGCCAAGAGACAGCTGTCCCATACTGTGAGCGATCTGCAGGGGCGTTGCGGGATGCGACACAGAAGCTGAGGGGAAAGAGAGGAATCACGCTGGAACGATGGGTGAATTTTGTGCATTATGGTGCTTGACGGTGCGTCTTCGGTGAGTGGTTGAATTTTCGGCGCACTCGCGATCTGGCACCTACTGTTCTCAGAAAGATTCAGATATGTTGTGTCATCGGGGTCAGACCAATACTTGGATATGCTTAGTTCTTCGTTTTGATGCTTTCTCGATATCACCCGTGTAGTGCCTAATACCCATGTAATCTGATTGTACCAATGCGTGAATTACCTTGAATGTTGTTTTGTCTAATGCATTAGGACCGGTAGCACGAGATATATCTCGGGAGTGGCAAGGCTCATCTGGTGCTGTAATCTGATGAAAAACCCTCCAAGACACTGTACTGATAGTACAGGACGCGTGCGGGATATCATCGCGCCCGTGGACAACCCACATCTCTGCAGTCGTCCCACACAAGGCGCACAAGACAAGCACAAGCTTTCCACAGACCCAGTCAAGATGGCATTCGAACGCGACGGTTAAAGCACTTGTTAACTCTTGCCAAGCGATCTTCGTATAAAGGACGTTACGTCCGAGTCTGTAGAGCAAACCAATTAGATCCTCCTCTTATCTCCAGCGGAATAGCGATTGCGATGAGCCCTAGGCTCTAAAACCTATTAACGGTGCCCTCGCGTAGCCCAGTGGGGAGGGGACTGCCGCTTGTCATATAATCCGACGTGGCACCTGCTGCGCAAATAAAAGCACTCAAAATCGGTGATCCCCAGAATCCTCCACCACAGACAATCGGTGCAGAGGAGAATAAGGGAACTGCCATCGGCGCTGCGCCAGCGTCTTCTTTCCTTCTTTCGATATCCGATTTGCGTCTGAGGGTTTGGATACGGATTCATAGATCCCGATGTCAGTCAGCCTGTGGACAGAAAATATAAGGGTACGCACGCGTCGCCGAAGGTCTTGATGGCGTTCTTGGTGCCCCCGGCGCCGAGAGCGAGCGTGCTATACGGCAGTCTGGAAGAGCCCGAAATGCTCTTGAGCTCCGATACCCGCTCCGATTCCTCACTGTCATACAGAAAGTAAAACAAGAAGGGTAAGCGGGTTTGCCCACTGGACAAGAGGCACACACAGCACGCACCAGAGCAAGGAGAAAAAGTGCGCCATACGCCCGACGGCAAGGGTCTTGTTCTTGATCACTTTCCGCCGCTCAGCGACATCACGATCGACGGGCGCTACGCTCGCCGCCGCCGACCCATCAGAGCCCTCCAGTTCCTTCTGCGCGCATATATTTAGCACTGCTGCGAGCATGTCAGTGACTACCAACCGGTCAAAGATCATCCAAAATTGCGAGAGAAAAGCATAACAAAAGGTGCACTCTTCTCGCCGACGAATGGCAGGCTCCAGCTGAAACGCGTCCATGAGGTTGGGCAGCCAGTACAGGTGCGGAATATTGTTGAACTACCAGACGCTGAACATGTTCACCTCGTACTTGACCATGACCGCCTTGTTATTGTACACGTCCAGGTAGTTTGGTGCCGAGAAAGAGCGTCATGACGCTCGGGAACCCCGTCTTGCGGCCCTTGCGATACATGCGCTACCTGCGCGTCGTCAACCACAACCTGGCCACACCGGTACGGCTCAACCTGGACAGAAAGGACGCACGAGCTCGATGGGAAAACGAACGCACCCAGCGCCTTGAGCTTCGTGCGCGCGGATGATGGACAGTAGGCGGTTGCGTTCCAGAAAGTCGCACACGGCTTTATACGTATAGAAGTAGGAGCAGCCCCGCACGTGGTAATGAGCAAAATTCTCTGGGCCCTTCTCCTACCCAAAGTCCTCAGGCCAGGCCACATTATGTCTCACATAAGCCCGGACGTTGGTGACTCACGGAACCGATCCAGGTACGCAAGTAGCACGTATCACGCAGATTTTAATCACAACGTGGGCAAAAAGGGGGAAGTGTGTTGAAGGGCTCACTTTACGAATGTCGTCGAGCGTGTGCAGCTCAAGAGACAGCCCACCATGTATGGAGAGGAATCGTTTGTTCATGATCGCGGCAGGGCGCAGAAGGACTCGATGCAGGCCTCGTAGACCCGCTCGGAGTACTTGTGCTTGCATTCGACCTTGAACGTGAAGTAGTCAGTCAGATGCCAGGAGATCAGGAGATCAAGAAGACACGGGACGAGGTCCGAAGAAATCGCATTTCCCCGAGGAGACGGAAAGAATGAAGAAGGTTGTTATACGTGACAGTAGAGGAAGAACGAGTCTGGGTACCAAATCTTGAGCGCCCATAGATAGAGCACGCAGTGCGTGACCCGAATCCCAACGAGTAAGAAAGGAGGGGTCCAGAGTGGCAAGAGATACGCACTTCGATGCCGAAATAGCCGGAAGAGGTAGCGGGTATTCGACGGCTTGCCGCCGATTTCGAACAACTTCATAAGGCCGTACTACGATCGCGTCGCATGTGAGTTGATTTAGATGGAGCTGGGGGAATGAAGAGGCGATATCCGCACGTGTTGGCCATGTCCCCGCAGACTGCGATGAAAAAGGTGTCAGAAACGAGATGCGGGGTTATTACAGTAAGTTATAAAAAGAGTGATTGTGGCACCTGTCACTGGAGCATCGACAGTCAGGACGTTGAGCTCTGCACGGAGGAGCTGTTTTATCAATCGTTACAAAAACTACTTCATGGACGCAGGGTGGAGTTGAATATGACCAGGTCACAAAAATAGTCGGATATTTTAGAAATCCACTTGTGAATGACTGGATCTTGGCAAATCGATTGCGTCTCCGGTCTACTGTACCCCCGCAGAGTCCATGGTGAATTGTCACCAGGAAGAGCAACCAACATGGTCCACTATTAGTTAGTGGCGTACATACCATTTCGGGTGGACGCGCATGGAGAACACGGGCCGGGAAAATTGAGGCGCGTCACTGGCGCGTCGCGTTGTACGTGCGTCGGACTCGGAGGTCGGACAATTGAGTCACGGTGAGCTCGAAGGCGTCTGGCTTGGGCCACACAAATGTGCTTTGACAGCGAGCTTCTGTCAAGAGCGCTGCTAACTCACAGTCACTGTGGGCATTTCACAATGTAATCCTTTTCAGTTCCAAAAATCTGACAAATCAGATTTCGTGAAATAGCCGACTGAATTGGATTACATTGTGAAATGCCCGCAGTGAGTAACTCCGCCATTTCCCTCTCACGTCCACATGCTTGCTCTACCTCCATTTCTTGGTCTATTCACCCCCCCCCAGATCTACCATTCGTCGGCCATTCACGGGTGCTGCCTTCTTTCCCTTCTATTCGTCCTATTATCCTCCCGCACATGTTCATCCTCAAGCTCTCCCTGCTCCCTTTCGTGTTGTGGCAGGCTTGGAGGTGCGCAGTCGGGTTGAACTTCTCGGCGGGTTAGGCGCTGTCTCTGGGAGTCAAGAATGGTGAATGGCTCAATCACTGGAACTTTGCATATGTAGTGCGATTCCTGTCATCTCTATATATCCCCCCGGTGCGTGTTCGCTAACAAAACTTGCTCTGCTCGCCACTATAGATTGGTGTAGTCGTCATTGCGAACGATCGAATGGGCACCCACGAGAAAGCTGTTCAGGAGATGCAAACCATCCGCAGAGGGCCAACACAATACCGTTGAACAGCCTCTGATCATCCTAATATCATCCTCAATGCCCTTGATCTCCTGTGTAACCAACGCGGAATCAGGTGGTCGTAGGGGTCCAAGTTGTTCATGCGCACGCCCTCCCCCTGTCTCTCGTCGCGGTGGTCCTCAAGTTGCTTCTCAAGTTGACCGTGTACGACATCGTCATCTACGTCGTGCAGCGCACCCGTCCCTCGCTCGATACCCCTGCGGGCGACACCCTCTTCGATCCACACCTCGACACCCTCCCGTTGGGCCGCGCTCGCGGCATTCTTCACGCTCTGCGGCGGCATCGTCGTGTATATGACCGTCGACGTTATGTACTATATCCCGACGCTCGTCGGCCGCGTGCTCCTGCGGCAGCCCGCCGCGGACTCTCCGCGCGCCCATGGGCGGCCACCTCGATCACTGACTTCTGGAGCTTCCGCTGGCATCAGTTCTGCCGGTACACTTCGTCGCGTTTGGCGCATTTGGGGTGTCCGCCGTGTTGCACTACGTTGGGATGTGGGGGCTCGGGATGGGGTCGGAGTTCAGCAGCGCCGGCGCGGTACTAGAGCACGTCTGGCAGCGCACGACTGGCACGTGGGTGCGGGGTTTCTGAGGCCGGGCGTGGACAATGTCGTGGACTCTTTTGTGGGGCACATTTATGGTCGATGGGTGGTGCACGACATGGCATACGACTTTTTCATGCCTGGGCTAGACCGGGGAAACCAATCGCCGATGGTACCATTGCTCTCATTACGAACAATTGACTAACGTATCTAACTGGATATCTCATCAGAGGATAATGTTTACCCAACATACCTAACCGCATGCCTTTTCCGTCACGACATGGTACAAGCTAGTGCACATTATGATATCTTGGGTATCGCGATGCCGGAATGTCACGCCTCGCCGCTCTCAATGGATTCCGGAAGAAGTTGTAGTGCGCTTAACACCATCAACGCGCTTTCCGGGAGTTGCGTCTGCACATCTGGACAGGAGGTGTGGGTAGTATTCGAATACTTGGACATCCGTTTCCTGACATGTGTCCCATCTGCTCGTCCGCTGCGGCATGGTCACAGCCATGATAGACGTGACGTGCTCGCGACGAGGCACCCGTGAAATCGCTTGCCAGAACTGGAAATCGCTTCGAAGTGAAGGCGTGTAGATACTTGACTCCTATTTCAGATCACTGACCATGGTGTCTGCTTCTGCACTGCATGCCTGGTTCTGTTGTCATCTCCGATATCACAAATCAATCTCAGGCCGTGTCCGCCAAGCCATTGGGGCCAGCCCCCAACGACCTCAGGTGCGTAGGCTGTGCATAAGTTTGCGAGTCTAGCATAGCCAAGTGCACAGCCTTTCCGTAAGCGATGAGCGCTACATTGCCCTGTGGATGCGCACGTTTAAGGTCTGGCATGTGAGCCAGTGCAAGGTTTTTTATCTACCCACCTGCCTTTCTTCCTTCGCAATCCCAATCGATCAACTCACCGTCAGAAGACCTGATTTCTCGTTTTCACGCTCTGAACCATGGATCCCGAATGTAAGCCCGAATCTCCGAGCCCGAACCGTCCGGACGTTGGTAGTTGACACCGTATCCCCCTTCCTTACAGTCTCGACCACCGATATTGACGGCTACATCGCGATTGCTCAGAATTCACTCTCGCTGTACCCTCGATCCCATTTTGAACATATTCTTGGTGTCCATACTTTAACAATGGCGTGGTTCGATCGCTATATATTATCACAACAGAAGGAAGACCTTGACAAGTCCATTGCACACTGCACTGAGGCGATCCTCCTTCCTCCCGTTTCCCGGGCTGGACTTTTTCTCAATGTTGTCCAACTTCTCTTTCACCTCGCATTAGCTCTTCTACATCGTGCCATGAAGTTCAAACAGCCAGAGAGCGTCAATCATTCCATCGAGTACTTCCGGTACCTCCGGGGACAAGCCCTTGATTCTTTCCTCCCCAGAAACATCATTACAACAACACTTATCCGGAAAATTCGAGAGACTTCCGAGTCTTCGCTGCCGCATTTCCACCCTTGAATGATGCCGTCAATGCCGAAGTCAATAGAGGACGATCCGTCCAGTCGTTAGACGAAGTCACTGAATGCCTACGGGACGCGGTGAGGATGTGCCCACCAGGTTCGCACCTCGTCTTGTTTGCGCTGGCCAACACACTCTGCACTCGCTTCATGGAGACTCATTCAAATGACGATTATGAGGAAGCAACGGCGCTATTGGAAAAGATCCTTGATCCCAATCGGCCTGGAGAGTGTCCGGATTCAATTCGGGATGATGCGTCGTCACTTGCCACTCTACTCGCATTCGTTAGATCAGCCATCTTCAAGAACCCAGAATATTCCGAAGTGACAACTTCTCGTCTCCGTACCTTACTCAGCACTTCTTCCGTTGATGAAGGACTTCGTCTTCAATTTACTAACGCCTTGGCGATCCAAGCCAGAGAGCGCTTTGGACAATACAGTCTCGCTGAGAGCCTCGAAGAAGCGAACTCCTATGCTTCACAAATTGTCGACCTTTCGTCCTCTCAAAGCCTAGAAAAATCTGGGGAACCTTTTCCTGCCTTAGGCGCTGTTAGGGAGTCATACTCGTTGACAATGATGACGGAGAAAATTCAGTATCTTAAAGAACTGCTCTCAATTACTCCTCCAGGGGCCCAACGTCACAAAGAGTGCCTCATTCACCTTGCGGAATGGTATGAATCAAAGTTCTACAGTACCAACAACGTACCGGATATCGAAGAGTCGATAAAGTATAGCCGGCTGTCACTCGATGCGACTCATCATTCCAGCGACAAGCAGAGACTCATTCCCCTCACTTTCCTACGCAACATTCTCTTCCTCGCGTTCAAGAAGACCGGAAATATCAGATACCTCGACGAGTCAATCACCGTCGGCTATGACATTATCGAGTTGAAGGGTGCACAGCACATCCACTTCCACGCAATTCATGAGCTTGTGCCATCTCTACTCACCCGTGAGCAGTTGCTTGGGGTTGGGGGAAGAGAGGACCGCCATGAAGCTATACGATTAATGTCGATGGCCATCGATAATCAATACGCACGGGAACCTGACAGATTCCGACTTTCATGTATGTGGGCCCGCGTTGCGCGAAGTATCAGTCACCCCACCACCTTGACTGCCTACAAGAGTGCAATCTCGTTAATGGAAAGGTCCTTGTCCTTCGCTCCGACGGTATCCATTCAGCACACCCGTCTCGTCGCAATGGGCGAGAATTGTTGGAACATGCCACTTGACTATGCATCCTATCAGATCAATTTAGGTCGATTTGAGGAGGCCGTTGAGACACTGGAACGAGGGCGGGCACTACTTTGGTCCGAGATGCGTGGCCTTCGTACCCCAATGGCCCAGTTTATTGAAGGGGACTCGTCATTGACAAAGAGATTTGCTGAGATCAATCAAGAACTCGAGGCGCTGACCGTATCCGTCACACCGAGTACGAGGCCAGAAATGGAAGACGGTGTCGCTCAAGGTAGAGATGGGATGGACCCGTTCGGTCGGCTTGTGGTAAAGCGGCAGAAACTGGTGCAGGAGCGGGATGCGCTGATTTCACAGATCCAAGGCCAGCCAAGGTTGGAAGGATTCTTGAAGGTGCAATCATTCACCACTCTTCGCTCCGCCGCCTCGCGTGGTCCCATCATACTTATCAACCACTGCGAATGGCGCTCTGATATCTTGATTCTCTTTCACAATTCTCTTCCTTGCTCCATTCCTACTGCCAATGGTTTCTACGATCGCGCAAACAAACTACGAGATGAGCTAGTCGAGGCGCGGAAGCATGGTCTCGACTCAGGCGAATATCAGGATGCTCTATGTTCTGTACTGAAGGGCCTCTATGAGCTTGTTGGAGAACCGGTCATCAAGAGGCTTCGGCTGTTAGGTGTGCCAGAGCAATCTCGAATCTGGTGGTGCCCAACCTCGGTCTTCTGTTCTCTTCCTCTTCACGCAATGGGCCCAATGCCATCGAGCGATAGTTGCGAGCGATATTTCTCAGATCTGTACATCCCGTCATATACACCATCTCTCTCTGCCCTCATCGAGTCTCGCAGGACAGGCCTACAGACGCCGGGAAAGCCCTCGTTACTGCTTGTTGCTCAACCAGATGACTCTCTTTCAGGCGTGAAGGAAGAGATCAAGGTCATACGAAAGCTCGAAGAACGGGTTACAGTGACGAGTCTTGTCTCAAGTGAGGCCACCTGTTACGTATATGCCCCCACGTGACCGACAGACAGCAAAGCACAAGGAGAAAGCACGCGCAGAAGAATGGATCAGGAATGAGGACGGCATCACGGAAACGATGACCGGGCCGAACGGGGTTTACACCCGCTTTGTAAGCACATCCCCTCCTGAGAGTGAGCAGGATGATGCGTGAAGAATAGGAGTTCCACGGTCATGTGATCAAGAACGTGATCTGCAGTCTGGGCAGGACTAGGCCCTTATCTATGGACTGAGATAAGTGGGCACTGTATGAGCGTCGGATACTGATAGCGGATAGTGGTCTGATTGGACGATATGGTGGGCGCTGCCTTGAGGCCGCCTCATGGTTGATATCGAGAGTTCTGGACTCGGTCTGGACTTGTTATCTGTGAGTCATGGTACTGTACTAGGTTCCTGACTGTATTGCGCCGTTGTGCCATTGGTTACCTATATTAGGGTTCATGATTGGAGAGGAGC
>WNGR01005031.1_pt1 | contig 14710 bp, 14 predicted proteins | sample 5407581 | NCBI WGS metagenome assembly WNGR01 (sample SAMN13153383, study PRJNA577476) | soil metagenome | isolation source: 80 cm soil or saprolite under Garry oak tree replicate 2 | place: USA:California | collected 2016-06-15
GGGTCGGATCGGCGGCAGCATCGCCAAGCGTGACGATCTCCTTCTTCAGCCGCACCTTGAGCCGGCCGAACGGCATCGCCTCGGAGGTCGAGAGCTTCAATTCGAGATTGTTAAGCCTGCCGCCGAACATGTCGCCGTGCGCGAGCTCGTGGGCGAACGCGTCGATCGCCTCGGGCGCGCCCGCGATCGTGCCGTTGATCCCCTCCCGGGCCAGCAGCACGCTGCCCTTCAGCGAGAGCCCAGCGCAGAACGCACGCAGCGGCTCGCGCAGCTCGCGGTAATCGGGCAGGGCGGCGAATTGGTAGAAGGCGCAGACCTTGTAAATCATGGCGCCCGTTTAGCAGGCGGCCGGCGCCCAGAAAACCCGCATGGCGGGGCCAGCGAAAGGTCTATACGCCCAGCGGATGGCAGCCATTTCCCTGGTATGCCAGCATTGCCCGGGCGGGCCGGAATGTGTCATGAAGGCCCGGTTTTTCCGAGATGGCGCGGCACGCGCCCCAAGACTTAGCCTAGACGCCTGAGAGAGCAAGAATTCGATGAGAAACTTCCACTTCCCCGGCAGGTCCACGGTCCACGCCACCAACGCGATGGTCGCGACCTCGCATCCGCAGGCGTCGCTCGCCGCGATCGAGGTGTTGCGCGACAGCGGTGGACGCGGCGGTGGCGGGTTCGGCGCTGCTCGGCGTGATCGAGCCGCAATCGACCGGCATCGGCGGCGACTGCTTTGCGCTGATCCAGCCGCGCGGCGAGGGCAAGATCATCGCCTATAACGGCTCCGGCCGCGCGCCCAAGGCCGCGAATGCTGACTGGTATCTCGAGCGCAAGATTACTTCCGTGCCGCTGACCTCGGCGCATGCAGTTTCGATCCCCGGCGTGATCGACGCCTTCGCGACCGTCTTGCGCGATCACGGCAAGTTCGGCTTCGACCGGCTGCTCCAGCCCGCGATCAAGGCGGCCGAGGAAGGCTATGTCGTCGCGCCCCGCATCGCCTTTGACTGGAAGAACCAGTTCGAGAAGCTGAAGAACGGCACCAACACCGTGCGTTACCTGTTGCCTGGCGGCAAGCCGCCGGTCGCCGGCGACGTTATCCGCCAGGCCGAGCTCGGCAAGACCCTGCGCGCGATTGCCAAGGACGGCCGCGACGCCTTCTACAAGGGCCCGATCGCGGAAGACATGGTCGAGACCCTGCGCGGAATCGGCGGCCTGCACACGCTCGACGATTTCGCCGCGCACACCACCGAGACGACGACGCCGATCGGCACCATGTACAAGGGCTACGACGTCTGGCAGTGCCCGCCGAACGGACCCGGCCTCACCATGCTTTTGATGCTGAACATCCTGTCGCGGTTCGACCTGACGAAGTTCGCGCCGCTCAGCGTCGAACGTTTCCATCTCGAGGCCGAGGCCGCGCGCATTGCCTACATGAATCGCGAGATGCATGTTGCCGACCCCGAGCATATGAAGATCAACGTTGCCGAGATGCTCGCGAAGGGCTTTGCCGACGAGCACATCAGCAAGATCCGCATGGACGGCATGCTCGACCTGCCGAACGTCGCGCCGCCGATGAATCCTTCGACCATCTACATCACGGTGGTCGACAAGGACCGCAACGTCTGCTCGTTCATCAATTCGATCGCGCATTCCTTCGGCTCCGCGATCGTGTCGAACAAGACCGGTGTACTGTTGCAGAACCGCGCCGGCGGCTTCCGCATTCAGCCGCGCCATCCCAACTGCATCGCCGGCGGCAAGCGCCCATTGCACACGATCATGCCGAGCCTCCTCACCAAGGGCGGCCGTTCCGTGATGCCGTTCGCCGTGATGGGCGGCCAGTATCAGCCGGTCGGCCAGACCCATGTGGTGACCAACATCCTCGATTATGGCTGCGACGTGCAGGAGGCGATCGACATGCCGCGCGGCCTGCACTACGAGGGCCGGTACCAGCTCGAGGACAGCGTGCCGGCCGATATCGTCGAGGGCCTCAAGAAGCTCGGCCACAAGACCACCAGCGTGGTCGGCCCGCTCGGCGGCGCGCAGGCGATCTGGATCGACTGGGACAAGGGCACGCTGACCGGCGGTTCCGACCCGCGCAAGGACGGCTGCGCGCTCGGCTATTGAGCCCGGGGGATGCGCGAGCAAAGCTGTCTCGCGTGATCAGAAAAAATTGACGGCGAATGAAGCGGCGTTTCTAGCGCTGCTCCATTTCATTCGGAACGGAGCTCATCGTCCCAAGTTAAGGGGGCGATGAGCGGTGCAGGCGTGCGCTGCTTTCTCGAAAGCGGCGGAGGCCGTCATGCACGACAAGACAGGTTCCAGAAATCCCGGATTCGACCGGCGCGCCTTCATAGCTGGGGCCGCCAGCGGCGCGCTTGTTCCGCTGACGGCGCGCGCGGCCACGCAGGATGCGAGCGCGCCAGCCGTTCAGGATCCGACGCTTCCCGTCGACGTGACGTTGCGCGTAAACGGCCAGGACAAGCGCCTGCGTATAGACGCCCGCACCACCGTGCTCGATGCGCTCCGCGAGCATATGGGCCTCACCGGCAGCAAGAAGGGCTGCGATCACGGCCAGTGCGGCGCCTGCACGGTGCTGATCGGTGACCGACGCGTCGTCTCCTGCCTGACGCTGGCGCTGGCGGCGGAAGGCCAGGACATCACCACCATCGAGGGGCTCGCCACCGACGACCGTCTTCACCCGATGCAGCAGGCCTTCATCGACAACGATGCATTCCAATGCGGCTACTGCACGCCGGGTCAGATCATGTCAGCCGTAGCCTGCGTGAAGGAGGGCCACGCGGGCAGCGATGCCGACATCCGCGAATATATGAGCGGAAATATCTGCCGCTGTGCTGCCTATCCCAACATCGTTGCTGCCGTGAAACAGGCAGCGCCGGAGATCATGAAAGGCTAGGACCATGCGATCCTTCCTGTATCAGAGGGCGACAGACCCGAGCATGGCCGTGCAGGCGCTTAGCGCCGCGGCAGCCGCCAATAATCCGCTAACCCAGGCCGCGGCACAGCCGCTCGCGGGTGGCACCACGCTGATTGATCTGATGAAGCTCGATGTGATGCGGCCCACTGCAATCGTCGATATCAATTCGCTCGCGCAAGGCTGGTCGGCGATCGAGCCGGGCGGCGAAAGCCTGCGGCTCGGCGCGCTCGCAAAAATGTCCGATGTCGCCGCGCATGACGAGATTCAGCGCAGCTATCCGGTGATTGCGAATTCGCTGAAGCTCGCTGCCAGCGCCCAGTTGCGCAACATGGCGACGCTCAGCGGCAACGTGATGCAGCGGACGCGTTGCAGCTATTTTCGCGATGTCTCCTATGAGAACTGCAACAAGCGCAGGCCCGGTTCGGGCTGTGCCGCGATGGACGGCGTCAATCGCATGCACGCCGTACTCGGCACCTCCGACCAGTGCATCGCGACCTATCCCGGCGACTTTGCCCAAGCCCTGATTGCGCTGGACGCGATAGTCGAGATCACCGGGAAAGCCGGCACCCGCGGCATGCCGTTCGCGCAGTTGCACAAGGCTCCCGCCAGTTCGCCCGAAATCGAGACGACGCTTCAGCCGGGCGAGCTGATCTCGGGATTTACCGTCTCGGGCCGCTGGCCGCGGTCGGTCTATCTGAAGGTGCGCGACCGCCAGTCCTATGAGTTCGCGCTGTCGTCGGCTGCGGTCGCACTCGACGTGCAAGATGGCGTGATCCGGGACGCACGCGTTGCGCTGGGCGGCGTCGCCACGGTGCCATGGCGCGCACGCGAGGCGGAAGCGCTGCTGAAGGGACAGAAATTCGACGAAGCGCTGGCGCAGCGCGCCGCCGATGCCGCTTTCGCCGACGCCAGAGGACGCCAGCACAACAGCTTCAAGATCGCGCTCGGCAAGCGCGTGGTGGCACGCGCGCTCCAGCAAGCCGTAATGATGGAGATCTGATCATGACCGCTGCCGCTCCCGAGCCGAAGGCGAATATGGGCCGGCCCGTGCCGCGCTATGATGCAGTCTCAAAAGTCACGGGGCGTGCGACCTATGCCTCCGATATGCCGCTGGCCAATCCGGCCTATGCGTTCCTGGTCACGAGCGCGATCGCCAAGGGGCGCGTCGACAGCTTTGATCTTGATGACGCCAGCCGTGTCCGCGGCCTGATCGACATCGTCACGCATGAAAACGCCCCGAAACTGAAGGACTCGAAACTCTTCAGCAATGGTGGCTATGCGGCGACCACGATTCAACCGATGAAGTCGGCCGACATCGCGCATGATGGTCAGATCGTTGCGGTGGTCATCGCCGAGAGCTACGAGGCCGCGCGCGAGGCCGCGAACCGCGTCAAGGTGAATTACACGGCGGTGATGCCCAGTGCGACGTTCGATTCGCCGGGAACAACGACGGCCGCTGCCAAGGGCCAGAATGCGCAGTTCAAGGAGGACCCGAAGGTCGGCGACTTCGCCCGAGCGTTCGACGCGGCCGAGGTCAAGCTCACGGCCTCCTACGACACGCCAACGCAGCACCACAATCCGATGGAGCTGTTTTCGACGAGTTGCGCCTGGATGGGCGACAATCTCGTGATCTACGAGCCGAGCCAGTACGTCTATGGCCTGAAGAACGGCGTGGCCGAGCAGCTCGGCATCGACGCCGACAAGGTGCGTGTGGTCAATCCCTATGTCGGCGGCGGTTTTGGCTCGCGCGGCTCGATGACGCCGCGGACCGCGATCATCGCCGGGATTGCGAAGCGCCTGAACCGGCCCATCAAGCTCGTCCCGACCCGGGACCAGGGCTTTACCATTGCAACGCATCGGGCCGAGACGCGCCATGAGATCAGGCTGGGCGCAAGCCGCGACGGCAAACTGGTCGCGCTCAGGCACGACGGTGCCGAGGTCTCCTCGCGCCCGGACGCCTATTGCGTCGGCGGCACCAAGACCACCACGCGGCTCTATGCCTGCCCGAACGTCGATAGCCTGGTGTCGATCGTGCGTGCCGACCGCAACACGCCGGGCTTCATGCGGTCGCCGCCGGAGGTGCCGTATCTGTTTGCGCTGGAGAGCGCGATGGACGAGCTCGCGGTCAAGCTGGACATGGATCCGGTCGAGCTCCGCCGCATCAACGACACCACCAACGAGCCGATCGGCGGCAAGCCCTACACGTCGCGGTCGCTGATGGCCTGCTTTGACGAAGCCGCCAGGGCGTTCGGCTGGGCGCAGCGCTCGAGGGCGGCGAAGTCGATGGCGGAAGGCGATTGGCTGATCGGCTATGGCTGCGCCGCCACCTGCTATCCGACGCAGATGGGACCGTCTGCGGCGCGCGTGCGCCTGCAGCGCGACGGCCGCACCCGCGTCGAGATCGCGGGCCACGAGATCGGCACCGGCGCTTACACCATCATCGCACAGACCGCAGCAGAACGACTTGGCGTACCGCTGGAGAAGGTCGCGGTCTTCATCGGCGACAGCGATCTGCCGCCGGCGCCGGTCGCGGGCGGCTCGAACTCGACCGCCAGCACCTGCTCGGCGGTGATGATGGTGTGCGACGAGATCCGGCAGCGGCTGTTCAGGGCGGTGATGCCAAGCCCAAGTGTGACCGACCGGGCCAAGGAGACCGTGGGCATCAGTCAGACGCCGGCCACGCAGGCGGCGAAGAGCGATCGTCCGCTCGATCTTGAGAAGGCCTTTGATGCGCTTGGCGTCGGCATCGTCGAGGAATATGGCGAGTGGAAGCCGGAAGGGGCGCCGCTCGATTCCTTCCAGGCCATGCACAGCGGTCACGTGCGGCTGGTCGGCGGCAGCAGTATGGAGAACAAGATCGCCTACGCCTTCGGCGCCGAATTCGTGGAGGTCAGGATCAATCGCTTCACCCACGAAATCCGCGCGCCGCGCCTGGTCGGCGCCTTCGCGGCCGGCCGCATCATGAATCCGCGCACGGCGCGCAGCCAGCTGATGGGCGGTCTGATCTGGGGCATGTCCTCGGCGCTGCTGGAGGCCACCGAGATCGACGAACGCACCGCGCGGTACGTCAACGACAATCTCGCCGACTATCTCGTGCCCGTGAATGCCGACGTGCCTGGCGTCGAGGTGATCCTGCTCTCCGAGCAGGACGATCACATTAACCCGGCTGGCGCGAAGGGGCTTGGCGAGCTCGCCAATGTCGGGACCAACGCCGCGATCTGCAACGCCATCTATCACGCCACCGGCCAGCGCATCCGCAAGCTGCCGGTGCGGCTGGAAAATATCGAGGTTTGAGGGGTGGAAACCATAGCTTCGTTGCGCTAGACACCTTCCGCTTCAAACGGAAGGTGTCTTATGCAGCGTTTCCAGCGCGCGCTCCTCGCCATCATGTCGGCACTCGCGATCACAATGATCGGCGGCATGTCGCATTTCGTTTCCACCCCCGCCTTGGCCCAGACCGCAGGAAAGACCATGACCACAGCTTCAGGCTTGCAGATTATTGACAGCGTCGTCGGCACCGGTGCCTCGCCGAAACCCGGCCAGATTTGCGTGATGCACTACACTGGCTGGCTTTACGAGAACGGCCAGAAGGGCAAGAAATTCGACTCGTCGGTCGATCGCAACGAACCGTTCGAGTTTCCGATCGGCAAGGGCCGCGTCATCGGCGGCTGGGACGAGGGCGTCGCCTCGATGAAGGTCGGCGGCAAGCGCACGCTGATCATCCCGCCCCAACTCGGCTACGGCGCCCGCGGCGCCGGCGGCGTGATCCCGCCGAACGCGACGCTGATGTTCGACGTCGAATTGCTCGCGGTGAAGTAACCGCACATACAAAAAGACCGGCCTCGCGGCCGGTTTTTTTCGCTTTCAGTCTTGCACGCGCTACTCCGCTGCGCGGCGTGCCGCCGCGGCGGCGCGATCAATCGCTTCCTTCGCGGCATCCTTGGCGTCGCCCATGGCCTGCTGGCCCTTGCCCTTCACTTCCTGGACCGCGCCTTCGCCCTTCAGGCGATCGGAACCAGTGGCTTCACCGATGCCCTGCTTGGCCTTGCCCGTCGCTTCGTTGGCGGTGCCCTTGATCTTGTCGCTCGTGCTACCCATGAAACTCTCCTTCCGGTTTGCTTACACAGACAATACCTGGTGACTATGAGAGTTCCGATTTTGGTATGGCTTGATGCCGCGGCTTTGGTTAGCTTGCCGCGCACGGAACCAACAGAAAGCACGTCCCATGACCGGTCATGACCACACGCATTCCCACCATGCACACGATCATGACGATCGCTGGAAACACGACGGCGTGCGCGTCATTCCTGGTAACCAGCTCGACACGAACGTGCCGTCGACGGCTGGCATGGACCGCGCGGCCGCGATCAATTTCGCGCGCGTCGGCGCGCAGAAATTGTGGGCGGGCACGGTGAGCATCAAGCCCGACGCCAAGACCGGCGCGCATCACCACGGCCATCTCGAAAGCGTGATCTATGTGGTCAAGGGCAAGGCGCGGATGCGCTGGGGTGAGAGCCTGCAATTCACCGCCGAGGCCGGCCCCGGCGATTTCATTTTCGTTCCGCCTTACGTGCCGCACCAGGAGATCAACGCCAGCCGCGACGAGGTGCTGGAATGCGTGCTGGTGCGCAGCGACGGCGAGGCGGTCGCGATCAATCTCGACATCGAGCCGGTCGAGAAGCCCGAGACCGTGCTGTGGATCGACCCGGTGCACCGGGATCCCAACGAGAAGAAGTAGGACCGGCGAAGACCTGCGTGGTTCCCGTGCGGCAGAACCACGCAGGCCTGGTCAAAAAAATTCTCGGAAGCCGTGTCGGATGGCCCCCTGTCCATCCGTCCTTGGGCAGAACCCCTCGCAAGGAGCTTCCGATGCCCAAGATGATCTTCGTCAACCTGCCGGTGACCGACCTCAAGCGCGCCACGGCCTTTTACGAGGCGATCGGCGCGGTCAAGAATCCGCAATTCAGCGATGACACGGCGAGCTGCATGGTTTTTTCCGAGACCATTTTCGCCATGCTCTTGACCCACGACAAATTCCGCCAGTTCACGCCGAAGCCGATCGCGGATGCCAGGACCTCGAACCAGGTGCTGCTCTGCCTGTCCGCCGACAGCCGCAACGAGGTCGACGACATCGTCAGTAAGGCCGAGGTCGCGGGCGGCACGGCCGATCCGAGCCCGACGGAAGAATTCAGCTTCATGTACGGCCGCAGCTTCGAGGATCCGGATGGTCATATGTGGGGCGTGAACTGGATGGACCTCGCGGCGGCCCCGACCCAGCCCGACATGGCGAACGCCTGATCGAAGCCTGCGAACCTAGGAAGCTGACTGAAAAGGAGCGTCCACGATGTCCAAGCTCGTGCCCTGCATGTGGTTCAACGGCGATGCTGAAGAAGCCGCGAAGTTCTACGTCTCGCTCGTGCCGGACTCCAAAGTCACGCACGTCCAGCGCAACGTCACCGACAACCCGTCCGGCAAGGAGGGCTCGGTGCTCGTCGTTGAGTTCACGGTGGCCGGACAGCCCCTGGTCGCGCTCAATGGCGGGATGAAGATGGAGTACACCCACGCGCTCTCGCTGATGATCCATTGCGACGATCAGGCCCAGGTCGACAGCGTCTGGAATGCGTTCCTGGAGCATGGCGGCAAGGAACAGCAGTGCGGCTGGATCAGTGACCGTTACGGCGTGCCATGGCAGGTGGTGCCGAAGGTGATGTTCGAATTTCTCTCGAGCCCGGACAAGGCTGCAGCCGCTCGCGCGATGCAGGCCATGATGAAGATGGTGAAGCTGGATGTCGAGATGTTGCGCCGCGCGTTCGAGGGCAAGTCGGCGGCGTGACTCTTGTGCCGCATACTCGCTGTCGTCGCCCGCCTCGTGCGCAATTGCGCACTGGAGCGGGCGATCCAGTACTCCGAGACGGTAGTGGTTGATCGATGGGCCGCAGCGTACTGGATGCCCCGCCTTCGCGGGGCATGACAGCGGAATTTGAGGCGAGATCCCACGCTAGTAATTAATCCTCAGCCCCACGCCGCCATGAATGGTATTACCCACTGGCTGCGGGCCGAGCGTGCCGTTGGCGAAGAGGTCGACGATCCAGCCCTTGGAGAGGCGGAAGCCGAGGCGGCCGCCATATTCGAACCAGCCCTGGTTGCCCATTGTCGGCACCACCATACCGTCGCCGGTCACGGTGGCGACGATGCCGCTATGGCTGGCGAAAGACTGTACCCAGCCGCCATTGATGTTGGCCTCGATGTTGCCGCTGTAGAGATGGGTCCACTGGCCGCCGATCTTAACCAGGCTGGTGCGGTCGGTGCCGGTCGCGATGGTGGCGTCGAACGGATTGAACGCCACCGTATTGTCCGCGTAGCCGGACACGCGCTGCCAGAGCTGCCAGACCTCGACGGAGGCCGCGACCTCGTCGCGCGGTGACAATCGGCTCATCCAGCCGGCGCGACCGTAGACCGCGTAATTCGCGGCGTTGGTCGAGCTCGTCACGCTCAGCGGGCCGAGGCTGGTGTTGTAGCTGCGGGTGTAGCGCGCCTTCTCCCACGGCGTCAGGATCGTGCCGATGTCGAAGAACGGACGTGACGAGCCCCAATCGGTGAAGTCATAGCGCAGCGCGAAGGCGCCGATCGGCGCGCTGGTGATGTGGTAGCCGCCCTCGCTGTATTGCGTGTAGGCGATGCCGGCGAGCAGCGACAGATTGTTGGTCAGTTCCTTGCGGCCGTGGATGCCGGCCGAGAACGAGCCGGCCGAGCCAAAGGCGCTGATGCAGTCGCTGCAATTGACCTGCTCGTTGACCCCGAGCAGCACCGTGCCGAGCACACGGTTGGTGATCATCTGGTTGAAGCGCTGGTTGGCGAGGCCGCTGACCGAATTGCCGCTGGAATCGGAGCCGGTCGGCGTCGGGCTTGGCGACGGATACGGGCTCGGCGACGGCGACGGATAGGGGCTCGGCGAAGGGGAGGGCGAATATGTCGGTGACGGGTTGGGTCTCGGCTCGCCGCACTCGGACTCGCAAGTCGCCTGGGCCGCGGCCGGACGGGCGTCGAGCGTGACAAGCGCAAGCGCGGCGGCTGCACTCAATGCGCTGGCCAGGACCAAGCATCTGAAGCCGAGCTTCGCCATCATCAGCGCCCGCACAGCATGCCGTCGTCATGGACGGCGGGCGTGATGGTTGGCGAGGCGTTGGCATATTGGTTGACCGAGCACAGCCCGGCACTCGCGGTGCAGTTGGCGGCGAAAGTCCAGGGCGGCGTGTTGGTCTTGGTGATGGAGACCTTGCCGCCGGTCGAGGTAATGACCGCGGTGTCGCCGGGCTGGGTGAGCTGCACGCATTGGAAGCTCAGCGTGCAGACGCTGGCCGCGCCCTCCTGAAGCACGACGACGGAGCGGCCGCGCTGTGACAGGATGTCGAGCGTGGTGCCGCGCACGCCGATGGTCGCAAGCGGCGTCGTGATCTTGTAGGCGGTCTTCTCCGAATGCCCAGTGACGAAACGGAACGCGCCGGTGGTCATGCGGATCGCGACGTCGCGATAGCTGTGCTCGTCGTTGAAGACGGTGCGGTCGAGCTTCAGCGTGGCGCTCGGGCCGAGCGACAGATTGGTGCTGTCGGCCATGACGAAGCGCGCCGCGCTGCCGGCGCCGGTCTGCACGGTCTCGTCGCGCAGCATGCTGTCGCCGACATTGATCGGCGTCGTGGTGGCGGCGATGCGCACCACGTCGTTCTGGATCACGACAGCTTCACCGACGCGCGTCTGCGCGTACGCGCAGGGCGCCGCGCACACGAGGGCCGTTAGCAGAGTGGGGAAAAGCAAGAAATGCAAATTCATTTCGCTACCGATCGATATGTCCCTGATCGTAACGGACCGCGCGCGCTTGTGTTGTGGCCAAATTATCACAAGCGGCACAGGACGCGCGTTAGCTTAGTGACAGTTGCGGTAGAATGCGTTCAATGCAGCGAGCGAGTAATTTTTTTATCCGCGGTGACGTAGATTTGCCACGCAAAATAGCTCCACAGAAACCGCTTGAATTGCCCGCGGCTCCAAAGCTGTCGCGGAGCGCAGTTATCGCTGTCGCGATTTTCCTAGCTGCGCATCTCGCGCTGCTGATCGGGCTGGCGACGCCGGAAAAATTCGTGTTCGACGAGGTGCATTATGTGCCGGCTGCGCGGCAGATGCTCAGCCCGGTGACGTCGCAGCCAGTGCTCAACCCGATGCATCCGCCGCTGGCAAAAGAGCTGATCGCGGCATCGATCGCAGCGTTCGGCGACAATGCGTTCGGCTGGCGCTATCCGGCGACATTGTTCGGCGCGCTCGCGATCGTCGCGATCTATCTCTGCGGTCTGGCGCTGTTTGCCGCACAGGGGCCTGCGATCGCGGCAGCGCTGATCGCGGCCTTCAACCAGATGCTCTATGTGCAGGCGCGCATCGCGATGCTCGACATTTTTGCGCTCGGCTTCGGCCTGCTCGCGACCGCCGCCTTCATGCACGGCTTTCGAAGAGAGCGGCCGCATGCGTTGTTCGCGCTCGCGGGTGCGTTGTTCGGCCTCGCCGCGGCCTGCAAGTGGAGCGGCCTGTTTCCGCTCGGTGTCTGCATCGTCATTGTTGCGGTGGTCCGCCTGATGCAGAGCTGGCACACGCTGTTTGCCGACGCGAAGCCAAGCGACTGGTACCGGCCTGATCTTTGGCCCGACTTCAGGGTGCACCATGTCGCGCTTTGCTTCGCGGTGCTGCCGGCGCTGACGTATCTTGCCGCCTTCGTCCCGCTCGACGGTCTGTCGCTGTCGGATCTGATCGAGGCGCAGCGTCGGATCTTTGCCGACAACACCACCACCGCGATTGCGGGCCACACCTATATGAGCTCGTGGCCGTCCTGGCCGTTGCTCGCGCGCCCGGTGTGGTTCCTGTTCGACAAGACCGCGGAAGACAATGTTTCGGCGGTCGTCTTCCTCGGCAATCCGCTGGTGCTGTGGCCGGCGTTGCTTGCGCTCGCCGTGGTGCTGCGCGACTTCATCGTCGCGCGTCGCTGGGATGCGTTCCTGATCGCGGCGTTCTATTTTGGTCTATGGCTCGCCTGGGCGCTGCTGCCGCGCACGCTCGGCTTTATCTATTATTATCTGCCGGCCGCAACCGCGGCGTCGCTCGCGCTCGTCTATGTCTTGCGCAGGGATGGCCTGCCACGCTGGCTGCTCTGGGCCTATGTCGGCGTCGCCGCCGTCGGCTTTGCGGTGATGCTGCCGATCTCGGCGGCCTTCATCGGCACGTCGATGCAGACCTTCAATCGGCTGATGCTGTTTCGGAGCTGGATATGAAATCGCCGCCTGCCAAGGTCATGGCAGGCGGCGTGTTGCGTGCGACGATCACGTCTCAGATCACTTCGACGCCGTCTTGGTGTCCATGTTTACGACCTGGACGCGGCGGTTGATTGGGTCGGCGCCGTTGGCGGTGTCCTTCAGCTTGGTCTTGCCATAGCCGACGGTGACGAGGTCGGTGCCGGTGAGGCCGTAGTTCTGGACCAGATACTTCTTGATGGTGTCGGCGCGCCGCTCGGAGAGCCCCTGGTTGTATTCTTCGGTGCCGATCGCATCGGTATGGCCGGCGACCACGAAGGTCGAGCCCTTCAGCGACGGATCGGACAGCGCCTTGCCGAGCGCTTGCACCGACGGCACCGAGGTCTTGGCGATGTCGGCCGAGTTGTAGTCGAACTGGATCTCCAGATCGATATTCGGCTTGGTCGCGGCGAGCTCGGCGATCTGATCACGCTCGCCCATCGAGAGCGAACGGGTCTGCCGGTTGCGCACGGTATTGAGGAAGGTCGCTTCCTTGGCCTGCGCCGTTGGATCGGCCTGCGGCCCGACGGACAGACCGCGGGTCACGGGCTTCGGCTTCAACGCATCCAGGATCTGGCTGGATGAGACGTTATTGTCGCCGGCGAAAGCCAGGCCCGCGGTCATCGACAGCGCGGCTGTGAGCGTAATCGCCTTCAGTCCAAAAAACTTATTGAAATGGGTCATTGTCGTATCCTCGCTGTGACGCCTGATGGCGATTTGATGCTGCGAGCATAGGGTAGGTTCAAAAGCTCAGATGTGATCCTCGTCACGTTGGAAACTGCGCGTTTCCAGGCCCATCCTAGCGCATTTTCGCGGTGTTTCGGGCGGCGCTTCGCATTCAAGGGAGGACGGTCGCGCTCCGGCGAACGGCAGTCGTCGCGCCCTTTTCGGCGCGGGTTCGAGCTGCATCGACCCTTACGTGATCCAGATCACATTCGGGCTCCATGGAAGAGATCAGAGTCAGGCCATCGGGGTTCTGGATCTGGGGAGAAAGACCATGCGTTTCCTGATCGCGGCAATGTCCCTCGCGGCCTTCGTCTTCACTAGCAACGCCGCACTCGCCGACAAGCGCGTCGCCTTCGTGGTCGGCAACTCAGCCTACAAGAACGTTCCGCAGCTTCCGAACCCGGCGATCGACGCCAGGTCGATGGCGCGGGTGCTGCGCAATGTCGGCTTCGAAGTGGTCGAGGGCAGCAACCTCACCCGCGACGCCATGACGGCGAAGCTGCTCGAATTCGGCAAGAAGAGCGAAGGCGCCGACGTGGCGCTGTTCTTCTATGCCGGTCATGGCATCGCGGTGAACGGCACCAACTATCTGCTGCCGGTCGACGCCGACCTCAAATCCGAGATGGACGTCAAGCTGGGTGCTGCGATCAACGTCGATTTCACGCTGGAGCAGACCATGGCGGATGCCAAGGTGAAGCTGGTGTTCCTCGACGCCTGCCGCGACAATCCCTTCGCCGCAAAGATACGCTCGGCCAAGGCGACGCGTTCCGTCAGCGTCGAACGCGGCCTTGCCGAGATGAAGTCCGGCGAAGGCACGCTGATTGCCTTTGCCACTGGCCCGGGCCAGACCGCGCTCGATGGCGAAGCCGGCACCAACAGCCCCTTCACCCGCGCGCTCATTGCCAACATCGCTTCCTCCGGCGTCGAGATCCAGCAGGCGATGACCAAGGTCCGCGCCCAGGTCAATGACGAGACCAACAAGGCGCAACTGCCCTGGGGGCACACCAATCTCACCGGCACCGTTTACCTCAATCCGACCGCAACGCCCGCTGCCACCACCGACGCCGCTCCGGCATCCGTCGCCCAGGCCGGCGAAGTCGAGCTCGAGTTCTGGCGCTCGATCAAGGACACCAACAAGGTTGAGGAGCTCAACGCTTACCTCACCAACTATCCGAACGGCACCTTCAAGTCGCTGGCGCTCGCCCGCATCGCCGCGATCCAGGACGGTCCCTCTACGACGACGCGCAACCTCACCGCCGGCGTCGATCCCTCGACCTTCACCGAACAAGCCGACCAGATCTCCGAAGACCAGATCGGCCTCGACAAGAACCTGCGCCGCGACGTGCAGCGCCGCCTCACCGGCCTCGGCTTCGATATCAAGGCAACCGGCAAGTTCGACGACGAGACCCGATCCGTGATCAAGCGCTGGCAGGCTGCGCGCGGCTATCCCACCACCGGCTATCTGAATAAGTTCCAGCACAAGACGATGCAGTCGGAGATCGTCTCCACCCGCGTCGCCTCGTCCGACGACGCCGACGATGAGCCCGCGCATCGCCGTCCCTCCGGCGGTGGCAGCCGTCGCGCTCACGGCGGTGGCGGCGGCATGGGCGGCCCCGGTGCTCTCTTCGGCCACATGATGGGCGGCCTGTTCCACCGCTGATTTGACGAGCCACGCTGCGCGAAGGCGGCCCGGGACCGGGTCGCTTTTGCGTTGGAAACCTAAGGACACCGA
>WNGR01028626.1_pt1 | contig 14709 bp, 17 predicted proteins | sample 5407581 | NCBI WGS metagenome assembly WNGR01 (sample SAMN13153383, study PRJNA577476) | soil metagenome | isolation source: 80 cm soil or saprolite under Garry oak tree replicate 2 | place: USA:California | collected 2016-06-15
TTGGGAGTCTCGGCCAGGGAGAATTCGCGGTGCTCGCGCCCGCGACCGCCCCCGAGGGCGCGAAGCAGATGGCCCAGCGGCTGTCGCGGGTGATCGAGACGGCGGGACCCCGGCCCGCCGGCGTGCCGCCGCTGCGCGTGCACGCGGGGTACGAAGCCGTCGCGGACGTGCACCAGACACCGGTGCCGCCTGCGAGCTTCCTCGAGCACGCGGGCACCGCGCTGCATCAGGCTCGGGCTGCGGGCATCGGAGAGCGGATTCGAGCCTATCGGGCGTAGGGTCCAAGACTGAGACACGTCACAGGCCGCGCAGCTTGCACGGCGCCAAGCCGGCGCACCACCTCGGCTGCGTCGGTGAGGGTCGGTGTCAGGAGTTGTTGATGGGCGAGTCGCCGACGTGCGATGTCGATATCCCGGCGAGTCACGGAGCGGCGTTCCGGATCACGGATTCCGCTTCAAATCTGCCACGTCTGCGGCGAGGAACGTTCCCAGAAAGGAATCCGCGGTGACCTCGAACGCCGGCAGCTCCTTCTTCGCCGAGGTGTTGGAATACAAGGCAATCACCGCGCGTTGGTCGAACCGGTAGAAGGAGTACGTCGGGTAACGACCGAACAGCCAGACGTGAGTGGGTCTGCGGAAGTCTCTCGCGAGACGCGCGAAATAGCGGTAGGCATCCGCGACCAGCGCCGGGATCAGCGGCCCGTCCTCGAAATGCTTGCTCAGGGAGAACATCAGCTCGTGGTCCTCGAGATCGGGGAGAAACGCCTCGAGCGTGGTGCCTGCTCGGCCAAGAAACGCCTTGATCGCGGCGTCGTGATTCTCGCGCCAGCGGCGTGAATGGATGAAGTAGAGGGCCATCGTGGTCGAAGACCCTATGAGATCCTCAAACCGTTGAACCAATCCGGCGAACGGAGCTACCTGAACGATACCGAAAGGGGGTTCCGGGGTGGCGGTCATCGGCTCGATGCTACCCCAGGCATGACGGGGGAGCAAGAACTCGTGTGAGCTGGGTGAGAAAGCTCTAAGAATGCGAGCGGACGCTTCCGTCGCCGGGGTCGCTCGTCTACGTTCAACCCATGAACCTGGTGCTCGCTCTCGCCTTCGCCACCGCGGCGCCGCTCGACACCGCGACCTTCGCGGGCGGCTGCTTCTGGTCCATGGAGCGCGCCTTCGACCAAGTCGCCGGCGTCGTGTCCGTCACCGTGGGCTACACCGGTGGCAACACGCCGCACCCGTCGTACGAGCAGGTGTCCACCGGCCAGACGGGACACCTCGAGTCGGTGCAGGTGGTGTACGATCCCCGCAAGATCACGTACGAGCAGCTGGTGGACGCGTTCTGGCACGACATCGATCCGACCCAGGCCGACGGCCAGTTCTGCGACCACGGCCCCGAGTACCGCACGGCGATCTTCTATCGCGACTCCGCGCAGCACCGCGTGGCCGCGGCGTCGCGTCGGGCGCTCGAGCAGCGCTTCGGGCAGCCGATCGTCATCGAGATCGTCCGGGCTCGGGCCTTCTACCCGGCGGAAGAGTATCATCAACACTACTACCGCAAGAATCCGATCAAGTACGGGATGTATCGCGTGGCGTGCGGCCGCGACCGGCGCCTGGCGGAGCTGTGGGGCGCTGCGGCGCCACAGGGGGAGGGACATTCGACCATGCGCGACACGAAGCCGAGCGACGCCGAGCTGCGGCAGTCGCTGACTCCGTTGCAGTACCAGGTGACCCAGCACGAGGCGACGGAGCAGCCGTTCCACAACGAGTATTGGGACAACCACCGGGCCGGCATCTATGTGGACGTGGTGTCCGGGGAGCCGCTGTTCAGCTCGCTCGACAAGTTCGAGTCGGGCACCGGGTGGCCGAGCTTCACCAAGCCGCTCGAGGACGCGAACATCCACCAGAAGACCGACCGGTCGCTCTTCATGGTGCGGACCGAGGTCCGGTCGGCGCACGCCGATTCGCACCTGGGCCATCTGTTCGACGACGGCCCCGCGCCGACGGGGTTGCGCTACTGCATCAACTCGGCCGCCCTGCGCTTCATTCCGGTCGAGCGCCTGCAAGCGGAGGGCTACGAGCGCTACCTGAAGCTGTTCCAGTCTCCGTAATCCCCGTGCTTCCCGCCCGGGCCCGTATGGAAGGGTTCGACAGGCGGACGTACATTGGTCCTCGTGGAGCCAACCGCCGTGTCGCCCTTCAGCGCCTGGGAAAACTTCTACGTCATCATCGGCTCTTCAGCCGCGGCGCTGACGGGTCTGCAATTCGTGGTGGTCGTTCTGGGTGCCGAGGCGCGCTCGATGCGCAGCCCGGAGGTGGGCGCCTTCGGCACGCCCACGGTCGTCCACTTCTGCGCTGTCCTGCTCATCTCGGCGATCCTGAGCGTTCCCTGGCGGGCGGTCTCGAACGCCGGGCTCGCCCTCGGCGCCCTGGGCGTGGGGGGCATCGTGTACATGTTGGTCGTCATCAAGCGGGCGCGCGGCCAGAAGGGCTACGCGCCGGTGCTGGAAGACTGGCTCTGGCACTGCACCTTTCCGTTCATCGCCTACGTGACGCTGCTGGTGGCGGCGCTCGCCCTTGGGCGCGATGTCGGACGCTGGTTATTGGTCATCGGAACGACAGCGCTGCTCCTCCTGTTCATCGGCATACACAACGCGTGGGATGCCGTCATCTACATTGCCACGCAACAGCCGCGTCATCCGGATGGTCCACCCGACCGGAAGTAGCGCTGTGCGACCCGCCCGCACTCGGTGAATCCCGAGCTTGCGCCCGGGGTCAGTTGGCGGCACAGGCCTCGTGGTTTTTCCCGGGCTGACGGGCCGGGCTCGGCGCAACGGTGCGCCCTGTAAGGGCGCACACCAGTTACTGCCCGATCCAGGAGTGGCCCGTGGCGAGGAGCGTCACCAACGCCAGCCCGAACACGATGCGGTACCAGGCGAACGAATCGAACGAGCGGTGCGACACGAAGCGGATGAGCCACGGGACCACCACCAGCGCGCTCGCGAACGCCACCCCGAAGCCGATGGCGAGGACCAGGACGTCGGATCCCGAAAGCAGGTGCCGGTTCTCCCAGGCGTCGAGGCCCGTGGCCGCGAACATCACCGGAATGGCGAGCAGGAACGAGAACTCCGCGGCGGCCGGGCGGGCGACGCCCGCCAGCAGCGCCCCCATGATCGTCGCCCCCGAGCGCGACATGCCCGGGATCAGCGAGACCACCTGCGCGATCCCGATCCAGAGCGCGGTGCGGTAGCCGATCTGCATCACCGTCTCGATGCGGGGTGCGGGTCGCCAGTGCTCGACCGCGAGGATGGCGACGCCGCCGGCGATCAGCGCCGCGATCACCACCAGGGGCGTGAACAGGTGCGCGGTGATCCAGTGGTGCGTGAGCAGCCCCACGATCGCCGCCGGTAGGAACGCGACGAGCAGCGCGAGGATGAACCGGCGCGACTCCGCGACGGCGATGCCGTCGCGCGCCACGCGCCACAACAGGCTGCGATAGAGCCAGACGACGGCCAGGATGGCGCCGAGCTGGATGATGATCTCGAAGGCGTCGGCGCGCGGGCCCACGAACCTGAGTGCGTGGCCCGCCAGGATCAGATGTCCAGTCGACGAGACGGGGAGGAACTCCGTCGCGCCCTCGACCAGCCCGAGGATGATGGCGGCGATGATGGTGTGCACGCGGCGTTATCTCAGATAGCGTAGGCCGGGCGCTCGAGGACGACTCGGTCCTTCGTCACCGGATCAGACCTCCCAGTCGTCTTTGGCAATCTGGTAACGTACGTCGCGCGGGTCGTGCGTCAATTGTCGGGCTCAAGCAACGCCAGCTGCGTGGCGCGGTGCGAGTCGCTGCCGGATGGCACCGAGATGGTAGGCCGCGTGCCCGATCGCGCCGATCGCCACGCCCAGTGCGAAGCCCACGGGTCGAAAGCGCGAGACTCGAGCTGAGGTGGTCGACGTGGCCGGCGATGGTCGTGTGGCCCGGTCCCCCCTCCCGGGAAGCCGCGGCGGCGCTCAACCCGCTGATCGTGCCGAAGACTCCGCTTCCCGGGGATGTGTCGGTGAAGTAGGTCCAGGGGCCGGGAGGGCCGTCGAAGGCTTCACGCAGCATTCTCGTCAGCAAAGTCACGGTCACGGCGGCCGGCGTATCGGTCATAGCCATCATCTCCTCGTTCGGCCCGTCCTTGAATCGGTCGTTCAGAGGGCGCGCCGCAGCGCGGCCGCGAGCGTCTTGGCGTCGCCCGGCTCCTCGTGGCGACGGCCGTTGATGAAGAACCGGGGCGTACCGGTCACGCCGCTTTGGGTGCCGCTCACGACGTCCTCCTTCACCCGGGCCGCGTGGACGTGGGCGACGAGCTCGCGCCGCACGCGCTCCGCGTCGAGCCCCAGCTCGCGCGCGTACCGCACCAGATCCTGGTCCGCCAGGGCCGCCTGCCGCTGGTACAAGAGATCGTGCATCTCCCAGAACTTCCCTTGCGCGGCAGCCGCCTCCCCGACCTCCGCCGCGTGTTGGGCGTGCGGGTGCTCCTCACTCAAAGGAAAATGGCGGAACACGAACCGCACCTTGCCGCCGAGCTGCCGCAGCACCTGCTTCAGCTCCGGGTAGGCGCGGCCGCAAAACGGGCACTCGAAATCGCCGTACTCGACGAGCGTGACCGCGGCATCCACGGCGCCCAGGGCGTGGTCGCGCGGGCCGACGGGGGGGGTGAGCAGAGTCACCGGAGGCCAAGTCTGCTCAGGAGCGTGCGGCGATGCTTCAGGTCCTCCGCCAGATAGACAGTCGCCATGCCGCCGCGGCCGAGCTCCCGTTCGATCGTATAGAGCTCGGCCAGTGCGACCTGGAGGCGGTCGAGCAGACGGCTCATACGCAAAGAATTGTAGACCTCGCTTACTCTTGCTGCACCTGGTGCACCGCGGCGATGGCGATCGATCCCTCGCCCACGGCCGATGCCACACGCTTCAAGCTCCCGGCGCGGACGTCGCCGATCGCGAACACCCCGGGGAGGCTCGTCTCGAGGAGATGCGGCGCGCGCCCGAGCGGCCAGCGTGCCGTAGCCAGGTCCTCAGGCGACAGGTCCGGTCCCGTCTTGATGAACCCCTTGGCGTCCAGTGCGAGGCAGCCGTCCAGCCAGCGAGTGCTGGGCACCGCGCCCGTCATGGTGAACACATGCCGGATGCCGTAGGTCTCGGTACTCCCGCTTTGGCTGTCGCGCCAGCCCACCCGTTCGAGGTGACCGTTCCCCTCGAGGCTCACGATCTCGGTGTGCACGTGCCGGACGATGGCCGGATGGTCTTCGATGCGACGGATCAGGTAGCGCGACATGGTGTCGGCCAGGCCTCCCGACCGGATCAACATGTGCACGCGCCGAGCGGTTTGCGCGAGGAACACGGCGGCTTGGCCCGCCGAGTTGCCGGCGCCCACGACGACCACCTCTTCGCCGGCGCACAGCTGAGCCTCCATGAAAGTCGCGGCGTAGTACACCCCCGCCCCTTCGAACCGCGGCAGGCTGTCGATCGAGAGCCGGCGATACTCGGCCCCCGTGGCGATGATCACCGAGCGCGCCGGCAGCCGCTGCCCGTCGCCGATCTCGAGCGCGTACGGCCTGCGGTCGCAGGCGAGGCGTTTGGCGCCGTTCCCGATCATCAGCTGGGCCCCGAACTTCAGCGCCTGGCTGGTGGCGCGTGACGCCAGGTCCATCCCGCGGATCCCTGTCGGAAAGCCGAGGTAGTTCTCGATCCGGGAGCTCGCGCCGGCCTGACCCCCCGGCGCGGTCGACTCCACGACCAGGACATCCAGTCCTTCCGACGCCCCGTACACCGCCGCCGCCAGCCCCGAGGGTCCCGCCCCGACGATGACGAGGTCCCGAACGTGGGTCTGATCGATCGCGTCGTTGAAGCCCAGGGCGTCGGCGATCTGCTGATTGGTCGGATTGCGGAGCACGACCTCGCCGCAAGTGATGACGACGGGGATGTCGGCGGCGGTGACGTGGAAGCGATCGAGCAGCTCCTGGACGCCGGCGTCGCGGTCCAAGTCGAGCAGGGTGTGGGGATGCCCGTTTCGTGTGAGGAACTCACGGATGCGGAGCGTCCCCTGGCAATGCGGCGACCCGAGGACCACGACGTCGCTGACGCCGCGGGCGATCAACTCCACGCGGCGCAGGATGAAGGCGCGCATGAGGATGGCGCTCAGCTCGCCGTCGGTCTGGATGAGCGCCAGCAGGTCGTCGCGGCCGACTTCGATGACCTCACCGTCCGCTCCTGCCCGGATCTGGGCGAGCCCGGGGCGGCCTGACAGCATGGTCACTTCGCCCGTGAACATCCCCGGGCCGAACGACACCACGACCTCCTCGGCGGCCGACGGGCGGACGACGTCGATCCGACCGGCGACGACGACGAAGAGCCGAGCCGTCTGCTCACCCGCTTGTACGAGCACCTCGCCCCGCTCGACGTGGCGCCGGCGCCCGTGCGCGGTGATGCGGGCGACCTGCGCCGCCGTCAGCGTCGGATAGAGGCGGTCGGCGCGCGGGCCGGGGGGTGGGGGCGGGGGCGGGGGCGGGGACGGATCAACCCGGGGCATGGTGGCCATCGTCTTCTCCTATGAGTGTGTGCTGCAACGGTTGCCGCAAATGCCTCTGCGACACCCAAAAGATACTCGTTACGATGGTCTGTCATACGCTCTGAGGACTGCGCTCGGCAGCTACCGCGACAGGCCTCACTCGCTCGCGGGCCAGAGCCGCGCTGCGCCTCGTACGCCGCTCGCATCACCGTGGGCGGCGCGCACGACGCGGGTAGCAACGGGATCGGAACCGGCGCCCGCCGCGAACAAGTAGCGTAGCAGCAGCGCGTACGCCGCCTCCGGCAGTCCGGCGATGTTCGACATGCCGCCGCCCAGCACTACGACGTCGGGGTCGAGCACATTGATCAGCGACGCGAGGGTGCGGGCGAGACGATCGTGGTATCGGGCCAGTGTCGCTGCCGCACTCGGGTCGCCGCCCGCCGCGGCGCGTACGATCTCGCGGCTCGACACCGTGAGACCGGTATGCTCGGCGTGGTCGCGCTCGAACGCGGGGCCGGAGAGCCAGGCTTCGACGCAGCCGCGCTTTCCACAATAGCAGGGCGGACCGGGCCACTCGTCGGACCCGAGCCACGGAAGCGGATTATGCCCCCATTCGCCGGCGATGAGGTTAGCGCCCACCAGGCAGCGGCCGTCAACGACGATCCCACCTCCGACTCCGGTGCCGAGGATGACGCCGAACACGACGTGCGCGCCCGCGGCCGCGCCGTCGGTGGCTTCGGAGAGCGCGAAGCAGTTCGCGTCATTCATGAGCCGCACCGGGCGGTTAAGCCGCTCCTCGAGATCGCGTCCGAGCGGCCGGCCATTGAGCCAGACGGAGTTGGCGTTCTTCACGAGCCCCGTGTGGGGCACGACCGTCCCCGGGATGCCGACGCCCACCGTGCCGGCCTCGCCGCCAGCGCGGTCGAGCTCCCGCACTAGCCCCACGATGGCGTCGAGGGACGCCACGTACTCACGTGGGGTAGTCACGCGTCGTCGGGCGATCTCCTCATCATCAAGCGACAGCGCGACTGCTGCGATCTTCGTTCCGCCGAGGTCGATGCCGATGCGCACGGAAACTCCAGGATGAGCCCAGCGGCCTACACTTGTGACCCACGCCAGCGGGCCGAAGGATGTCAAGGTCACGGGGCTAAAGAGTACCGACGCCGCGCGACGTGCGGCAGGACCGTCGTGCGCATTCCGTTGATCGCGCTCGACGACTTGATCGAAACCACGCGCACCGGCCGCCTCGAGGACGCGGCCGACATCGAGGTGTTGGAGGAAATCAGGAGGCTGAAGCGACCGCCCGCGCCGCCGCCTGCGCGAAGGCCACCGCCGACGGCCACCGCTCGGCTGGGTCGGGATGGAGGGCTTGCGCCACCACCTCTGCCAATGCGGGAGGGCAGGTCGGGCGGAGCCAGTGCACCGGGATGGGCGGGCGCAGCAGGCGCTGGATCCGCAGCTCCGCTACCGTTGTCCCCGCGTGGGGGAGCCGGCCCGTGACCATCTCGTAAAACACGACGCCCAGTGAAAAGATGTCGCTCGCGGGACCTATGGCGTCGCCCAGCAGCTGTTCTGGGCTCATGTAGGCGAGGGTGCCTGGCTGGAACCGATCGGCCGCCAAGAGCTGGGCCATCTCGTGCGCTACTCCGAAGTCGAGCAGCTTCACCACGCCCCCTGAACCCAGCATGATGTTCTGAGGTTTCAAGTCGCGGTGGAGAATGCCGATCCAGTGCACGTGGTTCAACGCGTCAGCCGCGATGCGCAGCGCACGCATGGCGTCGGGGAGCGGGAAGGGGCCGCCGCGTTGCAGTCGCTGCGCCACCGTTTCACCCTCCACGTACTCCATCGCAAGCAGGAACTGGCCGTCGGGCCCGCGGTCGAAGTCGTACACTTGAGCGACGCCCGGGTGGCGCACCCGGGCGACAAGCAGCGCCTCCTGTCGGAAGCGCCGCTCGGCGCTCGGGTCGTCGTCACACAGTGGCGGACAGAGCACCTTGACGGCGGTGAGGCGGCCGAGGTGGACGTGCTCGGCGAGGTAGACGGTCCCCATGCCGCCGGCTCCGAGACGGCGCAGCACCCGGTACCGCCCTGCTAGCAACTCGCCGACCCGGTCTTCAGCCAAGACCTGGCAAACCGAGCCCTCAAGGTTGAAGCCCACGAGTTCCTCCTGGACCATGTTCGAAGAACAGGGGGCCCCGAGTCCCGCTCGGGATCCGGGGACCCCAACACATTTGCTAGCGGACGACGATGCTGCCCCTCATCGCCGCGCCGTGCACGGCGCAATCATACGAGTAGGTACCCGGCGCGGTGAACGTGACTGAGTAGCTCTTCCCATCGCCCGTCTCGACGGCGCTGCTCGCGAAACTGGACGGCCCCTGCGACTCGACGCTGTGCGGGACCGATCCCGTGGACGTCCAGGTCCACTTGACGGTGGTGCCGACGGCGACGGTGTCGATCGCGGGGTTCTGGGTCCCGTTGTTGGCGCTCTTGAACAGGATGTTGCCGACGACGATCTGGCCGGCCACACCCCCGCCACCGCCCACACCCCCCCCCCCCCCCCCCGCCTCCGTAGGGAGAGGTTGAGCTGCCGCAGCCCGCGAGCGCTGCCAACGCGAGCAAGCCGATTACCGCAGTTCCTGTACGCATGTCCTTCTCCTCTGCTCGCGGCGTTGCGCGAGCTCGAATTGCTCCCGATTCATGCTGAGAAACGCATCGCGCGGGTGGAGCGTCGCCTCGCGGGGCGTGGGTCATTCGGGACCACAGCGGCTGCCTCAATCACGGGGCAACGTTAGCGATCGCTCCTCGATGGCAGTATCAGACGCGACGCCTGGGACGGGCGCGAAACAGCGGAACAAAACCGTCAGACGAAGGACTACATGAAAGGAGAGGGCTACCCGGCTCCGCGGGGAACGAAGCTGAGTGGACTTGCACAACAGTCAGGCAATCAACCCATACCTCGCGGCATAGCGGACCAGGTCGGCGTTGGTGGCGACCGCCATCTTCTCGAGAATGCGAGTGCGGTACGTGCTCACCGTCTTGGCCGAGAGGGCCAGCTCACTGGCGATCTGAGAGACGGTGAGGCCGCTGCCGAGCCGGCGCATGACTTCGAACTCGCGATCGGACAACAGCTCGTGGGGGGGGCGCTGCCCGCCGCCATCGAGATGAGTGGCCAGCTGCTCCGCCAGCGTCGGACTGACGTACTTGCCGCCGCGATACACCCGGCGGATGGCGTCCAGCAGCTGATCCGGCGAATGGTCTTTGGTCAGATAGCCTGAGGCACCAGCCCTGAGCGCCCGGACCGCCCACTCATCCTCCGGGTGAACGCTCAAGGCCAGGACCCGAATGGTCGGGTGGCGGGTGCGCAGCTCCCGCAGAGTCTCGAGAAACAGGCCGCCGGGCATCGATACGTCGAGCAGCACGAGATCGGTGGCCGCGGTCTCGAGCCCGGCGAGCAGCGCCGCGGCGTCGTCGGCCTCACCCGAAATCGCCATCCCCGCGTCCGCCTCCACGATGCGGCGGAGTCCCTGGCGGACGATCGGATGGTCGTCCGCGATGAAGATGCGAATCTTCGCGGTCGGTCGGCTCACGGTTTCGCGACCGGAATCGTGACGGCGATACCGGTCCCCTGCCCCGGCTCGCCCCGAATTATCAGTGTCCCCCCACACGCCAACGCCCGCTCGCGGATGCCGACCAATCCCAGCGACCGAAGCCCACTCAGCGATTGGGGCGTGAATCCGACCCCGTTATCCTCGACGCCCAGGATGATGACTCCCCCCACGCGGCGCACCGACACGTCCACCCGGGTAGCCTTGGAATGCCGCGTGACGTTGGTCAGCGCCTCCTGGATGATCCGGTAGGCGTGACTCGCGATCTCGTCGGGGAGCCGGGGAAAATCGTCGGCATGGAGACAGACCGCGATGCCGGTCCGTTGGCTCGTCTCTCGCACCAGGGACTCGATGGCGGCCTCCAGACCAAGTTGGTCGAGGACGCTGGGCCGGAGCTCGCTGGCGATGCGGCGCACGATCTGCATCGTCTGGTCGATACGGTCGGTGAGCGACACGTCGCCGACGCGGAAGGCGCCCGAATCGCGGGAGCGCCGGCTCTCGAGCCAGGCGACGTCGAGCTTCAGGGCGGTGAGCGCCTGGCCCAGCTCGTCATGAATCTCCCGCGCGATCCGGGTCCGTTCCTCCTCACGGGTCGCGTGGAGCCGGGCGGCGAGGGCCCGCAGCTCGGCCCGGGACTGCTCCAATTCCTCCGCGGCCCTGACGCGTTCGCTGACGTCCCGCTGAATCCCGAAGTGCCCCGTGATCCGACCGGTGGCGTCGTAGAAGCACATGTAGTCGCCTTCGACCCACATCGCCGATCCATCGAGGCGGCGCTCATTGGTGACGCTGTGGGTGTGACCGGCGTCGAACAGCTCGCGCCAGCCGCGGCGGCCCGCCACGAGGTCGTGCCGGAAGAAATCATTCGGCGTGAGACCGATCAGCTCCGCCGGCTTGGCCCGGAACTGTTGCGCCATCGCCGGATTGACCTTGGTCATGCGCTGATGGGAAAAGACGTAGTCCAGCACGGCGTCCTTGTCGACCCCAGGCCCCCACTCGACGGGCTGATCGAGCATCATGAAGAAGAACCCGTCCTGGGAGGCCTCGAAGAAGGCTTCCAGGAGCTCGGGCGTATTGAGCTGGCTTGGTTCCGGCAAGGCTGTCGGCATCGCGTCTCCTGCCCCGGAAAGGTGGGGAGGATGCCTCCTCCAAGGAAGGAGGCCCCCACCGCTACTACTGAACGACAATCCGGCCGGTCATGGCCGCCCCGTGGATCGCACAATCGTAGGTGTATGTTCCGGGCGTCCGGAACGTCCTCGTGTAGCTGTCGTTCGCCCCGCTCATCGCCACGCTGTTCCTGAAGATCTCCGGGGGCACGCCGGTCGATTGGATGGTGTGCGACCCCGCGGCGTTCCAGGCCCAGGTGATGCTGTCGCCCGCCGCGATCGTGTCCACGGCGGGGTTCGCGCTTCCGTTGTGGACACTTCGGAAGAAGATGTTGCCCACGGTGACGTCGCCGACCGGGCCCCCGCCCCCGCCACCCCCATCGGGCGAGGTCGCGCCGCCGCACGCCGCCAGGGAGAACAGGGCCGCTGCTACGATCCATTGTATGCGTCGCATTGTCACAACCTCCCTACCGGTTGAAATGCACCAGGGCGTCTCCGCAGCCAACGCCTTGCACCCAGAGAGTCTGATCCCCCGGGATGTCGGGCGCGATGTCGGTGTCGGAGACGATCATCTGCGCGGTGAACGACTCGTCGATGCCGTCGCCGGCGCGGTAGAAGTCGGCCAGCAACACGACGGTCCCGGCAGCCGTGGCGATGCGCTTCCCTGCGTCGGCGCCGGTGCACTTGAAGGTCGTCGAGGCCAGGAGCTGCGCGGTGTCCCACCGCACTCCTTCGCCCGTGGCGCACCCAGCGAGCGGTCCCTGGGCGACGGCCGCGGTGCAGCGGAACCCACCGCCCGACTTCACGTCGGTCTCGCTGGGCACGACGTTCGAGGCGGTCGCGGCGTCGAACGATCCGCCGCCAGTGAGGAACACCGCTCCGGTCGGAAAGCCGCTCGCCGTGCCGTTGAACCCAAAGCCGCTCCGAGCCCCGCGCGCCTGGGCGGCGGCAACCGACGCCTCCGGCAGGCCGGAGGCGGAATACGACGGGCTCGCAGGCGCCGTGGAGGAGTCGTTGCATGCCACCGCCGCGAGGGCGGCCACCGCAAGCATTCCAGCTGTGATCGCTTTCATTCCCATTCTCCTTGAGTTGAGGATGATGGTGCCCGTCTCATATAGCCTCCGTGCACGTCCACGCGTTACGGGAGCGGCTGCGGCTCACCGTAGATGAAATCGTCCATCACGACGAGGTCCTTGGTGCCGCCCGCGCTGACATCGGCGCTCGTCGCGTCCAAGGCGGCCTCACCGCTGGTGATCAGCACCCTGGCGACGATCGCAGAGTTGAACACCGCGCCGACGAACGTGAATCCCTGGGCGCCGAGATGGGCCGGCGACGCGATGCTGGCGATCTCGACCCCGTTCGCATCGAAATAGTCGACCCGCGTAGCGGCCGCCTTGTCGACGTCGGAGAAGACGACCCCGAAGCCCTTGACCAGGCCGTTGGTCGTGGTGCCCACCAGCTTGAAGTCGACCTCGAGCTGGTCCGAGCCGACGGCCATGAACAGCTTCTTGGGCGAGAAGGCCTTGAACTGGTCTCCCAGGCCGGCGTTGATCGACGCAAAAGCGGTGCTGTCCACCCGGAGGCCGGTCCCGGGGGTGGAGAACAGGGCACCCCGCTTCGAGTTGACGTTGAAGAAGGTCGCTGGGAACGTGTCCACGTTCGTTAAGGCAGCGGGCACGCCGTCCCAGTTGATCTCGCGCCGGCCGCCCTCGGCGGGCGGGGAGTTCGGCGCGTTCAAGCTGCCGCCGAGCGCCGCGCGAAACTTGTTGAGGGTGTCCGCGACCGTGAGGCTGTCGCCCTGCGCCCGAATGACGGTGAAGCTGGGCGGGGGCGGTGTGTTGCTCGGCGAATAGAGATTGTTGCACGCGGCTAAAGCCGCGAGGCTCAGGAGAGGGGCATAGATCGTCGGTTTCATCGTGTTCTCCGTCGTGAGGAGGATGGATCGCTGAACGAAGGCAATGGTAGCGATCGCTCAACGACGGAAGAATCAGACGAAGCGCCGTTGGCCCTGCGTGCCTTGCGTCAGGGCAGCGGGAAATGGTAGATTGATCGTATCGAGTAATACTGAGTATGAGCCATGGCCCTCACTCGAATTTCCATCACCCTTCCCCGTGACGTGCTGGCGGCCGCCGATCGGCGGGCGCGCGCGCTCGACCGCTCCCGCAGCTGGCTGATCGTGGAGGCACTGCGGGCATATCTGGCGACGCCGGCCCGCTCCCCAAGTGTGGGAGTCCGGGAGCCCGACGAGCCCGTATACGCCGTGCGGGAGGTCGCGGACGCCCGCCGGCAGCACCTCGCTGCGGATCTCAGACGCTCTCCGGCGGAGCGGCTCCAACGGGCCGAGCAGCTGACCCGTCTCGCCCGCCAGGTCAGGCCCCGGAGGGGCCGGCGGCAACAGGTGATCGGCTTCGACTCCTACGAGGATTTCTACGAATGGAAGAAGGCGCGCCTCGCCGGGGGGTGACCCCGCGCGTCAGCGCCGCGCAGGTGTGCGCGGCGCTCAACCGGTCAGGGGCGAAGTACCTCGTGATCGGCGGCGTGGCGTGCATCCTGCACGGCTACGCGCGCACCACGGAGGACGTGGACATCCTGATCGAGCGCACGGAGGCCAACGCCGGGCGGGTGCTGGCGGCGCTCGCACGGGTGGGGTATGGCTTTGCGGCCGAGTGGGCGGCGGCTGAGATTCTGAAGCGCCCCATCACCGTGATCGGGGACGACCCCGCGGTGGACGTCTTCACGGTCGCGTGGAAGGTGAAGTACGAGCAGGCCGCACCGCGCGCCGAAGTGGTGGACGTCGAGGGCGTGCGCATTCCCCTGATCGCGCTCGACGACTTGATCGAAACCAAGCGCACCGGTCGGCTGCAGGACGCGGCCGACATCGAGGTGTTGGAGGAGATCAAGCGGCTGAGGGGCTAGTCGTCGTCCGTCAGCCCCGGCGGCGTCGCCCGGGCGACACTCCCCCAGGTCTTATCACGCCGTCCCCTGGGTCTTCCCGCCACCGATCCGCGGCTTTCCCCCGTTTCTTTCGCTGTGGCGTCGACGCCACATTGGGATCATGGCTCATCCCGCGCCGTTTGCCGTCCTCCGGTGGTGCTGGTCGCCCACGCTGCCGGCACCTGGCTCAGCCAGGCGCTCGCCAGCGTGCTCCAGCCCCGGGGTTATCGCGTGCACTTCACACCCAGTGGGCGTGAGCTCCTGGAGCGGGCGCCGGTGGTGCGACCGGACATCGTCGTGCTGGATACGGACCTCCCGGATGTGGACGGCGTCGCCCTGGCGACGACGAACAGGGCGGTGCGGCCGAGAGCGCGCTGCATGGGATGATTCTCCTTGTCCAGTCTGAGTGTGAGTGTGCTACGTGGAGCAAGCGTGCGAGGAGGGGCTTATTGGGGACTTAACGGGAGGACTTGGCGGGATTACGACAGCGCTTAAAACGGAGCGGCCCTTCGCCACGGAGA
>WNGR01030596.1_pt1 | contig 14709 bp, 19 predicted proteins | sample 5407581 | NCBI WGS metagenome assembly WNGR01 (sample SAMN13153383, study PRJNA577476) | soil metagenome | isolation source: 80 cm soil or saprolite under Garry oak tree replicate 2 | place: USA:California | collected 2016-06-15
CAGTAGCCAACGTTAAGATGACAGGATCGATGTGGCTCGATCAGGTAATGTTTCTTCAAGGCTCAGGCGGCCGTGATTCGCTAAACGAAACAGCCGTACTCCCAGAATTGAACTGGACCCGAAAAGGACCCAACAATTTCGTTATCAATGTAAACTCGTCTGGTCAGTTCAATATGATGTTCGAGCAAAGCTACGACCCTCGATGGATGGCAACGATAGGGTCGCATTCCATCGCGCCTGTCTTGGCTGACAGGTACATGATGTCTTTTCCCTTGCCCCCGGGACAGTACAGTGTTAACATTCAATTCAATGGAGACGTCTCCCAATGGGTCGGATACGGACTTTCGATAACCGTAATCCTCGTTGTTAGCCTGCTCTCTGTAATGCCTCGGGTGAAGAGGCGACTTCAAGAACCTCGCGTCCCCCCACACTATCCAACAGGGCCTATTGACCAAAATGACTGTGGCCTGAAAGCCTTAACAGGGAAATCTGATGAGTGCAGACTACTATCCTAGCGTCTCCGTCATTCTGCCCTTCCAAAACAACGCGTCGACTTTGGGAAACACTTTGAAGAGTATCCTTGATCAAGACTATCCGAAGGACAGATTCGAGCTTATCATGGTGTGTGACAATTCAAACGATGGTTCAGTTGAGATCGCAAAGGCGTTTCAAGAATCTTATCCGTCAAACACTTCGCTGATCTTCAATTCGATTCAAGGAAAAGGGCCAGCACGCGCCGCGAACCAAGCGATTAGAGTTGCTAGAGGAGAAATCGTGGCCCGGATGGATGGAGACGCGCTCGTTCCGCGAAATTGGCTCTTGAGCCTTACTCGAGCCTTCGAGCGTGCCGAAGTTGCTGGCGTCGAACCATTCGTCGTCCCGACCAATTCCACAGCCATTGTTCCGTTTCGGAGTTCAGCACCAAGCGGTTTCGGGCCTGGCGTGGGTAGTTCATTTCGAAGATCGGCTCTCTCAAAAGTAGGATACTACGATGAATCTTACTATCACCCTCTGTTCGGGTACTTTAGAGAGGACGCTGACTTGATCTTCAAATTGGAGGAGAGCGGGTTCCTCATAGTGAGAGACGCGAACGTTAGAGTCTTTCATCCGGATCGGAAGAGAGCGATGAAGTTGATCGTGCAACAGGGTCTCAAATATGGACTCGACCCCCTATTGCTCAAGAAGCATCCGACAGAAAGTAGGAGTCTGCTTCACCTTAAAATCGGATTCTTTTCATCCTGGGGTCTTGCCTTTGTCCTTTCTACTGCCTTCACCTTTGGAGGCATTCTTGGCCTATTCGCTGCCAACTTCCAACTTCAAGCGGTCACCACAGCCTCAATTCTTGCTGCTTATATTGCAGTAATCGCTTTCTACAGGAAACTCTCGGGTAGGTGGATTCCGCAGTCACCTGTTCTACTGTACATTTTTCTGATGACTTTCGGGATTGCAAGAATATTAGGAAGCGCAGTGTACAGGGAAGCTCTTCTCTGAAGCGCCATCCGACCGGCCAGATAGGAGCGTTCATCTGCATGAAAACAACAAGGAATAGATTCATTTTTCGGTGAGCCAACCAAATTCCAAGGCGAAGAAGCTGCGACTCAAGGCGTACTTGCAAGTCGCTCCCGTTGACCTCGGCAGCGCGATAAGACTCTATGTTTCCTACTTGGCCTCATTCGTGATTATGGTTCTCTTTCCTACAAGAAGGTACCATGTAGAAGATTTCATCCCTGGAAGGTCAGTGTTGACAGTGAAAGCCCTTGGTGTTCTTGCCAATATTCGACCTCGGAGTGAAGATCTGCATGTCATGACACCGGCCTACGAGCCGATTACAAGCAATTTTTTCACGGTTGAGCCAGGAAGCGTCGTCGTGGACGTCGGAGCACATATCGGTCGTTATACTCTCACCGCTGCTCAAAAAGCAAGGAAGGTAATATCGATCGAGGCTGACCCGTCAAACTTTTCCTTGTTAAGGCAGAACATTAGATTGAACCGATTCTCCAATGTGATCCCTCTCTGTCTTGGAATTAGTAGGGAACGTGGGAAGTCAGTCCTTCACGTTGCAGAAAGAAGCAGCGGATCAACATCGTCTCTAGAGAGAAGTTGGTCAGGGACCCCTGCCGACGCACACACAGTCGAAATCCGCTGCGAAACGTTGGACAATTTGATTGAAGCGCTCGGTGTGGGAACCGTAGATTGGTTGAAGATAGACGTCGAGGGTCACGAGGTTTCAGTACTGCAAGGTGCTCCGAAGACCTTAGCCAGAACGCAACGCCTTGTGATTGAGATAGCGAATGGAAACGAAGAAGCTTGCAGAGGATTGACTTGCAAAGCGGGTTTGGATGTGGTTGGGGTCGGCGAAGACTATGGGCGGGCTGCGAACTGGTTGTTCATTCGCAAGCATTCGTTGTAGATGTTGTCTATGAGTTGGTTAAAGAGCCCCGGAGCACCATACATCTTGGCGTCTATTGTGGCTCTGGCCTTTTCAGCTCTGACTTACCACTTCAATTCGACAATTGCAAATTTCGTGATCGGGGTGGGATTGATTGCTTTAGCGTACGGAATCGTCCTGAAAACTATACATGCAGTCAAACACTCCCCCAACGATTCATCACTCCAACAAGATTCTAGCCAGTCTAATGGGCTATGTTTCAAACTCAAACTCGAGCCCGCATCGGGGGCAGCTTGGGCTAACCCTCTCGCGAGTATCAACGTCCAGAGCGCCGAATGGGAGACGAGATTGAACTCCGCACCTAGGACATTCGACTGATACAACCTTAGCCACTATGATTCCCACGAAGAGAGGATCGTTTGGCAGAGAAAAGAGGGTTAGGACAGGGAAAGTGACACGGCAATTGGACCCGGACTGATTTCTGTCTCCGTCTTAGGAGGTCAAGTGGTTTCCTCTTTTGCGGAGAACTCTCAACGCTCCATCTTCATCGAAGATCCTGTAGCCGTCGGCCAGCGCTTGATCATAGTCGGAACTGGAAATGAAGGTCTTCACGTAAGAATACGATTTGCTTGCCCACCTGTTGGTACAGAGGGACGGCTTGGATTGGACAGGGCTTATAATGGACGTTACGGTTGCCGGGCCCTTTGATGACTCTTGGACGGGTACCGTGTCAGGAATCTCGGATTTGCTCCCATCGCGATCTATGATAAGTGCCTCGGATCCTGATGGATTGCCTAGGAAACAGAATTGATGTTCTATCTTCAACCATTCCTGTCCAAGCGTGTCTGTTGGTGGAATGTATGATTGTTGGGTTCCTATAGAATGTCCAATTAGGTACTCTGCCCAGTCGGGTGGATATCCTCCGGTCTTCATGATAGTTAAGCTGAGAGCTCTAAAGGTGTTTGAGTGGTAATAGTGACGTCCTTGAGGACTACGGTTGTTCATGCCGATTCGACTGAAAGCTCGTCTCAGACAATCCCATGCTGAACACTTGGACATTGGCTTGTCAACATCGTATGTCGTGCGCGAGGTCGGATCGTAACCGTCAAACAGGAATTGGTGGGTACCTTTTCTGCTTCTGAGGTAGTTCTGGATTAGCATGACCGTTTCAGAGGATAGGAATGTGATGCGACTGTTCCCAGTCTTGGTCGTTTCGCCTCTTAGATATGCTATTGCGGGTTTTCGGGTTAGGTCTAGGTCGTCCTGGCGGATGTTTAGGATCTCGTTGAGTCGTCCTCCTGTGCTGATTATTGTTGATATGAGGACTTTTGCCTTCAAAGGGGCTGCAAGCAATATTCCTCTTATTTGATCAGGGGTAGGTAGCTTAGTATTGAGAAGGTGGATTCGACGGACTCTTTTCACGGAGTCTTTCCCGCCTTCGTGTGTAACGCCGACCTGGGAATATCTGAGGAATTTTAGTATGGTGCCTCGATAGGTAAGGGTGCAGGAAATCGACTTGTTCCGCTTTTTCATGTAATCAATGAGTTTGTTGACCGAGCTGTAAGGGTCAAGTCCTCCAGACCGTATCTTAGAAACAATCGCATCAACTTCAGGAATGAGTTTCTGCCAGTATTCTGGTCTGCTCGTTGGGGGGACAAGCCTCGGGTTCCGTGAGGTCCACATCCCGTTTGAAATTAGCCACCACCTCAAGGCATGTCTTCGGTTAATTTTGGTCCCCTCAGAGCTGGCGAGGCCTATCCATTTGGCCGCACTTCGGTCGAGTCGGTCGTTGGTGATGGAACTCTGAGTTCTTGATTCGCTAAGAGCCCTTTGTCGATTCCATGTTGAATTCAACATGAACTCATTCTTGAAACGCTCATCTCGGAACATTCCATTTTAGGAGTATGATACCAAAGTGACAATTCTCCAGGTCGAGGAGCCGGTTCGCGACCGCAGAAGCGGCGTCAGTCGGGGGACGATTCCTCCGACGACATTCTGCAGGTTCTGCGGAGCAAGAAACAAGAATGATCAGATGAAATGTGGAAACTGCGGGGCGCTCTTGAAGTAATTGCAGCTATGCTGGCTGAGGTGGCCTCCATTTCCGGGTTTTCAAGAAGTGAGTGCCTGAAAGGAAAACAGAGAATAGTCTTAACAAGGATGAACCAAATGCCGGGATCATGGCCACGAAGAAAACTGTCACATTTTACGTTCATGTCCCTGGGCGGAAGAGAAGGAAGAAGGTGTCTTTCAAGGCGAAAAAGTGGAAGAAATAATTGCGAAGATACCATAAGCGTGTTCAGCAGGGTATCAAACTATTTGGAGAACACGAAGACAACAGGGAGCAGTTTCTAAACGTCAACGTCGGCAGTAGGATAATCTACATTCACGACCCTACAAACAGAAGACTCGCCCCGCTCGAATACAAGCCCGACGCGACGATAATCTCAAGGAGCCGTAGAAAGATCGCCTTCCAAGTGTTAGACGCTCAAGCACGCAAAAACCGGGAGATAGAAGCCGACATGATTAGGGGCTTTCTAAGCCCGGATGTCTCGATAATGGTTTTCATTACCGAGTCTCGTGCATATGCTGAAAAGGTGGAGAGGATTTCGACAATTCTCTCCGAGAACCTTCACAGTTATGGAGTACGCGATCATAGTATGCCGATAACCATCTCTCTTGTCATTCCGAAAACGGTACGAACCGCCGAGGGAACAATGAGATACTTCAACAGCGTAAGAGGGGAGCTGATCAAGTCCGCTTGAGAGGTTTAGGTTCCGTAAGCGTTTGCGAAATCTTCTGCCTCTGCTTCTGATTTTCTGTGGTACTCTTGTGTAAACTCCTCCCTCGACATTGGACCATGAGTCAAGAATTCAAGATAGTGATAGAATTCGTGTCTCATTACATGCTCTGGATTCAGCTCCATACGCTCTGTCACAACTCTCAAGACTTTCACTCCCCTTTGTTGAAGCATGAAAGAAGCGTAGTCTCTTCCAAGTTCAGGATAGGATGGAATTACGAAGTGCGGTGTCCCATCAATTTCGCGGAACTTTCCGCCAACTGGCCTGAACGAATTGCGCCCTACTTCGTTAACAAAGATGGTTCCATCTCTTAGGAACTCAATCGGAACCTCTGGGACTTGGAACTCTTCGAGTAGATCGCGATAGGTCAGAAGAACGGTCGAACGCCATTTCTTTCCGTTCAGGCGTTAGAATCCTCTGTTTTAAGTCAATAGGAGCCTGCAAGGTTTCGAAAGGGAATCGTTGAACGCTCCAGTTGCTTCCCTTTGAGAAACTCGATCAGGTCTTCGGCTGTACGGCCAGTTCTCGACATTTTCAGAACGGTTTCTACATCATTTCGCCCTAAAACGACGATCCCCGCCTTCCGTGCGAGTTCGGACTCAACTTCAGTGACAGGTTTTTTCGAGGCAGAGAAAACGACGGGACGCAAGTCGTGGCGGCCCATTAGTTGCTTCATCTTTTCCTGCATTTCTTCAAGAGTGACTATGAGCTTCTGCAGGTCGTCTTTGAGAGACTCAACGGTAAAACCTGAGATGATCATATGATTGCCTCTGGGAGAAAGGGCCACGATATCAACGCCGCGTTTGTTCGAGGCATCCAAGTAAAGGACTTGCAGGTTGAAGGAGCTGAGTACTTCGATCAGAAAGAAGTCGAACCGTTGTGTTGGCTTTCCAACGGGGCCGCCGAGGGATCTGACATCGTCATTACGCCATATTTCTTCTGGGGTCTCCTTCGGAAAGAAGAACCTGTAAATCTCGTGCGCGGGACTCTCTCCCACAATTTCTGACATCTCATCTAAGGAAACACCCAACTCGCTCAGGCATTCGGCCGCAAACTTGTACTTATCGAGATTGGAATCCTTCAGAAGTTTTTCGAGGATCGGCTTGACATCTTCTTTCTTGGCGTTCTTGAAAATTATCTTAAGGTAATACCAGGACTGCCAATTCCGCTGGAAGAGCGCACTTATCGAAGCGAGTTTGGGCAGATCGATAAATCTTGGTTCCATCTCGGCCAACGCCATGGAACACCATTCCACAACATCTGGTTTCTGCGAATCTTTTACACTCTCTTCTATAAGCTCTTGAAGCATGTGTGCCGCTTTCACAGATTGAAAACCACGAAACATTTTGATGATCAGATCTGTCCTTCTTACCGCGAACAGTTTTCTTATTGTGGGTAGGGCTGCTTCGCTTGGATAGCTTGTCAAATACAGAAGGACATGGTTCTGAACTTGATCGTTCTGCGGTCCATACCAACCTTCCATTGATCGGTCTAATACGAGCAACATCTCCTTCTGGGCGCTCCTTTCAGCAATTTTGGAAAGGACTTTTGTGGCAAGAAAGACCTGCATCGGGTTGATGCTGACCGCTTTCGGAAGGATTTCCGAGACCGCTAAGGCATTCAGCTTTCCATCTTTCATAGTGGTCAGAACGTCAATAACCGATTCTGCCGGATCATCCCCGACCTGCTGGAGTAGTAGCACGTTTGCGAGTGAAGGAATAGCCTTCGCTTTCTGATTGGCATCGAGACCCTTGACGAATTTAGCGGCAAATCCGACGAAGTATCGATTCTTGGCCTGATCCACAAAATGCTTCATGAAGAGATCAAAGTAGACTTCACTGCCTCCCGTGACTCTGCCGAGTAATTTAGACAGCATAGATCCTTCGGGTGAGGTCGTTCCCCACTTATCCGCAGAAGCTAGAATAGCGTGAAACACCGCCGTTATGTCTTGAAACTGCGCGCGTGAGAGTAGCTCATTCAGAGCTTCTACCCTGGCATCCTTTGCTTCCGCTGTGCCGTTCAGAATTGTATCGAATAACTCGCTCTCACGTTTCTTCGTTACACTCAACATTGATCTGATACGTAGGTTCCACTCCAGTTACGGAGTATAGAACTTTACTCCGAAGGCCTTCAGTATCCTTTCCTCTCAGGAAATTCTCTTAGCCACTGTTGCCAGTTGTCGAAGCCTTATGGAAGTTTGAGAGCCAGTCTGTGGATCAGTCCGAAACAGGTAGAAGTCAGAAAGTTCCCGGCTCTTCCCTTACCCTTCTTACGCCGGAAGATGTGCACAACCACGAGTTTTCGACCAAACCTTCCAACCGAGTGCTTAGGTGCGACCATCCACAGTCCCGTTTCCTAAACCGACCAGACCCACGAAACCATAGAGTAGTATCGCAACTGACGCACCGAAGGTAAGAGGAACCAACTGGGCTGGAGAACCTGTTAGCCCGGCTTGAACAAAGAACCAAGAAGCGATTGGAAGGACGCAAAGCACTACTGTGCTAAGGAACACGATAGAGGCACCAACCGACTTGATTAGAGTCCATCTGGCGACCTTGAGAGCCAACCTCGCTCCTTTGAGCAGGAGTTTTCGATTTTCGGATGCCTCTTTCAGAATGAAATACAGGGTCAGGAGTTTCTCGATAACGTCCCAGCCAACTGCTCTAATTCTTACTGACAACTCTTCTGGGAGTCTGTAATGTCTCCCCTCCCGCTTTAATCTTTACTCGGATGAAAGTGAGTGTCACTTGAACAGCAAGTTCTCTTAAGCTCAAGATAACGTCGCTCGCAAAACAGAAGCAGCAACCCTTGCACCTGCTGAGGATTCCCATTCTTGCACGCCTCGAAGTGACAGCGAGGTTCCATATCAGCTAGGATCGCAAGAATTCAAGAACCCAACTCCGACGCTTTTGAAGAGCAACCGGTAGGCCCAACTCTGCTCGCCCGGACTGGTAGGGGTTCACGACCACCAGAGCTTCGTCTCTTTGTTCCTCAAGTGTATATCATTCTACATCGGGTCTGCTCAAGAAGCTGCTGATGCTCGCAGGCAGAACTTCTACACCTGAAGTCGGCGATACTGTTGTTCTTGCGCGTTTCGCTGTCCTATCTTGTGGTACCGTCCAGATAATGGAGCCCACACCCAAAGGGTACCATTATTGGGATCCCTTCGTTACCGTTTCTGTTCGCAGTAGTCATGGCCACGACAGGAGAATGGGAAGAGTTCAACGTCCCGATCTATCTCGCCTTGCAGGAGAATCAGCAAAGGAAGTGGACGAGTTAGTCACGCTCTGCCAAGAGCTGAAACAGAAGCCGGGACAGCGACTTGGGGTCAAATTTGCGGAGAATGACAAATGAGTCTCGAAAGTCACAGACATTGCCATCATTGCAAACGCGTGTTCTTCTTAGATGAACTCAAGGAACGGGAACAAGGTGGCTATTTCCTAGAGTTCAAATGTCCCGACTGTGGTACTATCACATACATTCCCGGGGAGGAAGGAAAGAAAGATTCTCTACGGAAAAATACTCCAACCTGACCGAAACTCTTCGTTTTTCTCGGGAAGCAGCAGCGCAGTCGATAGTTTGAACGACACCTGTGCAACCCTAAACCAAAGCGTCACTACAGTCAACGGGGTACCCGAAAGCGCGATTATCACAGCCACCCTCGGAGTGAAAAATCCAAGCTCGTTCTCAATTCTTCGTCCAGAAAATCGTTCAGAAAGCTGTCGCTGCTGTTTACCCGACTGTAGAGTGGCACGTCTAAGGTCAACCGTTTCAAGATTCCCCACCGTATGAGGCTCGGGCTGCATCGCATTCCCCGCGCGAAGAACCAGAGGAACCAAAGCCCGCTAATCCGAGATGATTATCCTCGAAACGCAAAGTTGCCAAGTGGAGAGATTGTGAAAGTTTTCGGGCCTATAACGCCAGCAAGGATTGGGGAGGCAAACAAGGTGACCGCAAGGCCCAAATCCCTCGGTGCCGGCTCTGCGGAGCTGCCATCGAAGGATATACTCGGTCTGGTTATCCAAGAAAAACGGGGTAGCAGTACAAAACCCATGACGTAATGGCGAAACCCACCGGTCCCGCTTTCCACGGAGGTCACTTTGTACCGTTTTGGCTGGTCAGATCTTGGCTTGCTTCTTGCCCGCCCAATACAGAATCGTGAATGAAAGGACTAAGTTTACCTGAATTTGCAGGTGACGTAATCCTTCTCGTAGCAAAGGTCGCAGAGTCTAGTGCCGCACCATTTGCACCGTTTGGACGATGTTTCCATACACTCTTCGAACTCACAGTGTAGCTCCACGAGTGCAGTTAGTAGGTGGACTTCATCGGTTAAACAGGTTGTCGAACAGAAGCAACAGTTCAACGGCTTAATGGTTACAATACGCAGAAATTGAGAAAGTCTGTCATCGGATTGATCCTTTATCTTGCTATGAGAGGGCAATATTCCGGGCTGAGAGCTTCGGTCGGCCAACTGAACGACATCCAAATTCCTCAAGTCAGAGGGCGCCTTGATGAGCTTGCGCGGTACTCAGATGTAGGGCGCCTCAAGGAGCAGTTTCAGACTTTCGGGCAGGACATTGTGAACCGGATAGACTCCATGAAGAGACTCTCTGCCGAAGAGCTGGCGAACGTTCGGGAGGATATCATGAAGCAAGCAGAGAAGCGAAGCGTAGATGCAGCCATTAGCGAAGTGAAGCAGGTTGCCATAACCAGGGTAGAATTCGAAAGGCTGAGAGAGACCGTTGCCAAAATGGGTGGTCGAGAAGAAGCCTTCGAGAGGCTGGAGATACTACAACACGTCTTCGACACCACAGACCTGCGTGTTCTATCATGGCAGTGCAAACTGATCCATCTGGTTGCCTCGGGTCTTGCACCAGAAGTCGAAATGGCAACCATGGTTGCGGCGGGGATTCCTGTCGGCGGCGTGAAGGATTTTCTAAAGAAGTTACACTCCCACGGTATTGTAGAGTCTAGAAAGGTTGAATCGTTCTGGCTGGTTCCCGAATATGAATGGCTTCCAGAATACGCTAAGGAACCGAGCTGGGTCAAACATCAGCTAGAAGACTCTGTGAAGAAGGAAAAGGAATATGAGGACTATGTAAGAAAGCATATCGGTCCGGTAGAAGACGGGCTTATTGTTATTTCTGAACAGTATGAGCTGCCGTCGGGACGAGTCGACACCTTCGCCCGAGACAAGACGGGCAGAGACGTCTGCGTTGAACTCAAGTATCCGGGTGCAACTAGCGCGGTATTGGGCCAGATTCTGAAGTATCGACAAGATATTCACGTGAAGACTGGTCAGGACCCACGATGCATTGTCGTAGCACCGAGAATCTCAGACAAGGTAAAACGGCTACTCGATCAGAACAACATGGAATACCGCGAACTGTCGTTCTAGTCAAGAAGCTCCAGGAGTATCCACTGATTACGACGTTTCACGATTTTGCGAAGGCCCTGGACCCGAGAATCCAAGCATGAGTCTAGAACTCTCCGGTGCGCCGAGGGGATGGCCAACGATTACTCCTGTTGCACGACGGAAAATCCCGATTTTTCCGATGAACCAAAACGAAGATTACCATGCTTTACGGACAAGCATTCTAGCTCCTAGAATCGATCTCAGCAGGCAGCTTTGAGTAGCAGACTTAGCCAATTGAACTCGGGGATTGGCATTGCACCGAAACTCCGGAATCCTAATACGACCGACCCCTCGAATGACTCGGCATTGGAGGCAATCACATGCAGCTTGTCAGAATAGTGACTCATCATAAGTGGCGTCAGCCGGCCGCCGAACTCTTTAGCCGTGAAAACGTGGCGGCTATGGGTTGGGCAGTCGTTGGCGATCTGCGCGGCCAAACCTCAGAACAGATCGAATTAACCCTCAGAAGGGAAAGGCTCTATGGTAGAGATAAGGCAGTCAATGCCAGGTCGCAGTTGTTAGCCTTGCGAGACAAGGTAAGGAAAAGAAACATTGTCTTCGCCTACCAGTGCGACAACATTGTTGCTCTGGTTGGAACGGTCACAGATGAATACGAGTTCAATGATACTAACGAGCTAGGTAATCCGGGAGGACAATTCAAATACCCTCAGCAGATAAAAGTGGCTTGGCGTGACAAGCCGAGGGCTTTTCCTCGTAGCTATCTGCCCGGTTTGTCAGATTGGTTAGCGAGGAGGGGTACCATTGCTTTTCACAATTACGACGGTGAATCCTTAGAGAAAGCGTTGCGCAAGATTCCATGATGCAGCTAGTCGTTTCTTGCGGTGTCAGTTATTGTGGAATTGAAGGTTACTCGCGTCTGCTTGGCTCTCCATCTCTTGTCTTCGCCTCTACTTTCGCCGGTATCCGGTATTGGGTCAACCCTTCCCTAATCGCAAGGTCAACGGTATTCTGCGAAATGCCCTCCTCAGAGTTTCCAGAAACATCGACCTCGACCTTCAGGCTGGCACCTGCATTCACTGGTCTATTGACCACAGCGAACTACAGTCTTATCGCTATTGATTGTCAGGAAGAGAGGGAGAGTGGTTCAAAGTTACCCCGACGGGCCCAAATCCCACCGGATTTGCATCCATAATCTCGACGTTCGAAGCGGGGTGCCTGGGAGATCGATTCTTCCAAGGACTTAGTCTCTTCTCAGAGAAAGGGTTTTGACTCAGACTTCTTTCAGGGCCCGAAAATCCACTGCTACCGGGTCGGGATCTATCAGCTCCTGCGGGAACTGACTGGGCCTTGGCTCGACCCCTCGAGGTTTCAACTTGCACCGATCTGTGAGAGGAAGTCTCTTCCTTTTGGTGTTATCACCCATTGGTTCTTTGACGCGGCCGTAATCAGGCCTTTCTTCTTGAGCCCCTGATAGACGGCGAATCTTGCCGTCGCCTCCCAGCGTGGGAGATTACTCTTCCCTTTTGTCCCTTCAGTAGCTTGCAGGTCAGCCTCAGAGAATCGGTTCTTCACTCTACGCTGCAGCTCTTGGATAATTGCCCGAGCGGGCATTGGTTCGGTCATTTCAGAGAGCAACGTTAAGACTTCACGTTCGTAGTCCTGCTGTTTGAGATGAGGTCCTTCCACCTTTTTCGAAGTTCGCTGTACCGGCTTCTGTAATTCCGTGCTGGTTTGAGACATTAGTCTTCGCCCTTCGCCCATGGAAAGCGTTCTTCAAGGATTCTGAATGTTTCGGCGTTCTTTTCGAAGGCTATGCAGTTCCGTTTGTCTCGCACGCAGGCTTCTACTATTGTTCCCGCTCCAGCAAAGGGATCTAGTACCGTCATTCCTTCCATCGAGAAGAGTTCAAGCAGCCTGCACGCTTCTGGCAGGGATTTTTGGTAGGGATGATATTCCTTTTCTGGCCCGGCTGGCGCTAGCAGATCCGGGAAAGTGTAAGGGGGCGGTTCTCGGCCCTTTTGATAGAATAGCACCATCTGCCATTTGTCCATGATGTGGCCGCGACCTGGGTAAGTGAACCTGTTGGGGCCTTTGAATGGGATGCAGATGGGCCACGGTTCCTCAATGAAATGCTTCGAAAGCCGGTTCATCACCTCACGCACAAGGTATTTGCCTGTGTACGCCACGAGGCATCCTTTGGGTTTCAGAACTTTCTGGCAGACTCTGCCGAGATCATCCCAGGCCTCTAGGTCAGTGTAGATTGGGTCGGTCAGGACAAGGTCAATAGAATTCTCCTGCAAGGTCCCTTGGCGAAAGTCTTTGTTGAAAATTCGAACCCAAGCAGGACCTGGGTCCACTGGGCGAATATTTCTCCTCTCGCTCTCGATTCTAACGGCGAGGTAGGCCGCCCCTATAGATTTCGAACCATTCCGCAGTTTCTGTTTCATGTCCTCCGGGGCGTCTTTGAGGAGTGTCGTCCCACGCTGGTAGGTTGTAGGTGAAACTCCGATTTGTCTGGCCGCGATATCTCTGGCTTGGCCCCTAAGTTCATTTGAACTGAGGGTCTTGCCGTTTCTTTCCCGCTTCGCTGCGAGTTCTGCTTCTATTGCAAGGAGAGGCTGGGAAAGTTCGATCCTCTGGAAATCGTTAAGCTGCCTTCGTACTAGGTTCGATTCGATAACGAACCGTTTCTCCTTAAGAGGATCGTCGAAACTGCGAACATTCACTACTGGGTCGATCTTAAGTTCCTTACAAACATCTGCTCTTTGATGACCCTCAAGAATGGTAGCTCTTTCGTTGACGTCGATTGGTTGATAGAGTTCGTGGTTCTTAACGGAATTCTTTAGAGCCTGATACTTGGCGGTTGGAAGTGCAGGCAGAAGCTTCTGGTAGTCTGAATTTATGTTCAGCTGCCGTTTCGGAAGGACCTTGCTGAGACGGCCGGTTGCGATTATACGGTGGAGCTCAACGAATCCTTCCTCGAAGCCAAAGTATATTTCATGGAAGGTGTAATGAAGAAAAATTTCACCCACGCTGACGGTGCAACCCGGCGGCCGCACCAAAGCTTACTCTCGCAATGGTCTCTGCGAGCATCGACGATGTTTGAAGTTGGCTTTGCTGGTATCTCACGTTATTTCTAGGCTAGTTTGTATGTACGAGTGTCCGGCCTGACGGCTCTCCCGACCCAGTAAGATATCAATGGTGGATACCATAGGTAGAGCCTGATCGGGATGCCTAGCAGTGTCCATTCCCAGAACTCGGGAGCGACCGAAATCAGTGTTAGAACCGCGAGGATAGCCATTCGGTTCCGTCCGCTCCGGAATAATGTAACGAGTTCCCGAGCCACGAGCTTCTTCTCCTCCAAACTGATAACGTGAGCGAAAGTCGCCAAGATTAAGAGGATTCCCCTAGGTCAAGCGCGAAGAGTGTCGAAGAGTAGTTCTGGATCATAGATATTTCGTCCAAGGTTAAGGCGGGGTTTGCCACTTCCACACCATTCAGCAAGTACGAAACAATCGCGACTAGAAGGAGAAGCCCTACGTTGAGGAACGTTACAGTCCGTGTCTCGACAGGCAAGACGGACATGTAAGTCGTATAGATCAGCCAGGCGGTGATTAGCACAAAGAACGTGTAAGCGAATGCAAGGATGTGCGCAGTTATCTCGCCAGCGCTTTTCGGAGGATTCGCTATGAGGGCAATGGAGCCGATTGAAAGCGAGAGCCCGAAAATCAGGTCCGCAAGGGTCTCGATCCGAGGACGTGGATGGACTCCACCACCCGTCTGCTGCATTAACCGCCCCCTCAAGAAATAGTCGCTATTTGGTCTTTCGAGGGGCAACTTTCATAGTCTCGAATCTCCACATTTGACAGCGGTCCTATGGTCTCAACCGGCGTCGGGGAGCTGGATCAACTCCTCAAAGAGGGCTACCCCGACAAGTCAGCCATACTAGTGGTTGGACCTCCAGGAATTGGAAAAGAAGCGCTCGGATACTGGTTTACCCAAGCTGGACTCTCACAGGGTGACTTTTGTCTCTATGTCACGAGGCTGGCCGTCTCCGAAATTATTCAGGACGTCAAAGCGTTCGGAGCCGAGATCAAGGGTCCCACGGTCTGGTTTGCAAGAGAGGGCGGCCAAACAAAAGTCGA
>WNGR01019568.1_pt1 | contig 14707 bp, 19 predicted proteins | sample 5407581 | NCBI WGS metagenome assembly WNGR01 (sample SAMN13153383, study PRJNA577476) | soil metagenome | isolation source: 80 cm soil or saprolite under Garry oak tree replicate 2 | place: USA:California | collected 2016-06-15
TGATGGCATCCTTGGTGATCCCATCGTTAGTTATTACGTCCTGCGAGACGACATGCTTGCGTATTACCTCAGAGACCTCACAGAGCGGCTACCCAAGCGGGACGAAGTTGGAGGATTGGAGGTCAGTATCGTGACACCTTGCGTTCAGTCCGACTGACAAATCGCCACAGGAACTTGAGGCGACGCTCCACTGCATCATGTCCATACAAGAAGCCGTGCCGTTGGAGGCGAACCAACACCTATTGCGTCTCTTCAGCCCCGATGTCCTCGGTCAGCTGCCAGCATCCGGCGGTCACCGCATCCGGCGCACCGTGCTAGGCCTGATAGGTACGTTTCTTTCTTTCTTTCCCGCTTGTCTATTCGGTATCTACCGCGCCGCCTCCGCTCACATCTCCGGGGTGAAACAAGGTTCTTACGCCTCGTGGTTCACAACCCTTCCTGCGGACTCGAGGGAGCCCCTGCTCACCGTCCTGAACTACGTGGCGCCTGCGCTGAGCGAGGTGAGTCTGTGTCTGCCCGCCGCCAACGCGCTGCGCGATCTGTGCGATGCGAACCGCGCCGCTCTTGCGCCCCACATCACCGCCTTTGGCGAGCTGCATGCGGGGCTCTCGAGCGTGCAGGACACGGAGAAGGCAAAGGTGCTGCAGTCGATCTCGAGCGTGATACAGGCACTCCCGCCAGACGAGGAGATACCTCCAATTGAGGTCTGTAGCGATTCACTTTCGTGGTGGTGGTGGTGAACACAGAGTCTAGGCGATCGTGCAACCAGTGGTGGCGAAGTTGTTCCAGGCGTTGCAGTCGTCCTCACAAGTGCGTCACGTTCGTCCGTGCGAATAAGGGTGTGTCCAACGCGAATCCCTGTCATAGATACCGGAGGAGGCACGTGCATTGGCTATACAGCAACTCCAAATACTCTCCGGCGTCGCAAAGGGTCTGACTCGGACAAGTGACCCCACCGGCTTCGAGAACTCGCCAGTAGCAGAGGAGCTAGAAAGCATGCAGCGCGCTAGGGACGATATTCGCGTGGTGCGGCTGCGGGAGGAGATGTTGCGCGCGATTCAAGGGGCCGTCGAGCTGTGGTCGACGGATGCCGAAGTCAGCGAGGTATGTTCCTGTACCGCCCCAGAGGAGGGTTGATTCTCAGCCAAGTCGGCACCATAGGCGCTCAGCGACCTGTTCAAGTCGATCACGGCGCTCTCGGCCGACGCCACGCTCATCTCGCTGCCGCCGGGCCCGCTGCTGGAGCTCGTGTGCCGCGCGGCGCAGCGCCAGCTCACGGGCGTCTGGCTCGCGCTGGCGAACATGCTCGTCATACAGCTCGATCCGCCCGCGTCGTTCACGGTGTCTCTGCGCGCCGTGCCCTCTAATGAGGTGCTGACGGTCGTGCGCGACGTCGTGGGCGTGCTGCTGCAGGCGACCTTGGACACCCTGGGCGTCGAGGGAGGCATGGAAGCAGTACGTGGGTCGTCTCTATCGGGCTGGCTATTCTCTTTTTTCCCCCGAAATGGTGACACGATGCCCTACGCAGAACCCCGATATTGTGCAAGATTTTTTCAATTTCGTGGAGAAGGTAAGATCACTCCACTCCCTTTGCCTGGACAAGATGGTTCACGCGGAACTCAGGTGTCCTACCATTTCGTCACGGTGTTCTATCACCTCCCACGACTGTCCTTTGATGCGCTTGTCCAATGTGCGATATCCGCCCTCGGCTTACAGGAGCGCTACTCCCTCGTAGCAGCATCGACATTCCTAGTACGCTCGTCTCCGTCACTCCACGTGTCCGTTCTGAGCGTTCTGTAGACTGCACTTATCAAAGACACGCAGGCCAGCGACGATTTCGCAGATGCGAAGAAACTCCTGCTTGACACTCACGGGCGCGCGATCATGCGCTCGCTCCTCGTCGGTTTTGCAGGCGTGGCGCCAAAGTCGGCCGTCCCGAACCTCGTCGAGTTGTTCTCGGCCCTCGTCGTCAAGACGCCGCTCGAGAGCAAACGGTGGATCCTCGAAATCCTATATGGGGTTCGTTTCTATCCTGTGGCACACGACGGATTAAAACATTTGTACCAGAGCGATTTTTCGCAGTCTCGCGCGGGTCCGGACGCCAAGGACGCCTTGGTAAAGGCGGTATTCGGGTACGCTCGCTCTCTTGTTCTCTCCCCCGCCTAACTCTGACGCACATCGCCGTTCTTTCTTCGCCTGCACCAGTGGTACGCGATCGATACGGAAGACGCGGGATGCCGTGCGGCAGTTCACGATCGTCGCGAGGGGGCAGGAGGGCTCCAACTTTGGTTATGCGTGGTAGTAGAGAGAGAGCCGCTGGCAGCCCTCGTAGATTTCACCCATACTATATTATCCTCTGGCGAGACGTACGTAGGATCTTGGAGCAGCACCACGAGCTTATTTTAAAATGGAAAAATGAATTCCATAACATCCGCTCACATTTGGCGCTACTAACTTACTGACAAATGGTGAACATCATTGTGCCTCTCCAGCCCTTCCCACTTCCCACAGGGCAAACATAAGGCCCACTCAAGGACCTCATGGGCTGTCCCTGAAGCCCAACAAGTACTTCATGACCTGGAGGGCTGCCTGTACGGAATATACATCGTCACATCGTGCAAGAGTAATACCGGCCGTCCTACTTACTACAGGTGAGAATTGCGGTACCCTGTGCATGCCGGGCATTGGTGAGCACAACGTTCCAATAAAAAGACAGTACCGCGCCCTACATGTGTCCGGCGAGCGAGATCTCGACATAAGCCAATCCGCGTTCAGTGTGCATGTTGCCCAAGGCGCCGATGCCGTCGACTATGAACGAGTCAGTAGCAATGGGCTGCTGGAATCCCTGCGTACCACCCCCTTGAAAAAATATTTTTTACGCCCCACCCCCATGCGGGCGAATGAATGACACCTACAAGTCATGCTAAATAACGCAGCCAGCGAGCGCTCAGTACAAGTCGACGTTTCGGTACGTGAGAGCTCACTTCTGAAGCACGATGCGGGCACCCTCGGCGATCAAAATGAAGTCGCCGAGACCGTGCACGATCACCGAGCGATTGCTCTTCTCGATCACATTCGGGAGCACCGTGAACACCGGCGGGAGACTCGCGTCGCCGTGGGGGAAAACTTTGATGACGGAGCACTCGACCCAGTTGACGGTAGGTGGCGCGTGGATCGCCGCCTTGACGTCCGGTCGATCGAAGTACACAGGGGTGGTCTGGGCTTGGAAAAATGTTCCCCTAGCGGTACTTTAGATAGAGGATTGAAAAAGGAGAGGGATATCCTACGGGTCGCCCAGTACATCCCATAGGATCGGCCACTGTACAAAAAAAAAAAATTACTATCAGACGATTGCAGAGGGCAAACGGGGGTCATGGCGCTCACCGTGTCGAAGATACGGTATATATTGAAAGCTGGGTTGACGAGCAGCGCTGCGGCGGTGATCATGTCCCAAACATCGCAGCCCTCATCAAAGTCCGTGGATTTGCCGGGGAGCGGCAGGAGACCTCGGGGTGGATACGTGACGTACTTCGCCATGTAATCCGCATAATTACACTTTGCTGCGACCGAGTCTATTTGCGCGAGGAAAGTTTGACTGGATATCGCTCAGTGAAGGACAGGGCAACCATAGAAAATGAATGACTAACTTGAATGCGAACACATATTCGTACTTGTGGACGAAGCTGACGGCAGAAATTTGGCCCTGAACAAGGTCCCAACCGAGGACAGCTGGATTGAACTATGGTGGATGGGGTACCCCGAGTCGAGCTTTAATGGACTCACGGTCGTTGATCCAGATACCCTGCAAATCTAGATCAAGCATAGACTTGGTCGTATTCTCATAGATAAAGTTTGCGATGTCTAAATGGTGTTCTTAGCGCAAACACGACGACCCAAGCCGCCAACGTACAGGGCACATACATCCCTGCGTACTGCTCCAACATCAGAATTTGAATTCGTGATTATGCAAGATCCGTACTCACACTTTCACCAGTAAGATAGAACTTCTTTCCTTTCAGTTCCGAAAAAATCTCTAGGAAGGAATTGCTGCAAGAAGCCGACCAGTTGAGCCGCAACGTCATCCTCATTCTATCGTGACCGTGAGTATAGTAAACAACAAACTGTGGCGACACGAAAAAAAAATGCGAGAGAATGCGCACCTTTGCGTTGGGCGTCCCCTGCGAAAATCCGGTACCAACAGGTTGCTCGACATAAAGCACGCTCGAAAGATTCGTCCAACTCCATTCATTCTGCGTAGGAAGAGCCTGCCCTGGTCTCCAGGTGAAAGGCTGAGGTGTGTCAGGTGTAACAAATCGGATCGACGACGGCTTGTGAGAACTTACGCCGTTCTCGTGAAACATACCCTTCAGCGAAGAGCAACCCGGACCTCCGTTCGTCCTAGAATGAGATTGGCTGGGTCCCATTAAACGCCCCCGCGAATGAACAACACACCAGAAGATAAGGTCGTCTAAGCTTCCTTCCGGTCCCGGAGGGAAGAACCAGAAGAATAGCTAAGCGTGGAGTCAGGAGAAAGCCGGTATGAGAAAGGTTCAACCGAAAGCACCTTTCTTGACTCATTCGGTGCTGCGCTGATGGGGATTAGGCCAGACCATGATGGACCGACGTCAAAGTCGACCTGAGGGATGGTCGTGCCGTCCACAAAGAACTCTGCAACGTGTGAGACACCAAGACACAAAGTTCTCTGAGTGTAGCATGCTACACACGAGAGGCTTTTGGATTCGAGAAGGTGATGTTTTTCACCCTCGGAGGTGCTGGCGTGTCGGTGGCACGACGTGCATTGCCCGCAGAGTTTGGACCTCGGGCAGACAGCCCCCAGCGTTTGATCGCTTCGTGGCGTTTCTTGTTGAGAAAGCCTACCGAGGTGTCACGTGCTGCAACTGGCTCTGCCGCAAAGAGTGCCACATAGAGCAGACCGACCAGGGCGAGTGTACGGGTAAGACGTATCATGGCCCGGAGAGAATACACCCTTTGTAGGCCCACACATTTTATACGTCGCAACACTGTGAAACGGTGCAGTTAGCTGTGGATGTCCATATGGTCACCGCCGGTGTTCCTCATGTCCAAACCGACCATACAGAATCTACGATCCCACAGCTCGCTCAAAATGGTTGGGCCCGCCGTCCCATGCAGCAGGAGCAGCACTTTCGGCTCGGCTGGGACGATGACACGTTCACCCTTCGGTCCAACCACAGCCAACGGGTAACGGATAAACTCCATTTATCGCGTCCTTCCCACCGTGACAGACAAACTTGATCAGTGGCAGGATTTCACGTCTATCACCTTTATCCGTACCGTGTACACCAATACCTCATGATCTAGAAATACCCCAAGGATGGCTGGAAGTATGTGAAATTAGCAGAAACAGCTCCGCGGATTCCTTGCCCACCATTTCCAGCGCAAGGGAGGGAGGGCACGTTCCTGAGTGAGCGTAGTAAAATCAGAACACGGAAGGCCCGAATTCGGGAAGGTTTGAATGAGAGCTTGTCCGAAGTTGAAGGAGAGGATAAGGAATCCCTTCTATCCGATACCCCCATTATCCAATACCCGATAGCTTTTCGTCACGGCGGGCAGGAGCGGGTAAGCGGAGTCTGCTTATATTCAACTGAGGGTGTCCAGGATATTGACCACTAAAAGGGATCAGGAAAAACCTAAAGTGTTGACATTTATGCCACATTTTCAAAATTTTTGGAAAATATGCGGAATTTACCAGATAATGCAATATTTTAGAGTGCTATCATACAGGAAATTTAGCAATGATTGCAAATATTATCAGATTAGTTCATAGTGTCGTGGTTGTGCTGATAGTTCGCTCAGCACCTGGATCGCGTTGGTGGAGTGCCCAGGAGGTGGCAGTGGCATTCAAATTGTCGTGGGTGTCGTGCTTGGCGTCGTGGTTACGTCAAGGGTTACGTGGAGTGTCTTTGAGCAGCATCAAGTCATGGTCTGGGGTCGTGTCCGCCCAATGTCCGCCTGAGTCGTTGTCCCAGTTTGGGGCCAATGCAGCTTGTATCAAGCTTGTACCTGGTGTTGTCGTGTTACAGGCAGCTGTGGCGTTGTCATCATGATGTTGGCAGCTGCGGCGGTGTCGTCAGGACTGGTACAGCTGTGGTGCCATCATGGTTGGGTGCACACAACTTGTGGCTTGCATTGGAGGAGAGCCAGCAGCGTCCCCCGCAGATGTGGTATCGCCGGCAATCATTGCAAGGGGGTAGGAGGGCTCCAACTTTGGTTATGCGTAGTAGTAGAGAGAGCCGCGGCTTGAGGCAGCCCTCGTAAATTTCACCTATACTATATCATCCTCTGCTGCTCTTGTTTTGCGCCTTTGCGCAACAGGTGAAGTGGTACCTACGTACGTATGATCTGGGAGCAGCAACTACCACGGGCTTATTGTAAAATTGAAAATGGATTCCACATACGTTCACATTTGGCGCTACTGGTACCGACAAATGATGAACATCGTTTGTGCCTCCCCAGTCCTCCCCACTTCCCACAGGGCGAAATGTAGACGCTGGCATAAGGCCCACTCAAGGACCTTATGGGCTGTCGCTGAAGCCCAACAAGTACTTCATGACCTGGAGAGATGCCTGCAAGGAATATACGTCGTCACACCGTGTGCAATCGATATCAAGTAATACCGGCCGTCCTACTTACCACAGGTGAGAATTGCGGTACCCTGGCGTTGGTGAGCACAACGTTCCGAAATTTATACAGTACCACGACCTACATGTGTCCGGCGAGCGAGATCTCGACATAAGCCAATCCGCGCTCAATTTGCATGTTGCCCAAGGAGCCGACGCCGTCGACTATGAACGAGTCAGTGGCAAGGGGCTGCTGGAATCCCTGCATACCGCCCCCTTGAAAAAATATCAATATTTTTCATGCCCCACCATACGGGCGAATGAATGACACCTACAAGTCATGCTAAAATAGGCAACCAGCGAGCTCAGTACAAGTCGAGGTTTCGGTACGGAAAGGGCTCACTTCTGAAGCACGATGCGGGCACCCTCGGCGATCAGAATGAAATCGCCGAGACCGTGCACGATCACCGAGCGATTGCTCTTCTCGATCACATTCGGGAGCACAGTGAACGCCGGCGGGAGACTCGCGTCGCCGTGGGGGAAAACGTTGATGTCGGAGCACTCAGCCCAGGTGACGGTGGCTGGTGCGTGGATCGCCGCCTTGACATCCGGTCGATCGAAGTACAAAGGAGTGGTCTGGGCTTGGAAAAACGACCCCCTAGCGGTACTTTAGATAAAGGACTGAAAAAAAAGGAGAGGGATATCTACGGGAAGCCTAGTACATCCCATAAGATCGGGAACTGTGCAAAGAAATCTCATAAGACGCTCGCGGAGGTCGAACGGTGGTCAAGGCGCTCACCGTGTCGAAGATACGGTAAATATTGAAAGCTGGGTTGACGAGCAGCGCTGCATCGAAGATCATGTCCCAGACATCGCAGCCCTTATCGAATTCCGTGGATTTGCCGGGGAGCGGCAGGAGACCTTGCGGTGGGTACGTGACGTGCTTCGCCATGTAATCCGCATAATTACATTGGGTTGCGACCGCGTCTAAGTGCGCGAGGAAAGTTTGACTGTACACGGCTCAGTGAAGGTTGACTAGGGCAACCATAGAAAATGAATGACCGACTTGAAGGCGAATACGTGTTCGTATTTGTGGACGAAGCCGACGGCAGGAATTTGGCTCTGGACAACGTCCCAGCCAAGGACAGCTGAATTGAACCATGAGGATGGGGTACTCCAAGTCGGGCTTTAAAAGGACTCACGATCGTTGATCCAGATACCCTGCAAATCTAGATCAAGCGTTGATGTGGTCGTATTCTCAAAGATAAAGTTCGCGATGTCTAAATGCTGTTCTTAGCGCAAACACGACGACCCAAGATGCCAACGTACAGGGCACATACATCCCTGCGTACTGCTCCAACATCAGAATTTGAATTCGTGATTATGCAAGATCCGTACTCACACTTTCACCAGTAAGATAGAACTTCTTTCCTTTCAGTTCCGAAAAAATCTCTAGGACGAAAAAATGCGCACCCTTGCATCGGGCTTCCCCTGCGAAAACCCGGTACCAACAGGTTGCTCGACATAAAGCACGCTCGAAAGATTCGTCCAACTCCATTCATTCTGCGTAGGAAGTGCCTGCCCAGTTCCCCAGGTGAAAGGCTGAGATGTGTGTCAGGTGTACCAAATCGGATTGACAACAGCTTGTGAGAACTTACACCGTTCTCTTGAAACATACCCTCCAGCGAAGAGCAACCCGGACCTCCGTTCGTCCTAGAATAGGGTGAAATTGGCTGGGTCCCACACAACGCCTGCGAATGAACAACATACCAGAAGATGAGGTCATCCAAGCTTCCTTCCGGTCCCGGAGGGAAGAACCAGAAGAATAACTAACCGTGGAGTCAGGAGAAAGTTGGCATGACAAAGTTTCAACCGAAAGCACACCTTCTTTGACTCATTCGATGCTGCGCTGATGGGGATTAGGCCGGACCATGATGGTCCGACGTCAAAGTCGATTTGAGGGATGGTCGTGCCATCCACAAAGAACTCTGCAAACGTGTGAGACACCAAGACGCAAAGTTCTCCGAGTGTAGCAAACTACACACGGGAGGCTTTTGGATTCGAGAAGGTGATGTTTTTCACCCTTGGAGGTGCTGGCGTATCGGTTGCACGACGTGCATTACCCGCAGAGTTTGGACCACGGGCAGACAGCTCCCAGCGTTTGACCGCTTCGTGGCGTTTCGTGTTGAGATACCCCACCGAGGTGTCACGTGCTGCAACTGGCTCTGCCGCAAATAGCGCGGCAGAGAGCAGACCGACCAGGGCGAGTGTACGGGTAAGACGCGCCATGGCTCGGAGAGAATACACGCCTTTGTGCGTCCACCCATTTTATACGTCGCAACACCGTGAGATGAGCAGTCAGCCCATCGGGGCGGAAAGAAGGATGCCGTGCATGTCCATATGGTCACTGCCGTTGCTCCTCATGTCCCAAACCGACCGTGCTGCCACAGCTCGCTCAAAATGGTTGAGCCTGCCGAGCCGAGCACCTTCGGCTGGGACGTTGACACGTTCACCCTTCGGGGTCCAACGACAGGAACGAGTACCGGATAACCATTTATCGCATCCTTCCCACAGACAAACTTGATCAGTGGCAGAACTCCACTCTTCTGTTACTTTTATCCATACCATGTGCACCAACTATCCCATGACCTAGAAATATCCCAAGGACGGCTGGAAGTATGTGAAATTAGCAGAAACAGCTCCGCGGATTCCTTGCTCATAATCAAGACCGTTTCCAGCACAAGGGAGGAAGGGCGCGTCCCTGAGTGAGTATATGTTACCGTAGTAAGGTCAGAACAGGAGGGTCCGAATCGGGAATGTTTGAATGGGAAGATCGCCCGCCACGAATCCCGATGACAATTCTCAGGCTTCTCGGGCCCTCGGCAGCGGGCAAACGAGTATCACGTTATGAGTGACAGCCCTGACCGGAGGTGCCCATCTAGTGGGCTGATCTGTGGAAGAAGCATATGGCGGATCATGCGTCTATAATTCAGGAGCGGGAGAATTGCCATGGCGTCTGTTTGACTTGAACTCGAGTCCTTCAAATCTGCCAAAAGCGAAATGTCACAATCATCAACGAACCAAACCGATATGTATGATAGTGACTACCGTACATACGAGCTGGTGTTCGAATGCTCCAGAGCTCTAGCCAGAGATTCAAAAAGCAAATGGGAACAGGTTCCACCAAGTTCCATCCATCAAAGCCGCGTGGCCCACGTCAACGGGGAGATCCACGCTGCACGTCTTCTTCGAATCACATCGACGACGGAACGAACTTCGAGGAAACTAGAGCACCTTGCAGGGTTCACGTTGCTGAGACCGAACCCGATCTCATTTACTGGTGTTTGACACGGGGCATGCGCCGTCAGATTATCGGAGCATGTCAGAGTCTGACGACCATCGCGATGCGGCTTATTCCCACGCTACAGAATAGGTGAGCCTGGTGTGTGGGACCCCGGGCCGGAGAGAGGAAGGAGAGGGACGACTGAGGGACGGCTAGCAGTAGACTCGCATGCGGTATTCCCGTATCAAGGATCGAGAGAGGGTACTGAACGGCATCTATGAGATAGATAACCTGGGTCTTCGATTGGGGCCTGGTCTTGGGCCCGGTGGAAAGAATCGTGTTCACCCGAAGGGAAACCACATGTGCCAAGACATGTGCATCTCGTAGCGATTGGAGTTGAACGTTGAACCTATGGTCGTCCTGTTACGGCCGCTAGGCGAGACCCAGCACCCGAAAACGAGAGGACCAGGAGAGGATAAGGATCAACGCATACAGCCGACTCCCTTCTATCATACCCCCATTCGCCGATACTGTACCTGATAACCCCCTCGGCTGAGATTTGGCTGGGATCACACATCTGTAACCAATACAGTACTTGGCTGGGAACTACTAAAATTTTAGTACCTCCAGCTGTTTTTCACTTCGGGAACTACTTCAACCAAGCCAGGTCCAGTGTAGTATAGACCACATAGTGTCTAAATTACTGTACAATAAAAAGTAGGTGAAGTCTGTAGCGTGAATACTGTACTAAGATACTAACTTCCCCTGTGCCTGCCCACCCTCCATGACCTCCGAGCCTCCTGAGATCCTGAAAAAAAGGTCTCGCTTCCCCGAAAAGACGTATCCGTACTGAGTACTATGGCAACCAAGGCCGATAACCCCTTGAGGACACGGAAGATGAAGTCCTCGTGCCCCGTCTAACTCGTAGTGATGCTGTCTCAACCATTCAGAGGTACATTTAAGACCTCGATAACCCTTTTTTTCACAAAGTCGAAGCTGTGCTGGCTTCTTTTGGTCGTCGAACTCGGTTGGATAGTATCAGGTCCATGGAGGAGACAAAAATCGATGAATTTTCTTCATAAACATGTCATGCGTCGAAATTTGTGCAAATGAATCACTTTTCCTCTAATCCGATGCTCCCTCATACCTTTTGGCCGCAACGAAGAGGTATCGAATAAGATGGAGTCGAGTGTGCCACACAGTCCCACAAGCGGACGACGGACTTAAAGAAGCGAAGAAAGCGAAAGGCACTCGGCGCGGGTAAGAAGCTGAGCGTGCGTTCTCAAAACTTGAAACATCCACGATAGCATCCCTGGACCGCAGCATGCTGACGCAAACAGGGATTCCGGTCATGTCGCTCATGATTGAACCGCGGTAGGAGTTGAAACAGCTCACCAATAGACCTATTGGTTGTGAAAATACAAGTTGCTGGTGGCGTACATATTTCTAATCTATTCCCCATTTATGACCTCACTTTCCTCCTGCATCTGTTTGTCCATCTATATGAGCACCTTAGAGAAAAAAATAATGCAAAAAAAACTTGCCCATGGACGACCTCTGGAACCGTACCGCTTCGGTGGCCGCTCATAGCATACCACTCGGTCTATCTCCGCCTCGTCCTTCAACGGAAACACGATTCCAAGTTCATAGTTTGTCACCTAACCCGATTCGTATTGGGCCGACGCTCGCCGCATAGCAGAGACACTCACGTTGAGGACAGGAGTAAATCCTGACCCAGAAAGTGTGCCCCACGCTGAGGGCGTGAAGTTGTGAGAGCCAACGTACGCGTAGCCCACTCCGTCATCTTGGTCCATCTTGACCTCCACGATGTCCGAGTCAGCCTCCGAATCCGAGTCATCACCAAATGATGAGCCAGCACCGACAAACACCGCGATTATCATCTGTTCGAACAATGTTGTGAAACCAAGCAATGTACCGGATGAGCGCGCTGTTGCTCACCTTGCTGTGCATCAACACTCGCCCACGTCGGCTCCGTGACTCACAAAACAGGTTCCGAGGAAACTTGGCGGCTTCCCACGTGCTCTTACGACAAAACATCGTCCCGCCGCCCGCTTCGCCGAGCACACTGCCGCGCACCCAGTCCAACGTCGGGAACAGTATCTTCAACGTGCTAGGGGCGGGCATCGGCGTCGCCGTGCGGCGTGATTTGGGCGCGTTGAGCGCTGCCTCGGGGCTGGTACCCCGCGCAGAACGGACGAACTCGGCGAGCCACCCGGCGCTGTACGCCCCGATCGATGATCCCTGTGGGAGTCTCATGTCGGGGTGGTCAGACCTTTCCTGCAGGAGGACGGACCTGGCACTCGAGCGAGACGGCCCGCTGCTGCGGGTTGAGCCTGTTGACGGCGCGCATGAGGGCCGTGTGTCCCGACTTGAGGACAGCAGGCCAGCCTTCGTGCTTCCCTGCGAGGCTCGGGACGAGCGCTGGTCGTACGCGGGAGAAGTCCCAGCGTGTCCGAAGCACGCCGGCACGCAGGGTCTTGAGCGGAACGTTGGGGTGCTTCAATGGACCTAGTCAGCGACACGGGGGGACATGGAACGTTCGGAGTGCGACGCACATCAGTCGAGACTAGGTTGGTAATAGCAGGCGCGACGTTGATCGCGTGAAGAACGCGTTCAAGAACCGAGGGAAAGTCATCAGCTTTAGGTTCATGAGGGATAGGTGACGGCCGGCGAGGCACATCCTGGACCCAGACCGTATTTTCGATGTCGCGCCAATCGTGATCCATGAGGTTCGCGGTTGAAACGACGATGCGTAATCTTCCTGACTTGTAGAAGAGCAATAAGAACTACGCAACCAGGTTAAGATCAGCGCAGAGATGCCAGTGGAGGCCATACGTACTTTCATGTGCATCACCCCGCGTCCACCACGCAAGAACGGCGTAACGCGAATCCAATTTGGAAGCACCTGCTTTATGGTCGCGCTCCCATTCTCCGACGGCGCAGGTTGAGTCACGAGAACGACGGGAGTGCTGGGGGAGAAGAAGGTATAGATCCAGGAGAGTTGGAGGGCATAGGTCGAGATGATGGCGAGTTCGATCTGCGATTTCTGGATCCGGGTCAGTAGCGTGGAACTAGCAGTGATGAAACGCAGAACGCACGTCTCCAATAATCTGCGACAACCTGAAGACGGGTTTGCCATCTTCTCCGTTGCGCCTAGGTTCGACGTGCTTGTTGGCTGTTTGGCGCAGCTCGCCGTCCCAGAAGACCTCAGCCTCCTCCGGATCGTCTGCCACCTCCTTTCCCTTCCTTCTTGGGCCGTCCTGCGAAGCGGGTGAGCAGCTCATTGTCCTAGACGGTGTCGGACGTTTCGGGGGCGGCGCTGCAGCTCCATTTGGGTCTTCTGAGTCTCCACGTAGTCGTTTGAGTCGCGCAAGGCGTTCTTGTTCGAGCTTGGCGCGCTCCGTCAGAAAGGCAGAGTTGGATTGTGGGGCGGCTGCGGGACCGATGGCCTGGTTCGAGTCCGAGTCTGAGGAGAGTGTGGCGACGGAAGTGGTGGGCGATGCGGCTGCTTTCGAGGCGGCGATGGCGCGTACGAGATCAGCACGAAAGCGTACGTCTTCGTCGTCTTCGTCGTCATTCACGACGCGCCGCGCTGAGGTAGAAGGGGGTGGTTGGGTGGAATCTTGAAGAGATCGCGCAACGGCTCTTCAAGAATAGCACTTAGCAGACAGTCTCAAGGAGCCATAACACTCACCTTGCAAAGTCTTCGTCCTCAGACATCTGTGCCTGCGACCTTGTTGCAAGCCTCGCGACGATCGCGATAACCCAAAGGCCGCCGGCCACATGGGCCGTCACGGTATTGCGTCATCAACCACATCTAGCTCAGCTTCCTAGCTAAGGAGTTCCTCGAAGCCAATGTGTATTGCTGTAAAGTACATAAAACACGCTAACTGCAAACCTAACCGTATGCAAAGGTAAAGACCTATATAAGACTCCTCTCATCTCTCAGACCAGCTTTCGAGCTCCTCCTTGTTGTCTACATGGTAAACAGGCTCGGCGTGGTGCTGCTGGTTGATCCTGCACGAGAAGACGTAGCGTTCCCAGTGGAACATCGTAAAGGGGTGAAGAGTTTCAGCTCACTTAGTAGCCCGGGCCCCCGTTTCTGCGCACAGAATGATGAGATCTTCACCTCTCAAGATACTGGGCGAGGGGGATATGAGAACCCTTGGCAACTGTCGCCGGTCACACGCAAGTCCGCAACTCAAGTGTGACAACGGCGCGCGGGACGAGCCATGCAGAGAGGGGAGAGGGAACGAGCGGACTACGGAAATGGTTTAGCGAGGACAGATCGCTGCATCGTGCCTGAAGCGAACATATTTGAAATGGTCAGCGCGTTAAGCATGGGGTGCCCCCGTACAAAATCGACCACCCGAAGGGAAGACATCTTCCTCCTCGAATCCATGCGCCACACCAAGAAGCACGAAAACCAGCTCACACTGGCACAGAGCGGGAAAGGAGTGCGACCCTGTGTGCGTACGCGAGGACGCAGTGGTTTTCAAGGGGACTTCGAGTTGTAGAGGATGTACTATAGTTCCGATCCGATAATTCTAAGAGACCCTTCTTTAAAAGGCCATTATGAATGGGGGATTCCCCTCACCAGCCCAGAACTGCATGTTTTGCGGTATCACCTATCAGTGGGCGGACAACCCCCTTGCTATCACGATAGAAACCATTCCAGTCTACCCGGAATGTTGTCATAGAGCAATTCTTGTGAGCCCGCCAAGACGACAACTCGAGGGTTTTCAAGCACGAGTACGATCCATAGCAACTGAAGTAGGGTATCCTTGATGGTACCTGGGCACGT
>WNGR01004709.1_pt1 | contig 14706 bp, 10 predicted proteins | sample 5407581 | NCBI WGS metagenome assembly WNGR01 (sample SAMN13153383, study PRJNA577476) | soil metagenome | isolation source: 80 cm soil or saprolite under Garry oak tree replicate 2 | place: USA:California | collected 2016-06-15
GCTGACAGGAAGGCCTTCGATCGCGAACCGCGGCCGCCTGGACATCGGGCGCGGCACGATGATCTGCTCACGGCCGGTCGCCGCTCAGCTCACCACCGGCACGCATGGCACCCTGCTCATCGGCGAGTGCGTGACGATAGGTTATGGGTGCTCGATCGTCGCTGAAGGGCTGTTCACGATCGGCGAGGGGACGCGCATCGGGCCCTTCGGGATGGTGTGCGACGCCGAGGACGACGGACTCAGCGGGTGGCGACACACGGCGCGCCCCATCGTCATCGGCCGGAACGCCAGGATCGGCAGCAAGGTGACGATATTGCCCGGCACCTATGTCGTCGACGATGCCGACATCGCCGCCGGAAGCGTCCTGTCGGGCACCATCGCGACGAAAGGCGCCGCGACGGGAGCCCCTGCCGGCGCGAGCGGTCCGCACACGTTCCCCGCGGCGGATGTCGAGCAGCGGATCTCATTTCTCCTGAGGGACGTGTTCGATCGCACCGGCGCCACGTCGCCGTCACTCGAGCTGGAGCGGATCTCGGGCTGGGGCGCAGGTGGCGCGCTGCGGCTTCTCCTCGCGGTCGAGGAGGAGTTCCACGTGACGATACCGGACGAGGATTGGCTCGCGATCTGCACGCTGGGAGACCTCGTCCGCACGATCGAGCGATGGACGGCCCCCACCGCACGACACTTTGCCCCGCCCGAGCTCCTCGCGAGCCGCGTCGAATAGGAGGCAACTGTGCTCAAGCAGAATGCGCGGCTGCTCCTGCTCGGCGTACGCATGGCTGACATGGCCGTCCTGACGGCAGCTTTCCCGCTCGCCTACCTGCTGCGCGATCGCATGCAGTCGGGGACGTTGCCACGGCTGTATCCGATCACGAACTACTGGCCGGTCGCGGCCCTCACGCTCCTGCTGTGGATCGTCGTCTCGTGGGCGACGAAGGTCTACGACTCGTACAGCACGCACCCCGTGACGACCGAGCTGTTTCGCCTGCTCCGAGCCATGGTGATCGTGGCCTGGGCGATGTCGGCCCTGGGCTTCCTGACGCACCAGCACGGCGTCTCCCGCCTGTTCGTGGGGCTGTACTTCGTGCTCGGACTCGTCCTGCTCGTCATCGATCGCGCCGTGGTCCGGATGACGGCCCGCTCGATGAGCCGTGGCTTCAACGCGCATCGCTTCGCCGTGGTGGGGTGCTCCGCGTTCGCGCGGGCCGTCGTCCGCAACGTCCACAGGCGGGCCACGTGGGGCTGCGAGTTCGCCGGGTTCATCGTGGACGGAGAACCCCCGGGCGCGCTGGTGTCGACGAAGATCCTCGGTTCGCTGACCGATCTGCCCCGCCTGCTCAAGGGCCACGTGCTCGACGAGGTGATCTTCGCGTTGCCGCGTGACCGGTTCGACGAGGTCGAGGATGGGGTCCTGCAGTGCCAGGAACAGGGGATCTCGGCGCGCGTGTGCGTCGACTTCTTCGTCCAGGGCGTCGCGAAGATGACCATGGACGACTCGCTCGACGTCCCGACGTTCTCCTTCACCATGACGCCGTCGGATGCGGTGGCCCTCGCGGTCAAGCGTCTCTTCGACGCCGTGTCGAGCGGGGCGGCGCTCGTGCTCCTCTCCCCCCTGTTCCTCGCCATCGCCATCGCGATTGTCGTGGATTCGCCTGGCCCGATCCTGTTTCGCCAGAAGCGGCTGGGGATGAACGGCCGGGAGTTCTGGTTCTACAAGTTCCGCAGCATGCACAGGGGCGCCGAGCAGCGCCTTCAGGCGCTCATGGCGTGCAACGAGGCCGAGGGGCCCATCTTCAAGATCAGGCGAGACCCGCGTATCACGCGGGTCGGGGCCATTCTCCGCCATACGTCGCTCGACGAGCTCCCGCAGTTCTGGAACGTGCTCCGTGGCGAGATGAGCATCGTCGGGCCGCGGCCGCCGCTCCCGGCCGAGGTCCAGAAGTACGAGCGATGGCAGCGTCGGCGGCTCAGCATGAAGCCGGGCATCACCTGCATCTGGCAGGTGAGCGGGCGGAGCGAGCTCGGCTTCGACCGCTGGATGGAGCTGGACCTTCGCTACATCGACAACTGGTCGCTGTGGCACGACCTCGAGATCCTCGTGAAGACGGTGCCCGCCGTCCTGACGGGGCGCGGAGCGCACTGATGTCGATCACCGGCGAAGCCGGCTCGTTCGAGGAGACACGAGCCCGCTCCTCGACCTCGCGGCGATATTGCGTGATCACGCCATGCCGCGACGAGGCGCGCTACGCCCGACGCACCCTCGAGGCGGTCACGAACCAGAGCGAACCACCGTCGCGGTGGATCATCGTGGACGACGGCTCGACCGACGCGACACCGGAGATCCTCGCCGAGTACGCCGCGCGCTTCCCTTACATCGAGATCGTGCGCCGGCCGGACCGCCGCGTTCGCAAGCTAGGCGGCGGCGTGGTCGAGGCGTTCTATACAGGGTACGACTTCATCGCCCCCTCCGAGTTCGAGTACATCTGCAAGCTCGATCTGGACCTCGACCTCCCTCGGCGCTACTTCGAGCTCGCGATGAACTGGATGGAAGGCCATCCGCGCATCGGAACGTGTTCGGGCAAGCCGTACTTTTACCGCGATGGAAATCCCTCCACCCCGGAGCTCTTCCCATTGACCGATACTTCGGCGCTCGTCGCCGAGCGGTGCGGGGACGAGAACTCGATCGGCGCGATCAAATTCTATCGGACGAAGTGCTTTCAGCAGATCGGGGGGTTCGTGCGGGAGGTGATGTGGGATGGGATCGATGGCCATCGGTGCAGGCAGCGCGGATGGATTGCCATCTCCTCGGATCGCCCCGAGCTGCGCTTCATTCACCTGCGCCCGATGGGTACGAGCCACAAGAACTGGTGGACGGGACGCGCGCGACACGGGTTCGGGCAGTACTTCATGGGCACGACCCCCGTGTACATGCTCGCGAGCGCAATGTCCCGTGTGTTGCACCCGCCCATGATCCTTGGCGCGATCGCCATGGTGTATGGATACTTCAGGAGCATGATCGCGCGGCGCCCGCGCTATGGCGACGGGGAGTTCCGGAGCATGCTGCGTCACTATCAGTGGGCTTGCCTCGTCAAGGGCAAACGCAAGGCCACGGCGCAGCTCAATGCAGAGCGGGTGGTGGCGTGGGATCCTGGTGATATTCGGGGTTCATCGACCGCTGCGACCATGCCCCGGACGCACGTGACGCCCTCGCTCTCCTCGATCTGAGGATACCCCCGTGACCGTTCTCGGCAGTCGTATCGCTTCCCGCAGCGCGGTCGTGGGCGTCGTCGGGCAGGGATATGTGGGTCTCCCGCTGGCGCTCGTGTTCGCGGAAGCTGGCTTTCGGGTGCTGGGCTTCGACGTGGATGCCGCCAAGGTGTCCGCCCTGTCTCGTGGCGAATCCTACATCAAGCACATCGGCCCCGAGCGCGTGCGCGACGCTGTCGCGAGCGAGAGGTTCATCGCCACGAGCGATTTCGATCGCCTCGCGGAGTGCGATGCGATCCTCATCTGCGTGCCGACTCCCCTCGGGGCGCATCGTGAGCCGGACAACTCGTTCATCCACGAGACGGCGCGTGCCATCGCGCCCAGACTCAGGCCTGGGCAGATCGTCGTCCTCGAGTCGACGACCTACCCCGGAACGACCGAGGGAGAGGTTCTGCCCATCTTGCTGAAGAGCGGGCTGAGGTGCCCTGACGACTTCCTGCTCGCGTTCTCACCCGAGCGAGAGGACCCCGGCCGGAAGAACTTCACGACGACGACCACGCCGAAGCTCGTCGGCGGGGTCAATGATGCGTCCACTCGGACCGCGGCAGCGCTCTACCGTGGTTGCCTGGAGCAGGTGGTCGAGGTCAGTCATGCGCGGGTGGCCGAATCGGCCAAGCTCCTCGAGAACGTCTTTCGTTCCGTGAACATCGCGCTCGTCAACGAGCTCAAGGTCACCTTCGAACGCATGGGGATCGACGTCTGGGAGGTCATCCGAGCCGCGGAGACGAAGCCGTTCGGGTTCATGGCGTTCTATCCAGGTCCCGGACTGGGCGGCCATTGCATCCCCCTGGACCCGTTCTATCTGTCTTGGAAGGCAGCCGAAAGCGGTGAGTGGGCGCGCTTCATCGAGCTCGCGGGCGAGATCAACTCGCGAATGCCGCGCTATGTCATCGAGCGCGTCGTACACGCACTCAACCAGGACGCGAAGGCGGTCAAAGGGTCCCGCGTGCTCGTCCTCGGCCTCGCGTACAAGGCCAACGTGGATGACGATCGAGAGTCACCGTCCTACGAGCTCCTGGAGCTGTTGCGAGAGGCTGGGGCGCTCGTCGACTACTGCGACCCGCTCTTCCCGGTCATGCACAAGACGCGCAAACACGATCTGGGCTTGCGATCGGTGTCGTGCGCTCCTGCGACCTTCGCCAGCTACGATGTCCTGGTGCTGTCCACGGCCCACGACTGCTTCAAGAGCGCCGAGCTGTACGCGGGCGCCAAGCTCGTCGTCGACACGCGCAACGTCCTGGCGGAGTTGTTCCCGGACGGCGGTGGGCCGCGGGTCGTCAAGGCATGACGCGAGAGCGGCGGCGCGCGGGCACCGTCAGCGCCGACACGCCTCGCGCACGCAGGCGATGACGCGGTCCTGATCGGCCTCGGCCAGCTGATCGAACAGCGGCAGGATGACGCCCTCATCCTGCGCGCGTTCGCTCTCCACGAGGCGCTCGCACTTGCCGCCTGGACAGTCGCAGGAGCGGCTCCCGGGCCGGCAGGTCCAGGTGCCGGGTCCGTACGCGGGCTCGCGGTGAGCGCACATGACCCCGCGCCGGGTGGCGATAGCCTGGTCGAGGAGGCGCTGCATGAACGCTCGCTGCTGGAGGCCGTCGCCGACCCGCACGCAGAAGCTCTGCCAGTTGGTTCGCGCCCAGGAGGGCTCGACGGGGAGGGTGAGTCCGGGAGTTCCGCCGAGCCCTTCGAGGTACCGACGCGCGAGGTATCGACGCCGCTCGAACATCGCGGGTAGCCGCTTCAGCTGTTCCCGGCCCACGGCAGCCTGGATGTCCGTCAACCGGTAGTTGAAGCCCAGCTCGGGGTAGGACTCGAAGATGACCTCGCGCGCCGCGTGCCGCGCGGTGTCCGGGACGCTCATCGCGTGCTGGCGGAGGAGCCGGAAGCGCGCGTCGAGCTCGGCGCGGGCGGTGGTGAGCATGCCGCCGTCGCCCGTCGACACGACCTTGCGCGGATGGAACGAGAAGCACGCCACGTCGCCATGCGGCCGTCCGATGCGCTGCCAGGCACCGCCCCAGCGGATCTCGCTCCCGGCGGCGCAGGCGGCATCCTCGACCAGCGCCACGCCGTGTCGCCGCGCGAGCGCGGAGATCGCCTCGAGGTCGCACGGCATGCCGATCTGGTGCACGGCCAGGATGGCGCGTGTGCGGGGCGAGAGCGCAGGCTCGAGCCGCCCCGGATCCATGTTGAACGTGTCGGGCTGGATGTCGACGAAGACCGGCAGTGCGCCGCAATAGCGGATCGCGTTGGCGGTCGCGATGTACGAGTGGCTGACCGTGACCACCTCGTCACCGGGGCGCACGCCCACGGCGAGGAGGGCGAGGTGCAGCGCCGTCGTGGCGCTCGAGACCGCGCAGGCATGCGGCGCCTCGACGTAGGTCGCGAACTCTCGCTCGAACGCCGCCACCTCGGGCCCCTGCGTGACCCAGCCCGAGCGGATGGCGCGCCCGGCGGCCTCCACCTCGGCGTCGCCCAGGAGCGGCTTCGCTACGGGGATCATCGGCGGCGTTTGGGGCATGCTATCTCCTACGCCGTGCGGCGGATCAGCGCACCGAAGCGATGTTCTCGTCGAGCCAGCGGACGAGGCGCGCGAGCCCCTCCTCGAGCGGGACCTGCGCCTCGAACCCGAGCAGGCGCTTCGCCTTCGTGGTGTCGGCGAGCCGCCGGCGCACCTCCACCGCCTTGCGCTCTGCCGGCAGGGGAACGTGCTTCGGCTCGAGCCGCGAGCCCATCGCGGCGAGCAGGGTGTCGCAGAGCTGTCGGAGCGACGTCTCGCGCTGGCTGGCGACGTTGAACACCTCGTCCGACGCGCCTGCCTTCAGGGCGAGCACGTTCGCGCGGGCAACGTCCTCCACGTACACGAAGTCCATCGTCTGGTCGCCTGCCCCGAACAGGAGAGGCGGCTCGCCCTCCTTGATGAGCCGGTACCAGCGGATGAGCACCTCCGTGTACTTGCCTTCCATGTCCATGCGGGGCCCGTACACGTTGAAGAACCGGAGCGCGACGTAGGGGAGCCCGCACATGTCGTTGAAGGCTCGGTACATGAGCTCGTTCGCCAGCTTGGCCGCGCCATACAGCGTCCGGTTGTTGTACGGGTGGTGGTCCTCGGGCGTGGGGAACTCGTCGGCCGTGCCGAGCACCGACGCCGAGGACGCTGCCACGAGCTTCTTCACGCCGTGTCGAGCGCACGCCTCGACCACGTTGAACGCACCGTCGTACATGACCTCGAGCGCCTCGCGCGGGTTCTCGGCGCAGCGCGTGATGCGCAGCGCGGCCATGTGGAAACAGTAGTCTGCCCCTGCGAGGAGCTGGTCCACGAGCGCGCGGTCGCGGATGTCACCTTCGACGAGCCTCGCCCGACCGGACCGAAGCGCGTCCTGGACGTTGCGGGGGGCCCCTCGGAGCATGTTGTCGAGCAGCACCACCTCGCGGACGCCCTCGCCCGCGAGGAGCTGGTCGGCGATGTGCGAGCCGATGAAGCCGGCACCGCCGGTGATGACCACCCGCGAGCCCTGCAGATCGTGCACGGTGGACCTCCGGTATCCCAGACTAACTCTTGTCCGGTGTGCTAGGTGTGCGGCGCCTCGCGGCCGGAGAGGCCCGTCGCATGCGCCTGGCGGAGCAGCGCGGCCACGCCGTGGTACGCGTGCAGCCGGTGGTTGTGGGCCACCACCTCGATCTCCCCGTCTTCGGCCAGGGTGCGGCCGATGAGCTCCTCGCCGAGCGAATCGACCCGCGCCAGCGGGCCCTGGCAGAACGAGCACACCTCGTCGTGGGTCATCCCGAGCGCCTGGCAGTTGTGGCAGCGCCAACCGGATTTCTGGAAGTCCTCCTCCAGGATGAGCCGATGCACGCGGCGCTCGTTCACCGCCAGGACCACGTCCTCGGCCCCGAGCACCGCCAGCCCGCCGCGCAGGGCCTCGCCGATGGCGTGCTCCACCTGCTCGGCCTCGGCCGCCCGCTCGTGCGCGATCACCTCCTGCACCGCGCGGCGGAGGAGCTTCGCTCTGACTTCTCCGGGGCTCGCGTGCTCCGGCGGCCGCGGCAGGCGCGCCACCACCTTTTCCCGCATCCGCTCCGGGAGCTCGCGCTCGAACGCCGCCACCTTCTCGCTCGTGCCGACGAGCACGAGGTGAGCGCGCGGGTCGCGCTCCCAGACTTGCCTGAGGAGCTCGACCGCCTCGCGCCGCACCCGTCCGATGACCTCCTCGACGTGCCGCTGGTTCTTCCGTTCGCGCTCCACGCGCGAGAACGCGCCGGCGGTGCCGCCCGCCGAGGGCATGGCGCCACCGTGGACCCGCCCGCCCTCGCCATGCCGGCGCGGCACCGGCCGCTCGATGGTGGCCTCGTTCACGATCGTCCCCAGCGCCACCTCGTAGACCTGGGCGCCGTGATCCTGCACCAAGGCGATGATCGCGGGCTCCGCGTCGTCGGCGAGCCGCGACAGCTGCAGCAGGTGCGGGCGGCCGTCCACGCACAGCTCGGACCGGAACGGCCGCGGCACGAGGAGCACGCGCCACAGGCTGAGCGCCTCGCAGGCGAAGATCGCCAGCCCTTGGTGTGGCTGCGCCTCGTCGGCCTGCTCGACGTGGAGCGCCACCTCCGAGGCGACCCGGCCGAGCGTGCGGCGCAGCGCCTGGAGCTGCGGGTGGGCCTTGTGATGATCCACGGCCAGCCGGATGGCGTCGTGCACGTAGAGCCGGGCGCGTTCCCGCTGCTTCTCGTCGGACCAGTGCGCGTCGAGGTACAGCGATACGATCGGCTCGCCGTCGCTGCGCGCCTCGGAGAGGTTCGTCAGCGCGGCCATCAGGTCTGTCTGGGTCATGTTGCTTGAACCCTGGACACGGCCGCGCGGAGGCGCGACGCCCGTGGATGGCACGCCCGGCCGCCCTTCGGCTACGGGCCGCATGGCGGCCCTACGCTCAGGGTGAGCGGCGCTTGAGTCCCGTTCGGCCTGAGCGTAGCGAAGCGGAGTCGAAGGCCGAATGTTACAACGGCGGCCGTGGCCCTGCTCGACGCCCTGCGCGCGCTCACCTCCTTCGACCCACCGCCCGAGCTGCCGCCGTGCGACCTCGGGGAGCTGGCCGACCTGCTCGATGCGCACGGATTGGCGCCGCTCGCCTCCTACCAGCTCGAATCGCGGCGGCTGGGCGCCGGGGTCCCGCGGGCCCTGCGCGAGCGACTGCTGCCGCTCTACCAGGGCGCCATCAACGACAACGTCTTCAAGCTCATGACGTTGAAGGGCGTCCTCCGCCACGTGGACGTCCCGGTCGTGGTGCTCGGCGCCGCCTCCTACCTCGACTGGCTTTACCCGCACCTCGCCTTCCGGCCGGTGGGGGAGCTCTCACTCGCCGTCCGGGGCGCCGACGGGGAACGCTTCGCCGCGGCGCTGGCGGGGGTGGACTTCACGGCCGTCCAGACGGGCCCCGGCGGGCACACCGCCACCTTCGACGACGGGCGGCTGCCGCTCCACATCCAGGAAGGTTTGATCGCCGGGCGCGGGGATGAGCTCGGGCTCTTCGACGGCACGGAGCCCCTGCCGGCGCTGGGCGCGACGGCGGCGCGACCATCGGCCGAATCGGCGCTCCTCCACGCCGTCGGCGAGCTGGCGCAGGCTGGCCTCTATGCGCCGCTCCTCGCATACATCGACGTGCGCGAGCTCTTGCTCCTGCCGGCATTCGGCGAGGCCGGGAGCCGGGCGAGCGTGCGAGCGCGGTCGAGCGCGGCAGGCCTCGACCGCGCCTTGTATGGTGCCTGCGCACTCGTCGCTCACTACTTCCCGAAGGCGGCCGAACGAGCGAGCGCCCTGTCGCCGGCGCTGGGGCGGGCCGAGCGCGCAACCGTCCAGGCGATCGTGGAGAGCGCAGGCGATCCGGCGAAGCTGCGGGTGGCGCGGGGGGCCGAGGCAGCCGCGAGGTTGCTCCTGGCACCGTGAAGCGCCTGCCCTGTGCTAGGTTCCGGCCGCCCAGCCAGGGGAGCACGCCTTGAAGATCGCCGTCATCGGAACCGGCTACGTCGGCCTCGTCACGGGCACGTGCCTCGCCGAGTCGGGGAACGACGTCACCTGCGTCGACCTCGACCCGAAGAAGATCCTGACGCTCCGCCAGGGCGGAATCCCGATCTACGAGCCCGGCCTGGAGGAGCTCGTCCGCCGCAACACGCGCGAGAAGCGGCTCCACTTCACCACCTCGGTCGAGGAGGCGATGCAGGAGACCACCGTCGCCTTCATCGCGGTGGGCACCCCTCCCGGCGAGACCGGCGAGGCCGACCTCTCCCACGTGCTGGCGGCCGCGGAGGAGCTCGGCCGGAGCCTCGACCGCTACACGGTGGTGGTGAACAAGAGCACCGTCCCGGTGGGGAGCTCGGAGCGCGTGCGCGAGGCGGTGGCGAAGGTGGCGCGCGCCGAGTTCGACGTGGTCTCGAACCCCGAGTTCCTGAAGGAGGGCTCGGCGATCGAGGACTTCATGCGGCCCGACCGGTTGGTGGTGGGCGTCGCCTCGGACCGCGCCCGCAAGGTGATGGGGGAGCTGTACGCCCCGTTCGTGCGGACCGAGCAGCCCATCCTCTTCATGGATCCGCGCTCGGCCGAGCTGACCAAGTACGCGGCCAACGCCATGCTGGCGACGCGCATCTCGTTCATGAACGACGTGGCGGCGCTGTGCGACCGGCTCGGCTGCGATGTGGACCAGGTCCGGCGCGGCATGGGCTCCGACAAGCGCATCGGCTACCCGTTCCTCTTCCCCGGGGTGGGATTCGGCGGCTCGTGCTTCCCGAAGGACGTGCGGGCGGTCATGACGATGGCCCGCCAGCTCGGGCTCGACTTCGACCTCCTCCGCGCGGTCGAGCGGGTGAACGAGCGGCAGAAACGGCTCATGTTCGACAAGGCGCTGAAGCACTTCGGCTCCCTCTCGGGCAAGCGCTTCGGGCTATGGGGCCTCGCCTTCAAGCCCAAGACGGACGACATGCGCGAGGCGCCGTCGCTCACGCTCATCCAGCTGCTCACCGGCGCCGGGGTCGAGGTCACCGCCCACGACCCGGTGGCGGCCGAGGTCGCCCGCCCGCTCCTCGGACCGCACGTGCGCCTCGCCGAGGAGCCCTACGCGGCGGCCGAGGGCGCCGACGCGCTCGTGCTCGTCACCGAGTGGAACGAGTTCCGCTCGCCCGACTACGAGCGGCTCGCCCGCGTCATGCGGGGCAGGGTGCTCTTCGACGGGCGGAACGCGTGGGACCGCCAGAGGGCCCGCGCGGCGGGCTTCACCTACTTCGGCGTCGGACGGGCGGCCCAGTAGGCGTCCTCAGCGCGCCCGCGCCTGCTTCTGCAACAGCCTCTCGATCTCGTCCATCGTCGCGTTCATCTCGGCCATCGCCGCCTTGAACGGTGCCGGCGTCGTCATGTCGACCCCCGCGTCCCGCAAGAGGTCGATCGGATAGCGCGAGCCGCCGGCGGCGAGCATGCCGAGGTACGCGTCCCGGCGCCTCGTCTCGCCGCGGGCGGCCTCCTCGCGCACGCCGCGCGCGAGCGAGGTCGAGGCGACGAGGCTCGTCGCGTACTGGTACACGTAGAAGTTCCGGTAGAAGTGCGGGATCATCGCCCACTCGGTCGCGACGAGATCGTCGACCCGGCAGACGCCCTGGTCGTGTCCGTAGTACTCGCGCGTGATCTTGAGATACAGCGCCGAGAGGTTCTCGCCGGTGAGCGTCTCGCCGCGCTCCGCCAGCTCGTGGATCGCGAGCTCGAACTCCGCGAACTGCGTCTGGCGGAAGAGCGTCTGGCGCAGGTTGTCGAGCTGCGTGCCGAGCAGGAAGAGGCGCGTCGCGTCGTCCTTCGCCCGCCCGAGCAGGTGGTGGACGAGCAGGTTCTCGTTGAAGGTGGACGCGACCTCGGCGACGAAGATCGGGTACTCGAACGTGGGGTACGGCTGGTGCTCGAACGCGAGGGCGGTGTGCATCGAGTGGCCGGACTCGTGCGCGAGCGTCGAGAGATCGAGGTAGAGGCCGTTGAAGTTGAGGAGCTGGTAAGGATGGACGCCGTAGACGCCCGTCGAGTACGCGCCGGCGCGCTTGCCCGTCGTCGGGAGGAAGTCGGTCCAGCGGCTCTCGAATCCCTTCCTCAGCTCCTGGACGTAGGCCGTCCCGAGCGGCGCGAGCGCGTCGAGCGTCAACGACCGCGCCTCGTCCGGATCGAAGCGCAGGTCCACCGTCGCCACCGCGGGCGCGTAGAGGTCCTGGTAGCGCAGGACGTCGAGGCCGAGCATTCGCTTCCGGAGCGCGAGCGAGCGGTGGAACGTGGGCAGGCTCGCGTGCACGTCCGCGAGGAGCCGGCGGTAGACGGCGGTCGGGATGTTGTCGGTGAAGAGCGCCGCGGCGAGCGCCGACTCGAAGCGCCGCGCGGTCTTCGTGAAGAGGTGCCCCTTCACCTGCGCGTAGAGCGTCGCGCCCATCGTGCCCTGGTACGTGCGGAGCGTGCCGAGGAAGGCGTCGAAGACCTTGTCCCGATCCTCGCGAACCTTCGAGGCGCGGTGCAGCGTGAACGCGGAGGGGTCGATCCGCGCCTCGCCCGTCGTGAGCCGCACGGTCGGCCACGGGATGTCGGCGTCCTTGAGGATGCCGTATGCCGATCGCGCCCCTTGCCCGACGCCCTCGGCCTCGGCGACGAGCTTCTCCTCCGACGCGGAGAGCGTGTGGGGCTTCGCGCGCAGCGTGTCCTCCAGGAAGAAGCGGTAGGGGGCGAGCCGCGGGTCCTTCTCGACGAACCCGCGCACCTTCGCGGCGTCGAGACGCAGCAGCTCCGGCCTGACCCAGGCGAGCGCGGCGCCGAGGTCGACCTGGAGCTGCTCCGCCGCCTGGCGCAGCTCGCGCGGCCGTGCGGCGCGCGTGTCCTCGTCGGACAGCGCCTCCGCATAGACGGCCAGCCGCGACAGCTCGAGCTGCGCGCCATAGATGGCATCGAGGGCGCGGAACAGCGCCTCGGCCGAGTCGCCGAGGTGGCCCTGGTGCTCGGCGAGCCGCGGGAGCCGCGCGCGCAGCGCGTCTCGCGCCTTCGTCCAGGCGGCCTCCGACGGATAGAGGTCCGCGAGGTTCCACTTGTACTTGTCGGGGACCTCGGAGCGCTCGCGAGCCGAGACGGGCGCGGCCAGGAGCGGAACGACGAGCGCGAGGGCGCGTGCGAAGTGCATGCCCCTCCTTAAGCCACTCCGCTCGACCCGGCAGCACGCTCCGGGCCCGCTCCCGCGCCCACTCCCGACGGGGGCTCAGCCGCGCCCCACCCCGCGGCTCACGCGCTCGGCGTCCGCCCGCGCGACAGCATGAGGATGACGCTCGCCACCTCGCCGGTGACGAGGTCGAGGCGCTTCGCGAGATCGAGCTCCTCGATGACGGCGATGCGGGGCCCGGGCTCGCTCACCACCGCGGCGGCCACGAGGTCGGCGAGCTGCGACGGCGACTCGGTGCGGGTCGCGAGCTCCGCGAGCTGCGGGGCGCCCGACTCCGGCGGCAGCACCTCCGCCAGCCGCAGCACGCACGCCTCGAGCGCCTGGCGCTGGCGGACGAGCGCGGCCGAACCGGCGGGCGGGTAGACGTCCTCCAGCACCTCGCCCCGGAACTCGCGGTATGGCTTGCCGTTGGCGAGCTCCTCCACCAGCCGGACCCGCTCCAGCCCCCGCACCACGATGTGGTAGCGGCCGTCGGGGAGCTGCTCCTCGGCCTCGATGAAGCCGGCCCCGGCGATGGGGTGGATGGGGGCTCGATCCTGGCTCGCGCCCTCCTCGGAGGCGAGGGTCGCCACCGCGACCATGCGGTCGCCCGCCAGCGCGTCGGCCACCAGCGTGCGGTAGCGGGGCTCGAAGATGTGAAAAGGCGTGGGCGTCCCCGGGAGGACGACCACGCCGGGCAGCGGGAGGACCTTCAGCGCGCGGCAGGACCCGGCGAGCGCGGCGCGCAGGTCGTCGAGGTCGTAGTCCGCGTCGTCAGGCATCGAGCACCCGGTGGCGGGGAACAGGAGCCCCCCGCCCCGGCCGCGGACTATCCGTGCGCCGAAGCTGCGGCGCTGGCGCTCTCCTCGGCCGCGGCCGCCCCGGCCTTGATGCGCATGGCGTAGAACGAGCGCCACACGAAGACGAGCGCGACGGCGAGGAACACCAGGAAGGCGCCGATCTTGACGTTCGTCTCGACGCGCAGCGCCAGCTCGACCGCCAGCAGGCCGAAGAGGGTGGTGAACTTGATGACCGGGTTCATCGCCACCGACGAGGTGTCCTTGAAGGGGTCGCCCACCGTGTCTCCCACCACGGTCGCGTCGTGGAGGGCGGTGCCCTTCGCCTTCAGCTCCACCTCGACCACCTTCTTGGCGTTGTCCCAGGCGCCGCCGGCGTTCGCCATGAAGATGGCCTGGAAGAGGCCGAAGAGCGCGATGGAGATGAGGTAGCCGATGAAGAAGAACGGGTCGAGGAAGGCGAAGGCGAGCGTGGCGAAGAAGACGGTCAGGAAGATGTTGAACATGCCCTTCTGCGCGTACTGCGTGCAGATGGCGACCACCTTCTTCGAGTCCTCCACCGAGGCCTTCTCGACGCCCTCCAGCCTGATGTTGGCCTTGATGAACTCGACCGCGCGGTAGGCGCCGGTGGAGACGGCCTGGGTCGAGGCTCCCGTGAACCAGTAGATGACGGAGCCGCCCATGATGAGCCCGAGCAGGAAGAGCGGGTTCATGATGGAGAGCTTCTCGAGGTCGGAGGTGAGGCCGCCCGTCAGCACCATGATGATGGAGAAGATCATGGTGGTGGCGCCCACCACGGCGGTGCCGATGAGCACCGGCTTGGCGGTCGCCTTGAAGGTGTTGCCGGCGCCGTCGTTCTCCTCGAGGAAGTGCTTCGCCTTGTCGAAGTTGAGGTCGAAGCCGAACTCCTTCTTCACCTCCGCCTTCACGTTGGGGACGTTCTCGATGAGCGAGAGCTCGTAGACCGACTGCGCGTTGTCCGTCACCGGGCCGTACGAGTCGACGGCGATGGTGACCGGGCCCATGCCGAGGAAGCCGAAGGCCACCAGGCCGAAGGCGAAGACCGCCGGGGCCAGCATGAGCGCCGAGATCCCGAGCGTCGAGACGGCGTAGGCGCCGCCCATGAGCGCGGCGATGACGAGGCCCATCCAGAAGGCGGAGAAGTTGCCGGCGGTGAGGCCGGCCAGGACGTTGAGCGACGCGCCGCCCTCCCGCGAGGCGGTGACGATCTCGCGCACGTGGCCGGAGGAGGTGGAGGTGAAGACCTTCACGATCTCGGGGATGATGGCGCCGGCGAGCGTGCCGCAGGTGATGATGGTCGAGAGCTTCCACCACAGCGAGCCGTCGCCCAGGTCCGCGATGAGCGCGTACGACAGCACGTAGGTGAGGATCACCGAGACGATCGAGGTGAGCCACACGAGCGAGGTGAGCGGCGCCTCGAAGTTCATCAC
>WNGR01004710.1_pt1 | contig 14704 bp, 18 predicted proteins | sample 5407581 | NCBI WGS metagenome assembly WNGR01 (sample SAMN13153383, study PRJNA577476) | soil metagenome | isolation source: 80 cm soil or saprolite under Garry oak tree replicate 2 | place: USA:California | collected 2016-06-15
GGTTCACAAGGAGAGGATAGGACATTCGCACACTCGAGAGTTCAGAGGCAAGTTTGCTAGATTTCAAACGAAGCCAAGTCTGGCTTCATACTATGTGTACACAGGGTTTATATACTAAGTCGGGACAAAGATCCGAACACAAATCAAGACACTGGTAAACACAGTCGAAACGGGTCAAGCAATGTGTTATCATAGATAAGGCAGCTGGGGACAATGTGCGGACAAAAGCGGTACAAGGGGAACACACGAAAAGGGGCAAGATAAGAGGACATACTGTGGTGATACAAGTCTCATGACCCGAAGCGTCCGGATCATGACAATGGGGACCACCCCCACTCGCCATACCACAAGCAAACAACAGAAAATTGGTAGGTGAACCACCCACCATATTCGATGGAGATAGAAAGAAGACAACTCTCTTCATCAACGAATGGGAGCTGTACTGGGCAGTCAACAACGACAACGCCCTCATGATCAATCCCTATCGACAAGCTATGTTTTTCCTCACCTATATTAAAGGAACTTGCGTTAACGAATGGGTGATGGCAGTCAATCGATGGTTAGCTCGACAAATACAAGGAGGGGTAGTCACTACCGATGAAAGACTATGGAATGAAGTGGCTACTTCGTTCACTTGACGATTTGCCGACAGTTTGGCAAAAGAAAACACCCAAGCAATGCTCCGAACCGGAATAAAGATGAAAGGAGAAGATATCGATGCCTACATCGTCGAAATTGAAGAACTCATTCGATTAGCTGAGTACCACTTTGATGTTCCCCAGACCATAGAAACGTTCACTGACAGACTGCCCACCGGATTGTATCAAAAGATCCTCGAACTAGATCGACCAGCCACCTACGACCAGTGGAAGCAAGCGGCTATAAACCGCCAACAAGACTACATTCACATGAAGGCCCGACTCAAAGCACACCGAGGAGGGATAGTATCGTCAAAACCTCACGGATGGGTGCCACAAAGGATACTAACCGATCCAAATGCAATGGACACCTCAGCTGGAAGAACTCGAGGAAGGATCGCAGGAAGTGAAGAGATGAATCCGGCAACCATGCCAAGAGGAGGCTACATTCCGCGTGGAGGATACATGCAACGCGGAAGAGGAGGAGGAAGAGCGAGAGACCTACGCGAAGTTGAGTGTTACACCTGCCATAAAAAGGGGCACCTCAGTCACAACTGTTCCCAGCATATATGGAATCGACCCAGTAACCAGCAGAACTGGACTCCGCATCCTAGTCAAGGATGCGATGCCGTAGTCGATGATCGAAGCATCTGCGAAGAAGAAACCACCATCGCACGATCATCCACCCAGACCCTGCAACAACAAGCAGATACATGGCTGCGAGGAATGGCAACTGCGGGAGAAGATGTACAAGAATTGGTCCTTCGAGACCTAGTAGGAAGAGAGGGTTTTCAAAACGCCTGAACCCATCGGCCTGGGTGAGGGCGGTCCATAAATTCAATTCTGTAATAGTGACTACGCAATTTCGATCCATGCATATCCCCGTCTCTATCAGAACCAGTAACGAAATGGCCGACATCAAAGCACTCATAGACTCTGGAGCAACCGATTGCTTCATGAGTGAAGCATTTATATGAAGAATGAAGCTAGGGAAAAGACCCTTACAGAAACCACGAAAAATATGGAACATCGACAACACGCCTAACCAGGCGGGTTCCATTACGCATTACGTCGACCTCAACGTACAAACTAGTGGAAAAAGAAGGACAGTACGATTCCTTGTTACAAACATAGGGAGCGAAGAAATAGTGCTAGGATACCCGTGGATGGCCACCTTCGAACCTCAGTTCACCTGGGGAAAAGGAGTGATTAATGAGAAAGCACTACCCATCATCATCTGGTCAGTAAATCCCTCCATTCCGGGACAAGAACCGGTAATAGCACGAATCCGAGGAGACTGTCACCTACACACAACAACCTCCACTGAATTAGCCATCAAAGCGCAACAATACATAAAGAAAGTAGAAGTCCCCAAGGAATATCAACAATTCGCCAAAATATTCAGCGAAGAAGAATCAAAGCGCTACCCACCAAAACAAGCATGGGACCACGCAATTGAATTCAAAAAGGATGCCCTGGAAGTAATGGACTGTAAAGTATACCCAATGAACCGGATTGAGGACGAAGCATTACAAAAATTCCTCAAGGACAAACTTGAAAAGGGGTATATTCATGAGTCTAAGTCACCATACGTGTCATCATTTTTCTTTGTTCGCAAAAAGGATGGCAAAATGTGACCGGTACAGGATTACCGAAAGATCAACGCAATCACCATACGGAACCAATACCCCCTTCCACTAATCGCGGATCTTATTCGCGACCTAAGTAATGCGCACATCTATACAAAACTCGATGTACGGTGGGGATACAACAACGTACGCATACGCAAAGGCGACGAAAACAAAGCAGCCTTTAAAACCAGATACGGCCTTTTTGAACCAACCGTCATGTACTTTGGGCTTACGAATTCACCAGCGACGTTCCAAACTATGATGAACTTCATCTATCGGGACGTTATCCTCAAACATGAACCTCTAGGAACGACAATCCGCGTCTACATGGACGACATAGGCATTGCCACCCGAACCAACCTCGCCGATCACCAGCGAGCGGTGCACGACGTCCTCAAAGTTGCCCAACTCCACAATCTCTACTTCAAGCCAGAAAAATGCCTCTTTCATGCTCCTTCCATGGATTACCTGGGGGTAATCCTTGAAAAGGGGGTGACACGAATGGACCCTGCAAAAATCGCGGGCGTAGACACGTGGCCGATACCAAAAAACGCAACAGAAGTATGGAAGACGCTCGGATTTTTCAACTTCTATCGCCCATTCATCAAAGACTTCGCATTCATCGCAAAGCCACTGCACAAACTCACACGAAAGGATCAAGAATGGCACTGGGGAGCAGAAGAACAGAAAGCGTTCGACTTATTGAAGAAACACGTTACAACGGAGCCAGTACTGGCACATGCCAAGTTGGATGACCAATTCGAAATGGAAGTAGACGCATCAGGATACGCGGTAGGCACAGTACTTCTACAGTGCAAGGAGGATGGTAAAAAGCACCCCTTAGGATATTATTCCGCTATGCTCAACGAAGCACAACGAAACTACGACATCTATGACCTCGAACTACTAGCTATCGTAATGGCACTCAGGAACTGGAGGCCTTTATTAGCGGGCTCCCCTCACAAAATTATCATATATTCCGACCACCTCAATCTACAATACTGGAGGTTACCACAGAGGATATCGAGGAGAGTAGCCAGGGAAGTATTGGAGTTATCAGAATACGACTTCAAGATACGTCACCTCCCAGGTAGACTAAATGGACGAGCTGACGCACTATCAAGAAGACCAGGATATGACCAAGGCGAAGACGACAACAAAGACGTAGTTGTATTACCCGATCACGTCTTCGTGAAAGCCGGAAGAATAGAACACGCTCCACCAATGCGACGAATCCTAGGTCAAGAAGAGATGGAACCCATGAACCCCATATACGAACAGGATGAAGAACTGTTGAAACCGTGGATTGATGCGCATCAACTAAAGAAGATCGAAGGGGTATGGTACAAAGACGGGCGACGCGTGGTCACGGGCAAAGCAGGAAGCAAACAAATCCTCCTACAAGCCCATCACAACGCACCAGCATATGGACACCCGGGAATCAACAAGACGTACCAACTAACAAGCCGAAGGTACTGGTGGCCGAACATGCGACAAGACGCGACCGACTATGTCTGAGGTTGCGCGGAATACCAGAGGAATAAAGTCAATATGCGACCCACCAGAGCATCCCTATCACCGATCTTTCCCATACGCGAAGCTATGCCTTTTGAAACGGTTGCATTAGACTTCATCACTAAGCTACCAATCTCGCAGGGGTTCGACACGATACTTACAGTAACCGACCACGACTGCACCAAAGCGGCACTCTTCATCCCGTGCAAGGAGAGTATGACAGCAGAGGAAACTGCAGGGCTAATCATCCAACACGTATTCCCACGATTTGGGCTTCTGCTGAAGTTCATCAGTGATAGAGACCCGAAGTTCGCCTCAAGATTTATCAGAGGTTTATGCAAAGGGATGGGAACAACGCAAAACATATCAACCGCGTATCATCCTCGGACGGATGGACAATCAGAACGGACGAACCAATGGCTCGAACAGTATCTACGATTCTGGGTCAATGAACGGCAAGATAACTGGCACATGTACCTGCCATTGGCGGAATTTGCGCATAACAACTGGCCAAGCAAAACAACGGGGGAGTCCCCTTTTTTCACATTGTATGGATTTAACCCGCGCGCTGATTGGATAGATAAGCCGTCTCCGATACCGCAGGTAGCGCTGAGAATAGATCAGTTCAAACAAGCAAGACAACGCGCCCAGGAACTGATGATCAAAGCGCAGCAGTCATGGGTCAAAAACAAAGATATGCCCAAATACCAAGAAGGAGACCTCATATGGCTAGAAGGACGCCACTTATGTACGAATCAACCAACCACCAAGCTTGCGCCCAAGAGACATGGCCCATTCCCAATCGTTCAGGTGATGTCCCCTATCAATTATCGATTGAAACTCCCCACACAGTGGAGCATTCATGACGTATTCCACATTGATCTTCTCACACCTTATTGCGAGACCGACCTCCACGGATCAAATTATTCGAGACCAGCTCCAGACTTGATCGATAACGAAGAAGAATACAAGGTCGAGAAGATTCTAGACACTCGGCAATTCGGCAGAGGATGCAAGAAGCAATACCTTATCAAATGGAAGGGGTATCCCAACTCCGACAATGAATGGGTGGACAAAAGAAATGTACATGCACCCGAAGTGATAAGGGAGTTCGAAAGTTGAAACTCTGCTCCTACGACGCATATAAACCGAGGATACACAAGCGAGTATCACATCCCCTCTTCCGTCTCTTCCACATCTCACACACACAAACTCATCTCTTTCATGACGGATGTCAACAACTATTACCTCGGCTCGCTGGAGCGAATCTTCAGAGCAGAACTTGAGTCCGGACTCATCACACTTCCCAAGGCATGAGAGCTCTGTGCCAAAAAGTATATTCGACCCCATACCACCGATGAGAACCTCCTTGTTGCCCCACTCACCGAACAAGAGCTGGCATCAGTCCTACTCATCTTTCCAGACCTCGACACGAGCCCAATGCCCCCACGTCCACTATCACCCATGGTGCGACGAGTGTCAGACCCTGATGGACTGGGGACAACCCCCACTCATCAAGCCGACGTACAAGCCATCGATACCAACATTTGGGGACCTAAAGACGATAGTCCGGGAGAAATCCCGTTGCCAGTTCCTTTCCAAGAACCAAAGCGCATCGCAGGCAGCGATCAGAAGAGTCTGCTCACAGTGGAGGGACAAGCAATTCGCAAAAGCCGTCGCCAGGAGAAGCGCAAAGATGGCAGCACAGGAAGCACTGCGCCAGTCAGTACACCGACAACGTGCGGCCTGTGGAGCCGCACCACGAGTTACATGAGCGAGGAGGACCTTTACCCAGCTGAGCATATGTTCATACGCACGCTCACGGACTCTGACAACCGAGATGAGACCCCCTACGCCGCCACCACCACTGGCTTTCCCTTGTACAAGGGAAGCTATCGAACAAGTCGCGACAAGGTCCCACCAGGTTTCAAGCCGAACCTGGGAGACCATTTCATTTCCTTCCCCATCACAAACTCAGAGGGGGAAGTCCGACAAGCAGAGTATGTGCAAGTCATACTCCACCCGAACCCCATTGTCATCGGCTTGCGTGACGACAGCGACAAGGTGTTCACCAAACCCTTATACGCCGCGCCCGTCTTCCACTACGACGGGAAGGCCATGTATCGTGCGGAACAATTGGAAAAGCTCAAGTTGGACGCTGAAGACCAGGAACTGACGGATCGCAAGATTGCCCGGCTCTGCGACCCCTCACTGACCGCAGAAGTCCACCGCTTCTGCATGATGTCGCAAGAGTTGGGACGTCTTGAGGAAGCTATTGCAGAGAGCGAAGACCGATGGGGTGAACTTGCGGGCATGCACTGCAAGACTGTGCGGCGGCTGGAGATGGCGGACGCACTGTGGAGGATTCAAGACATGGACGAAGGAATGGTAGACGACGTGCTGAGAATGGCGCACGAGAATGCCCAACGTGGGCGTTGTCCCTGAAAAAGGGGTGATGTTACGTTCGCATCTGAAGACACTTACTCATAGGTTGTGACTACTGGAGTAAGCAGTAATTAGTCACGGACAGTCAGCATCAGTCAGCGGTAGTATCACATGTAAGATAGTATGACTCGGTACTAGGATAGCGGTACTAGGGTTTCAGGTTCAGGAGGCGCTTTAAAGCCCTCTCATTGTGTTACTTAAGATGTAGTTGTTGAAGACCTAGCTCTCCAGCTTGGTCTTCTTGAATCGCCACTTGCCTTCCTCTCTACTCTGCGAGATATAAGGGCTCTTTCCCTTTCTCTACCTATATACAAGAAGCGACCACTGTCTCGCGTCCTAGTGTCATCGGACCTAGTGACCATCGTATCATGTGACTATCGAGTCCATGTATACTTATCCCATCGCTAAGTTGTATCGCGTGTCGACCACTAGCCTAAGTCAAGGCTGACGTTCAGTGGCAACGTAACAGCCGACACCATCAGAGAGGCACCCGACGCCTCATTCATCACCATGCTCGAGAGTCTCACTAGTGCAGCCACCAGAATCGAAATGGTGGAGGAACCCATTGACTACCACAGAGAGCCAGAAGTCGAAGACGACAATGACCCCAGTCTCCCCTACTTCCCCAATAACCCAGCGTCTCTCCGCTTCTACCCCATATATATTCCCCGCTCCGACAACACCGACAAAAAGGTAGTAGCACCTTACATCTACTATCACAACAGAAACCAAGAAGTAGTTGGTTGCATGAAGAGAGGGGCACCTCCCTACACGGCTCCAGTATACATTCACATGCCAAACCCAGTCCAACTCCCCATCCCACTCACCAACAACCAGATTCAGCAATTCTCAGCTGAAGACCCTCATGCTTATGCCATCAACGAGGTACTGAGGCGACTGGAAGACCCCCACATCGATGCTGAAGTATCACGACTGCGGGAAAAGTTGGAGCTAAAGCGTAAGGTCGAGAAACAGCTGGACAATATACGCCGGCAAGAGAGGCAGTTGGTAGGGGCTCAATTCAACGTCGAGCAGACCATTGACGCCATCAGAGATTGTATGGAGAGAGCGTGCCTCTATCAGACACTAGCTAATGCCTACGCACGCATGGTCGTCAGACCAAGCCCGTCCCCGTCTGACCACCCACTAGGACTCAGAGCTAGAGGCCCACTCGAAATGCTGCAATTGCATGACGAGCCCAGGAGACGAGGCTGTTGGGAGTGCGGGAGTATGACCCACCGCCGCAAGCAGTGTCCCAATTGCAGACGACCAGCTCAACAGTGCACATACTGTCAAAGCCACAGCCACCGATCCCTGCAGTGTCTCTTTAAGAGACTTGCCATGCCCCCTCCACGTCAGCACCCAGTCACCGAGGCATTGAACCACACCGAGCCCACACCCACATGGTGCGGAAAGTGCCTACGCAACAACCCAGGGCACAAAGAGGTAGACTGCCCAACAAGGGAACTCTGCCACACCTGTGGACGATGCAGAAACCTTTACTTCCTGCACACTCACAAATGCGACGACGACACCCAAGACCAGTTCATGCACAGTGAAGACAACGAGGAGGCGGACCCGGAACTCTACAGGGACAGCAAGAGCTGAAGTTGAGCCGACTTCAATCCTAAAGGGGGGGTAATGTTACGATTCCGGACACGTTTCACTTTCCTACTTACCATCTGACTCATTACCTTACACGTGCCACACCCCCATGACTCATGACTCAGACTTGTTGACTCATCACTTACTGATCGTTCCATATGATGTCACTATGACATCACTATGACGCACGCTTACTCATTACCTACGTCATCATGACTCATTCCTAGGATCCCTGTACTAGGATCGCATCATATGTTTGTTCAACACAAACATCCTGTACCAGTATATAAACCCTAGTCTACCTAGCTTGTACAGTAGACTTGACTTCTTCCACAATCACGACATAGTCTCCACCAGATAGGGAACTCTTGGGTTGTTCCAAAGGAGGGCTTGCATCTATTGCCTCTCATCATCGCGGGCCTTCGTATTTTGCCTTGCATACCCAACCAGAAGCGGACCTTTGTCTTTTGTCTCACACCCGCTAGTCGCAGAGTCGACTTGACACTTCCTCTCACATCAGTCTTGAGCATGGCTCGACTCGATACTTGTACATCCCCGAACTGAGGCCCTGACACGGCTTCACTCTACGAAGAACTAAGACCTCGAACGCACGTCACACGATAATGCCAGTCGTGGCGTTACACCACTGGAGTAATACCCAGCAGGACAACTGGGCAGACCTACTCCCCATCGCCCAGTTCGCCCACAACTCCTGGCCTAATGTGACAATGAAAAGCTCACCATTCAAACTGCTCATGGGGAGCGAACCAAGGACAATGTGGGAGGAGAAAAGGACAAAGTCACAAGCAGCAGACAAATGCCTTCAGGAGATAAAAGAGGCACACAACAAGGTGCAAAACTGTATCAAACACATGCAACGACTCATGGCAGAAAGGGGCAAAACCAAATTTACACCTTACGCCCAAGGAACCCTAGTTTGGTTAAAAGGGATTAATCTCCATACACACTATCCCACCTCCAAGCTGGCGCCCAAAAGATATGAACCTTTTCCCATCAAGAAAGTTCTATCAGATGTCTCATATGAACTGGAACTTCCGGCGCAATGGAAGATTCATCCAGTGATCCACGCAAACCTCCTGACACCATATAAGGAGACAGCATTACATGGCCCAAACTTCACCCGACCTCCACCTGACCTTATTGATGGAGAAGAGGAGTACGAGGCCGAAGAAGTACAAAAGGTCCGCCGACAAGGCCGAGGGCACAAACTCCACTACCTAGTCAAGTGGAAAGGCTTCCCCACAAGTGACAGCACCTGGGAACCTGTGGAGCACCTGAAATATGCCCCAGAACTTATTGCCAACTTCTATTGCCAATACCCCAACAAAGAAGGAGCGCCCAAAAGCACATAAAAGAAGAACGAATGAGACGACCAACAGACAGTTCCTTTCCTCCCCACTATCACATCTACCTCTCATATTACTCTCATGAACTCCTTCACTGATGAATACAAATCCATGGGAGAGCGTAACGCTTATCAAAACGCTGTCCTAGCTGAAGAAGCTGAAAGAAATTCCATATCCTCACCACAAATCATGACCATAATCTCCTCATCACCTGTACTGATTGCCACACCTCCCCCAGTCATGATCCCATCCGTGGACACAGTCCGTTCCATGCCCACTGACGCATTCGTAACAATGCTCGAGAGTCTCGCCAATGCAGCTACCAGGGTTGAACTAGTTGAAGAACCCATCAACTATGACAGAGAACCAGAAGAAAACAACAACAATGACCCAGGACTCCCTTTCTTCCCAAACAATCCTGCCTCACTCCGCTTCTATCCCCTCTACATTCCCTGAAATGACAACGACATCAACAACAAGGTGCTTGCACCTTACATCTATTACCGCAATAGAGGGCAAGAGGTAGTAGGATGCATGAAGAGGGGAGCCACGCCGTATGCCAGACCAGTTTATCTGCACACCCCTAATCCTGTACAACTCCCAATCCCACTGACAAACACACAAATCTGACAGTTCTCATCGGAAGACCCTCATGCCTATGCCATCAACGAGGTGCTGAGATGACTGGAGGACCCATGCATTGATGCAGAGGTATCCAGACTACGGGAGAAACTGGACTTACAGACCAAAGTCCAGAAGCAGTTGGAGGATGTATGAAGACAGGAAAGAGCACTGGTAGGGGCCCAGTTTGACATTGAGCAGGCCATAGCCGGTATCCAAGACCATATGGAGAGGGCACGCCTGTACCAAACTTTGGTGGACGCCTACGCACGTATGGTCGTAAGACCTACACACTCCCCTTCTGACCATCCCCTTAACCTCAGGCTGTGAGGCCCTCTGGAGATGCCACAGTTGCACGACAAACCCAGAGGACGAGGGTGTTGGGAGTGTGGAAGCTTCGAGCACCGTCGCAAGCAATGCCCAGAACACCGATGTCCACCACAACAGTGCAAGTACTGCCAAAGTTACTTGCACTGCATGTCCAAATGTCTATTCAGATGACTCGCAATCCTTCCCCCAGTCACATGCACCATCCCCAAGGCATTGAATGCCACCCCGCACACACCCACTTGGTGCAGAAAATGCCTATGCAACAACCTGGGGCACGAAGAAGTCAATTGCCCAACGTGAGAGCTATGCCACAACTGCGGATGTTGGGGGAATTTATACTTCCTTCACACCCACAAGTGCGACGACGACAGCAACCAATGGATGTATGGCAAAGAATATAAAGTACCAGACCCAGTGCTTTATGGAGACGGCGAGAGTTGAAGTCGAGCCGACTTCAATCCTAAAAGGGGGGTAATGTTATGATTTTGGACACGTTTCACTTCTTTACCTCACATGACTCATTACTCTTACGTGCCAAAACCCCCATGACTCATTCTGACTTGGACTCAATGACTCATTGCTTACTGATCATTCCATATGACATCACTACGACATCACTATGATGCACACTGACTCATGCTTACTCACTACATATGTCATCATGACTCATTCCTAGGATCCGCATACTAGGATCGCACCATATGTTTGTTCAACACAAACATACTGTATGAGTATATAAACCCTAGTCTACCTAGCTTGTATGGTAGACTTGACTTCTTCCACAATCACGACATAGTCTCCAGAACCAGACAGGGAGCCTTGGGTATAGCTCCATTGAGGACCTTCGACTTAGTCTCTCATATCGACGTGGGCCTTCATATTTTGCCTTGCATACCCAGAACACAGACCTTCGACATTTGTCTTGCATCAGCCAGTCTTGAGCAGAGTCTTGACTTGGCCTTTCCTCTCACATCAGTCTTGAGCACAGCTCAACTCGATACTTGTGCATCACCGAACTGGAGCCCTGATACAGCTTCACTCTACAAAGAACCAGAACCCGAATGCACATCGCACGATAATGCCAGTCGTGGCGTTACACAATCGATGAGAGGACTGAGTTTGAGGCCAAGGATGATTCCTGCACAACCATTGCCGATGAGGAGAACTAGTAGTTCTGCGATGAGCACGCCAATGAGCCCAAGGACCACCTGAACAAGTTCAACAATGACAGAACTGTATTTGTAATGAAAAAAAGAAAAAAATCAGAAATGTTTTCCCCAGACAATGTGCAAGAGATTACTGACACAAGTCCACCAACAAGAGGCAGTAGACCAGAGTATGAACCACATGCAGGACCAAGGGTTCCAAGGATGATCTGTACAACAAAACGTGAGTGCCAGAGGGAAAACAACAGACAGTGAGGGCAAGAGTACCTCAAGTGTAGTGGAAATAAGCACAAGGATATCGTGCGAGGTACAGCCACAGCCAAAGAGGCCAGACCCTCAGAGAGTGTCGACGAGATCAGTGACGATCTCAACAACCTTGCCGATGACAGGGGTGACATATTCAGACATTGCATTGGCTGAGTGAAGATGGGCTATGCAAAGACGATGAGCATACAACAGCATGAGGAAGAATGAAAGGCAAGCAGACGTACCGATGGGCAGCAGAGCCTTCTTAAGAAAAACATTGGTGCTAGTGATGAGGGCCTTTGCATCAGCATGGCAGGGCTCTGGAGTGGGGATGGTGACAGCCAGAGTCGCAAAAGAAATGAGGGCAAAGAGAGTGATCTTGATGGGAGAGAACATGGCTGAGAGTTGGAGAAGGAGAGCAAGGCGAGACAAAGAGAGTGGAAGAACTTGAAGCGAGAGTTAGTAGTGGGCAAGAGTGAGGAATCCCGCTGTGTTTTATAGGGACATGCAGAGCAAAGATATTTTTCAGGTTTTGCTGACAACGTCACAACGATGAACAATATACAATTAGATTGAACATCTTCGAAACGGGTATCTCATCTGCTGCTTTTGGCCAGGGTGCTGAGTTATGAGCATGTGGGCCCACAGTAAACACCGCTTCTGGCAACAGACGATGACGCAGAAGCACCCTCATGCACAGATGGCGTTTATGAATACTCCAGTCCAAGTTTCACCAGTTTGGTTCTTGCAAATAGAACGCAATGGCTGTTTTTCTGTCCAAAGAGGAGCACCACGGCCCAAAAAAAAGTGTGCCCACAGAGCACATCAGAAGTCAACTAACGACTCAGCATGGAATCTGGAGCCGTGGCACTCTTCCCTTCAGCTCTTTTTCTTTTTGCCGAAAACCCCGTCGCCGCAACACCGTGTTGTCGAATCGACCTGTCAGTCAGCTTGGCAGAGCACGAAGGGGTACTTGTCATTTTTTTTTTGGACTTGACGGAAGAGTCAGTAGCAAGACCATCGGTCGGGGCGGAAGACCTCTGTTCGTTGGGAACGCTGTACTGTCTAAAAAGATCTGCGGAGACGGTGTTTGTACGTTCCGTCGGCTGTCGGAGACCAGTCGGAAGTGGCGTTCGCATCAAAGCTCGGGGAGCACGGGAACAAGACGTGTGCCAGTGTGTCGCGTGTATACGGGTGTTCTGAGTCTCCGGAACGACGCAGCTCCCTCTCTCAGTCGGCTTCGTACAGGAACGACGTTCCGAAAAGTCGCTCGAGGCGCTCAACAAGCTCGTCCCTCGCCACTACACATCATCCGCGATGGAGAGCAAATACACCTCCTCCGAGTCGCGAATGAGGTCGTCCCGGGCGACCTCGTCACCTTCACCACCGGCGACCGCATCCCGGTAGACGTACGCCTGCTCACTGCTGTCGACCTCGAGGTCGACGGGAGAAGTCTGACGGGAGAGACCACAACGTGCAGGAACGGTATTGCGTCGTGTCCCGAGGGCGCAGAGATGGTCGAGGGGATGTGCATAGCTTACATGGACACGTTGGTGCGGAACGGCGCGTACGTCCGCGCTCCCTTTCACACGCAGCTGATAATCTGACCTTCGTTCCCAAGGCCGTGGCTCCGGCATTGTCATCGCTACCGGCTCGCAGACAGAGTTCTGTGTTATCTCTAGCATGATGTAGGACGTAGAGGAGGGACGCACCCTGCTACAGCGCAATATGGACGAGCTCGCACAAAAATTCTCAATTATTTCATTTGGATCATTGGGATCATCTGCCTTATCGGAGTCTTCCAACACCGCCTATGGCTCGACATGTTCACGATTGGGGGTTCGCCTTCGGTTGGTGGTTCCGGGGGATGGGCTTATCTTCTTCAATCATAGTGTCGTTGGCTGTTGCGGCCATTCCAGAAGGCCTGCCTATCGTGACAACGGTTACGCTTGCCCTCTGCGTGTTGCGCATGGCAAAACGCAAAGCGATTGTCAAGAAGCTTCATTCGGTCGAAGCGCTCGGCTCCATTTCCGTGATCTGCTCTGACAAGTAACCCTCGTCTTTCTCCATCCTCCCGTTGAGATTGACGGGCTTCAGGCACACTCACGCGAAATGAGCAAACTGTCAGAGAGTTGTACACGGTCGACGAGCTTGTGCGCATCGACCCCGCATCACCTGCTCCTCCTGCTTGCGTCTCGCCCGCCCTGCGCAAGACCCTCGAAGTCGGCGCCTTGTGCAACAACGCGAGTGCCGCGCACAAAGAAGACGGCGTCTTCGTCAGACAAGCAATGGTTGTCGCCCTACTTAACGTTCTCTTCCTATTCAACCTCCCCGACCAACGTCAGGTGAGGCCAGCCTTCCAACTGCACCGTGCCGCAGCCCGTGTCGACCCACTGCCCTATCGACCTTCACGCGCGTCTTTGAGCGCTCGTTCAGCTCAGATTCGAAGAGCATGGCTCTGGTACGCACACGACCACAGGCTAGGCGAACCTTGGCGCCTCGCAGCTGAACAGCGCGGCGCGCGAGGTGTACCACATCAAAGGCAGCACCGACGCACTCCAGCAGTGCAAGTTCTACTACGTCGCCGAGGACTCGATGCCCACGCTTGACGCAAATATGCGCTCTGTTATCGCTGGCAAGGCCCCAAGCCGCGGCGGCGCATGGTCTTCGCGTGCTCGCGATGGCATACGGCTATGGCAACGTCGAGCCGGCCACATCCACACAGAATTCTTCCGTGCCGTCCCATGCGCCGTCTCCCTCCGCCAGCGCGACACCCATGAGCAGCGGTAGCAGCAGCACCGGGCTCGGGTTCGGGGAGAAGGAGAAGGAGAAAGCGCACTTGGTGTTTGCGGGGTTCGCCGCGATGCTCGACCCGCCACGCAAGGGGGTCACAGACGCCGTGGCGCTCTTGCAGAGCGGGGGCGTGCAGGTCGTAATGATCACGGGCGACGCGGAGGAGACAGCGCTGTCGGTCGCGCGGTCACTCGGGTTGCTTGGCGCGACGAGCGCGGGAGCGTGTCTTACAGGCGCGGCGCTGGACCGTATGACCGCGGCGCAGCTGTGCGAGCGCGTGGGTAGCGTGAGCGTATTTGCGCGCACGAGCCCGAAGCACAAGATGGCGATCGTAGGGGCGTTGCAGG
>WNGR01011944.1_pt1 | contig 14697 bp, 19 predicted proteins | sample 5407581 | NCBI WGS metagenome assembly WNGR01 (sample SAMN13153383, study PRJNA577476) | soil metagenome | isolation source: 80 cm soil or saprolite under Garry oak tree replicate 2 | place: USA:California | collected 2016-06-15
AGGTGCATCTGGTGCGCAAGAACAAGGAAATGGATCTGAACGTGATGATTGGCAAGCGCCCGCCGCCGCCGAAACAGCCTTCGGACGAAGGCGATGACGACGATGGCGGTTGAGCGATTGGTCGGCCGGCCGGTTAGCGAAGTCAAACATAAAGGGCAGTCTCCAACGGAGCACTGCCCTTTTTTGCTTTCTTGACGCGTCTCGGCGTTCGTTCAGCTTGCCGCCCCGCCCTCGTTTTCAGCCCTGGCGACCGGCTTGCTGACAAAGAGCCGCGCCGCGATGATCCCCGCTTCGTACAGCACGATCAGAGGGATCGCGAGAATCAGCTGCGAGAACACGTCCGGCGGTGTCACGACGGCCGAAATGACGAACGCGCCGACGATCACGTACGGCCGCATCTCCTTGAGCTTCTTGATCGTCAGTATGTTCATGCGTACGAGCAACACGACGACGATCGGCACTTCGAACGTCACGCCGAAGGCGAGGAACATCGTCAGCACGAAACTCAGGTAATTGTCGATATCCGTGGTCATCTCCGCGCCGAGCGGCGCGTTGTAATGCGCCATCACGCGGAAAATAGTCGGAAACACGACGAAATACGCGAACGCCATCCCGCACAGAAACAGCGTATAGCTGCTGCCGACGAGCGGACCGACCAGCTTCTTCTCGTGCTGATAGAGCCCGGGCGCAACGAACGCCCACGGCACGAAGAACGAGCCGGTGACGTCGGTGACGATCATCTTGCCGTCCTTCGGCAGATTGTTCATCAGCGGACGCGCGAGCAGCCGGAAGATGTCGGGCGCCCAGTAGACGAGCCCGACGAACACGACAATCACCGAAATGCCCGCGCGGATGATGCGGTCGCGCAGTTCGACGAGATGCGAGATGAAGGTCTCTTCAGTGCCTTCGTTCTGATTTTGGGGGTCGCTCACGCCGGCCCTCGGTAGGAGATTGATGCGCGGGACATCGGACGATCAGAAAAAACGTGTCGGCCGACGCAGGCTGACAGGCGTATGCCGTGCGACGCGCGCGGCGCCCGACTGTACGCGCGTGCGCCGCAACGTCGCGCGCTTGTACCAGTTCGGCGTGGCCGTCTGCTTCACGCGCCAGTTCTTGCGTTTGGACGCGGCAGCGTTGGTGCTGCGCCAGGACGTGCCGTCCGTTGTCGCGGCGGAACCGTCGGTCGCGGTCATCAGGCTGTCCGTCGCGCCGCCCGCAATGCTCGGCGACACCGACGTGCCCTGCGTCCACGCTTCGTTCAGTTCCGTTTCGTGCTTGCGCACGTTGTCGTGAATCGTGCTTTCGACGTTATGCGCCGCGGATTCGAACTCGGTCTTCATGCGACGCAATTCGTCGAGCTCGATCTCACGCGTGACTTCGGCCTTCACGTCGTTGACATAGCGCTGCGCGCGGCCGAACAGCGCGCCCGCCGTGCGAGCCACGCGCGGCAGGCGCTCAGGGCCGAGCACGACCAGCGCGACCACGCCGATCAACGCCATCTTGGTTAAACCGAGGTCCAGCATGGATAGGGCTTCCCGTCAGTGCGCGCGTGTCAGCGCAAGCTTCGGCTGGCGCCGGATTAGCGGGAATCGCCGGAATGCGGCGCCTTTTCCTTCGCGTCGACATCAACGGTGTTCGTGCGCGAGAGCTGGTCGCGCTGCTGCCCTTCAGGCGTTTCGCCGTCCTTCATGCCTTCCTTGAAGCCCTTCACCGCGCCGCCCAGATCAGTACCGATATTGCGCAGCTTCTTCGTGCCGAACACCAGTGCGACGATCAGCAGAACGATCAGCCAATGCCAAATACTCAACGAACCCATAAGAATCTCCTTAACCCCCACCGTCGTGCCTGGCGACGGCAACTATGCGCCTTGCGGCCTGAATCGAAGCACGCTTCACGAACACGCCTCGTCTGCAAAACTACCGCCGACGCTGCTTTATTGCGTCAGCGCCCTCGGTCCCATTATGAACATGTCTGCGAGTCGCTGTCGTTACATCCCTACATAAAGTCACGACGTCGCGATGCCGGGCCCGCCATTGTGCGTAGTCAAAAAGCGGATGCGGCGAATCTTTGTCGATCGGCTCCGTGCCGAACGTGCGCCAACGCGCCTGTTTCGCTACGCGTTTGACCCGCCGTCAGCCCATCCTCAACCACGGGCGCGGTCCCGCCAGCAGATGCGCGTGCAGGTGATAAACCTCCTGACCGCCGCCGGGCCCCGTATTGATGACCGTGCGGAAACCCGTCTGCCCACCCTTGTACGCAACGCCCAGCTGATCGGCGAGACGTGCAACCAATATCAACATTTTACCAAGCAGGGCCGAATCGCTCTCGGTACAGTTCGACAGCGTCTCGATGTGCTTGCGAGGTATAACGAGCACATGCGTTTCGGCCGCCGGACGGATGTCGCGGAACGCAACGAACTCGTCGTCTTCGTGGACTTTCGTCGACGGGATTTCGCCTGCGGCGATCTTGCAGAAAAGGCAGTTCGGATCGTGGCTCATGGTCTCGGTGGACGGCGAACGCGGCGCGCGCCAGATGCGCTGCTCAGAACCAGCCGCGCGGATTCGTCAGCGGCTTGTTGTCGTACAGATACAGCCAGCCTTTGATGATACGGTACAACGTCCAAATCGCAACAGCCCACAGGATAGGCACGCCGATCAGCACGATGAACAGCGCAACGCCGATCAGATGCCCGATCAGCCCCATCCAGAATGTGCGGATCTGCCACTCGAAATGCGCTTCGTATGGCGTGCCGATGGTCTCCGGCCGCTTGATGTAGTTGATGATGATCGCGATCAGCACCGAGATGCCGCCCGTCAGCCAGTACACGGCATAGAGCGCGTAGATGATGTGCGTCAGCGTGCGCAGGCTGCGCTGCCGGTCGATTTCGACTGCGCTCTGATACGACGGTGGCGGATAACCGCCGTGCGACTGTTCCATGCTTGCGTCCTCCTGGAGGGTGCGAATGGATACTGTTGCTGTGCCGGTGCTGCGTGTCTCGTCGCTTTGTTTCGCCGCGCGCATGCTTGTGCGCGCGCGGCTACGTCCTGCTCGGGCTCAGTCGCCGTTCTGCTCGCGATCGCGGCTCTTGCGCAATGCCTTTTCCTCGATGCCCGACAAGCCTTCGCGACGCTCGAGTTCGGCGAGCACGTCGACGGGATTCAGATCGAAGTGCGACAGCATCACGAGGCAATGAAACCATAGATCGGCTACTTCACCGACGAGCGCCTTGCGCTCCGCGCCGAGGCGCACGTCCTTCGCGGCCAGCACGACTTCCGTGGCTTCCTCACCGATCTTCTTCAGCACCGCGTCGTCGCCCTTGTGGAACAGGCGCGACACGTACGAAGCGTCGGGATCGCCGCCCTTGCGGCTGTCGATGACGGCAGCGAGACGCCGAAGCGTATCGTTCGTCGATTGCGTGTTTTGCGTCATTTGTAGATGTGTTCGGGGTCTTTCAGCACGGGATCGACGGCAACCCAGTTACCGGCATCGACCGAGCCTTCGAATTTCTGGAAAAAGCACGAATGCCGGCCCGTGTGGCAGGCAATGCCCGACACCTGCTCGACCTTCAGCAGCACGACGTCTGCGTCGCAATCGAGCCGCACCTCATGCACGTGCTGCACGTGGCCCGACTCTTCACCCTTGAACCACAGGCGCTGACGTGAGCGGGAAAAATAAACCGCGCGGCCCGTTTCGATCGTCTTTGACAGCGCTTCGCGGTTCATCCACGCGAACATCAGCACGTCGTTGGTCGATGCTTCCTGCGCGATCACGGGCACGAGGCCGTTCGCGTCCCACTTCACCTTGTCGAGCCAGCCGACTTCAGACGGATTCACGTTACAACCTCACCGAAATGCCCTGATCGGCCATGAAGCGCTTGCACTCGCCGACCGTGTGCTCGCCATAGTGGAAGATGCTCGCGGCCAGCACAGCGTCCGCGCGGCCGTCCTTGATGCCGTCGGCCAGATGCTGCAACGAACCGACGCCGCCCGACGCGATCACGGGAATGGACACCGCGTCCGACACGGCGCGCGTCAGCGCGATGTCGAAGCCGCTTTTCGTGCCGTCGCGGTCCATGCTGGTCAGCAGGATCTCGCCCGCGCCCAGTTCGGCCATCTTGCGCGCCCATTGGACGGCATCGAGGCCCGTATTCTTGCGGCCGCCATGCGTGAACACTTCCCAGCGCGGCGTTTCGCCATCGGCCGACACGCGCTTCGCGTCGATCGCGACGACGATGCACTGCGAGCCGTATTTATCGGTCGAATCGCGCACGAGCTGCGGATTCGCCACCGCCGACGAATTCATGCTCACCTTGTCCGCGCCCGCGTTCAGCAGACGCCGTACGTCTTCGACGGCCCGCACGCCGCCGCCGACGGTCAGCGGAATGAACACCTGCGAAGCCACCGCTTCGATGATGGGGAGGATCAGGTCGCGCTGGTCGGACGTGGCGGTGATATCGAGGAACGTGAGTTCATCCGCGCCCTGCTCGTCGTAGCGGCGGGCGATTTCGACGGGGTCTCCCGCGTCGCGCAACTCGACGAAGTTGACGCCCTTGACCACGCGGCCAGCCGTGACGTCCAGACAGGGAATGATGCGTTTAGCTAAAGCCATGATCTTGCTAGTTCGTGCCAATACCGCTGGTGAGGCCGCTCGCCCGTGCGTGATTCGCGGGAGAACGACACAGGGCCGGCTCGCCGGATGCTGCGCGAGGCGCGCCTGACCGGAACGTCAGTCGCGCGGGGCGCAGACAATCCGACGCTCAGGCGTCGTCCGATTCGCGCAAGCGGTCCGCGTGCGTCTGCGCCGCGGCAAAGTCCAGGTCGCCCGAATAGATCGCGCGGCCGCAGATCACGCCTTCGATGCCTTCGGCTTCCACTTCGCACAGCGCGTCGATATCGCCCATGTTCGACAGGCCGCCGCTCGCGATCACGGGAATCTTCACCGCGCGCGCGAGGCGCACCGTCGCTTCGATATTGATGCCCTGAAGCATGCCGTCCCGGCCGATGTCCGTGTAGATGATCGACTCGCAGCCGTAGTCCTCGAACTTGCGCGCGAGGTCCACCACTTCGTGGCCCGTCAGCTTGCTCCAGCCGTCGGTGGCGACCTTGCCGTCTTTCGCATCGAGGCCGACGATGATATGCCCGCCGAACGCCGTGCACGCTTCGAGCAGGAAGCCGGGGTTCTTCACGGCCGCCGTGCCGATGATCACGTACTCGAGGCCGTCATCCAGATAGCGTTCGATCGTGTTCAGGTCGCGGATGCCGCCGCCCAGTTGCACGGGAATCTCGCCGCCGACTTCTTCGATGATCGCGCGAATCGCGTCTTCGTTCTTCGGCTTGCCGGCGAATGCGCCGTTCAGGTCGACGAGGTGCAGGCGCCGCGCGCCGCGGTCGACCCAATGTCGGGCCATCACCGCCGGTTCCTCGTGGAAAATCGTCGCCTGGTCCATATCGCCCTTTTTGAGGCGTACACACTGACCGTCTTTCAGGTCGATGGCGGGGATCAGCAGCATAGCAATCGGGTGTTGTCAGGGAGAAAAGTTGAAGATCGGCTGGCGGGAATTCAGGCTGCCGCCCGCGCCAGGCCGTTCCGCTAGTTTAGTACATGTCTTTCGGCGACCTTGCCAACGGTCGCCCGATGCGTGTGCATCGGAGCGAGGCAGCGAGAACGGACGGAGAACATGGACGGTTAAAAATGCTGACGGCAGGGATCAGGGATTCCAGTCCACGAAGTTGCGATACACGCGCAAGCCCGCGTCGGCGCTCTTTTCCGGGTGGAATTGGGTCGCAAAAATGTTATCCCGCGGAACGCGTTGTCGGCGACGCCGTCCCACAACGGGTGCGGCTGCGTCTGACGGACACGGTTCCAGCCCATCTGCGGCACCTTGAAGCGCGAGCCGTCGTCCTGCAACTGGCCTTCCAGATCGAAGCGCACCACCTTCCCAGGCAACAGGCCCAGGCCCTTCGTATCGCCTTCCGCGCTCCAGTCGAACAGCATCTGCTCGCCGACGCACACGCCCATCAGCGGCTTGCTGCGCGACGCTTCGACGACGGCTTCCTGCAAGCCGGATTCGCCGAGCGAGCGCATGCAGTCGGGCATCGCGCCCTGGCCCGGCAGCACCACGCGGTCCGCCGCGCGGATCGCTTCGGGCTTGTCGACGATCGCCACGTCCGCTTCCGGCGCGGCCTTCTTCAACGCCTGGGCGACCGAGCGCAGGTTGCCCATTCCGTAATCCACAATCGCAATCGAAGTTTTCATTTCAAGTTAGGCAGCAACGCCTTCAATCCGTTGACGATGAACTCCACCGCCAGCGCCGACAACATCAAACCCATCAACCGCGTGCCGATGTTGATTCCCGTCCGACCGACCCAGCGGGCAATCGGTTCAGCAAGACTCAGCGATCCGAAACAGAGCGCCGCAATCACAGCGCCGATGCCAATCAGAGTAATCCGCTCGTACCAATGAGGATAGCTGGCCGAATAGACTAGGACAGTACTGATAGAGCCCGGCCCCGTCAGCAGCGGAATCGCCAGCGGCACGACGGCGATGTTGTCCTTCATCTCCGCCTCGTGACGCTCTTCCGGCGTCGAGCGCGCATTGCCGACCTGCGCGTTCAGCATGCTGATCGACATCAGCAGCATGATGATGCCGCCGCCCACTTCGAGCGCGCCGATCGAAATGCCGAAGAAGCGGATGATCTGCTGCCCGAGCAACGTGCTCACCGTAATCACGCAGAACACCGAAATCGACGTGACACGGATCGTGCGGCGCTGTTCAGCGGGCGACTGCTGCGACGTCAGACTCAGAAAGAACGGTATCGCGCCGACCGGGTTGATCAACGCCAGCAGCGAAATAAACGACTTGATGGTGTCCATCTCAAGCCGGCCGCGCGCCGCGCAACCGGTCCTTTGGGTGGCTTGGGTGGCTATTGGTCGCTCAGAGGCTGCCCTTGGTCGACGGAATCTGCCCCGCCGCGCGCTCGTCCAGTTCGACGGCCATGCGCAATGCGCGGCCGAACGCCTTGAACACCGTTTCCATCTGATGATGCGCGTTCAGGCCGCGCAGGTTGTCGATATGCAGCGTAACGCCGGCATGATTGACGAAGCCGCGGAAAAATTCGATGGAGAGATCGACGTCGAACGTGCCGATGCGCGCACGCGTGAACGGTACGTGGAATTCGAGGCCCGGCCGGCCGGAAAAATCGATCACGACGCGCGACAGCGCTTCATCGAGCGGCACGTACGAATGACCGTAGCGGCGAATGCCCTTCTTGTCGCCGACGGCCTTCGCAACAGCCTGGCCCAGCGTGATGCCGACGTCTTCGACGGTATGGTGGTCGTCGATATGCGTATCGCCATGCGACTCGATGTCCAGATCGATCAGCCCGTGGCGGGCAATCTGGTCGAGCATGTGATCGAGGAACGGCACGCCCGTGGCCAGCTTCTGCTGACCGGTGCCGTCCAGGTTGATCTTCACACGGATCTGCGTTTCGCTGGTGTTGCGAACGACTTCCGCAAGGCGCATGGCAATTCCTCGAATCTGACTTTGAAAAAAGTGGGGTTGTGAACGTGCTGACTTCAGTTCAGCACGAGTTTCAGCGCGGCGAGCATTTGAGCGTTTTCTTCCGGCGAACCGATCGTCAAACGCACGCAATTCGCGAGCAATGGATGCATTTTACTCACGTTTTTGATCAAAACCCGCGAAGTAAGAAGGGTTTCGAACGTCGCCGATGCATCGGGCACGCGCACCAGCAGGAAATTGCCCGCGCTCGGGAACACTTCGGCGCCCGGCAGCGCAGCGACCGATTGAGCCAGCTTCGTGCGTTCGTCGCGCAGTTGCGCGGCCTGCGCGTCGAGCACGTCGATATGATCGAGCAGGAAATCGGCCGTCGCCTGCGTCAGCACGTTGACGTTGTACGGCGGACGCACCTTGTCGAATTCGTTGATCCATTCCGTGCGGCCCGCCATGTAGCCGAGGCGGATGCCCGCGAGTCCCAGCTTCGACACAGTACGCATCACGACGACATTGTCGAAGTCCCCCGCGCGCGGCATCCAGCTCTCTTGCGCGAACGGCTGATACGCTTCGTCGATCACGACGAGGCTTCCGCTCGCCGCGGCGACGATGCGCTCCATGTCGGCCGTATCGAACAGCGTGCCCGTCGGGTTGTTCGGATACGCGAGGTAGATCACGGCAGGCCGGTGTTCGGCGATAGCGGCGAGCATCGCCTCCACGTCAAGCGTGAAGTCGGCGTTCAGCGGCACGCCGACGAACTCCATGCCCGCGAGCTTTGCCGACATCGCGTACATCACGAAGCCCGGCACGGGCGCCAGCACCTTTGCGCCCGGCGTCGCGCACGCCACGGAGATGATGCTGATCAGTTCGTCCGAGCCGTTGCCGAGCAGCACCTCGCAGTTCGCCGGCACGTTCATCACGCGCTTGAGCTTCTCGATAAGCGCCTGCGGACGCGGCGCCGGATAGCGGTTCAGCGCGACGGCCGCCAGATGCTCGCCGAGTTGCGCGGCCAGCGCTTCCGGCAGCGGGAACGGATTCTCCATTGCATCGAGCTTCACGAGGCCCGTCGCATCGGCAACGGGGTAGCTCGTCATCGCGAGCACGTCGCGGCGAATGATGTCTTGAGGTGTCGTCATGGCGTGGGGCGCGCCCGCCTTCTGGCAGGCGACAGCGCAATTGGGGCGGCTCGCAGCCGCCCCGGGTTGAGTTCTCTGTCTTCGTGAAAACGGAGCCGTCTCGAATTCAGCGCGCGTGTTGCCCGCGTGAAAAAGCGGCTCGCCGCAAGGTCAGCCTGTGTTCTTCATCCGGTATTCGGCGCTGCGTGCATGCGCCTGCAGGCCTTCGCCATACGCGAGCTCAGCGGCAATTTCACCGAGCGTCTGCGCACCGTCCGCGCTCACTTCGATCAGGCTGGAGCGCTTGAAGAAATCATAGACGCCGAGCGGCGACGAGAAACGTGCGGTACGAGACGTAGGCAGCACGTGATTTGGCCCCGCGCAGTAGTCGCCGAGGCTTTCGCTCGTGTAGCGGCCGAGGAAGATCGCGCCCGCATGGCGAATCTGTTGCGCCCACTGCTGCGGCTCCAGCGCGGAAATTTCGAGGTGTTCCGGCGCGATGTCGTTGGCGATCGCGCACGCCTGCTCCATGTCGCGCACCTTGATCAGCGCGCCGCGTCCTTCGAGCGACGCCTGGATCACGTCGCGGCGCGGCATCGTCGGCAGCAGTTCGTTGATGGCGTCTTCGACGCGCGCGATGAAACCTTCGTCCGGGCACAGCAAAATGGATTGCGCGAGTTCGTCGTGCTCCGCCTGCGAGAACAGGTCCATCGCGACCCAGCGCGGATCGGTCGTGCCGTCGCACAGCACGAGAATTTCGGACGGACCGGCGATCATGTCGATGCCGACCGTGCCGAACACGCGGCGCTTCGCCGACGCGACATACGCATTGCCGGGGCCGCAGATCTTGTCGACGGCGGGAATGGTCTGCGTGCCGTACGCGAGCGCGCCGACCGCCTGCGCGCCGCCAATCGTGAACACACGATCGACCCCGCCCAGCAGCGCCGCCGCCAGCACGAGCGGGTTCTTCACGCCGTCCGGCGTCGGCACGACCATGACGATTTCGCGCACGCCGGCCACGCGCGCCGGAATCGCGTTCATCAGCACCGACGACGGATACGCCGCCTTGCCGCCCGGCACGTAGATACCCGCACGGTCGAGCGGCGTCACCTTCTGGCCAAGCACAGTGCCGTCGGCTTCCGTGTATTGCCAGCTATGGCTGCCGCATTCGATCTTCTGCTTCTCGTGATAGCCGCGCACGCGCGCCGCCGCCGCTTCGAGCGCCGCGCGGCGCTTCGGCACCAGGCCTTCGAGCGCCGCTTCCAGTTCCGACATCGGCAGTTCGAGCGCGCCGACATCCTTCGCGCTCAGACGGTCGAAACGATTCGTATAGTCAAGCACGGCGGCATCGCCACGCGCCTTCACGTCGGCCAGAATCTGCGCGACCGAGCGTTCGATCGCTTCGTCTTCGCTCGCTTCGAACGCGAGCACCGCATGCAGCGACTTCTGGAAATTCTCAGTGCTGGAATCGAGTTTGCGAATCTTGATAGACATGCTGGTATCCGTTTCGGTAAGGCGCGCGAGTCAGACCCGGCTGTGACCTTTGCGTCAGGCCGTTGCGCCGGTGCGTTGCGACGCGCGCTCGAACGCGTTGAGAATGGGCGCCAGCGCGGCGCGCTTCAGCTTCAGCGCCGCCTGGTTCACAACGAGGCGCGACGAGATCTGCATGATCTCTTCGACCTCGACAAGATTGTTGGCGCGCAGCGTCCCGCCCGAGCTGACCAGGTCGACGATCGCGTCGGCCAGGCCCACGAGCGGCGCGAGTTCCATCGATCCATACAGCTTGATCAGGTCGACATGCACGCCCTTGGCGGCGAAGTGCTCGCGCGCCACTTCCACATACTTCGTGGCGACGCGCAGACGCGCGCCCTGGCGCACCGCGTTCGCGTAGTCGAAGCCCGCGGCGACGGCCACCGACATCCGGCAGCGCGCGATATCCAGATCGATCGGCTGATACAAACCGCCGCCGCCGTGCTCGATCAGCACGTCCTTGCCTGCGACGCCGAAATCGGCGGCGCCGTACTCGACGTACGTCGGCACGTCGGTGGCGCGCACGATGATGACGCGCAGGTTCGGATCGGTAGTCGGCAGAATCAGCTTGCGCGACGTTTCCGGGTCTTCCGTCACTTCGATGCCCGCTGCCGCGAGCAGCGGCAGCGTTTCATCGAAGATGCGGCCCTTCGACAGCGCGAGCGTCAGCGGCTTGCCCACCGCCGGCGACGTCGACGTTTGCGGCAATTCGCTCATGCCTGATTACCCTTGATGCGGCGCACCTTCGCGCCGACTGCGGTGAGTTTCGACTCCATCCGGTCGTAGCCGCGATCCAGGTGATAGATGCGGTCGATCAGCGTTTCGCCATCCGCGCACAGGCCCGCGATCACGAGACTCGCCGACGCGCGCAGATCGGTTGCCATCACCTTCGCGCCCGACAGCTTCTCGACGCCGTTGACGAGCGCCGTCTTGCCGTCGATCGTGATGTTCGCGCCGAGACGGTTCAGTTCCTGCACGTGCATGAAGCGGTTTTCGAAGATCGTTTCGACCACTTGCGACGTGCCTTCGGCCAGCGTGTTGAGCGCCATGAACTGCGCCTGCATGTCGGTCGGGAACGCCGGGTATTCGGACGTGCGGAACGACACGGCCTTCGGACGCTGGTTCATGCGCACGCGCATCCAGTCGTCGCCCTCTTCGATCGTCACGCCTGCTTCGCGCAGCTTGTCCGTCACGGCTTCGAGAATCTGCGGACGCACATGGCGCAACGTGACGTCGCCGCCCGCCGCCGCGACCGCGCACAGGAACGTGCCCGCTTCGATGCGATCCGGTACGACCGTGTGTTTGGCGCCGTGCAGCTTGTCGACGCCCTGAATCACCAGACGGTCGGTACCGATGCCGTCGATCTTCGCGCCCATCGCGACCAGCAGATTCGCCAGATCGCCGACTTCCGGCTCGCGCGCGGCGTTTTCGATGACCGTCTCGCCTTCCGCGAGTACGGCCGCCATCAGCAGGTTTTCGGTGCCGGTGACGGTGATCATGTCGGTGATGATGCGCGCGCCCTTCAGACGCTTCGCGCGCGCTTGGATGAAGCCGTGCTCGATGTTGATCTCGGCGCCCATCGCCTGCAGGCCCTTGATGTGCTGGTCAACAGGCCGCGCGCCGATCGCGCAGCCGCCGGGCAGCGACACCTTCGCCTCGCCGAAGCGCGCGACGAGCGGGCCGAGCACCAGAATCGACGCGCGCATCGTCTTCACGAGTTCATACGGCGCGACCAGATTGTCGACCTTCGACGCGTCGAGCATCACGCGGCCGTCGCTGCTTTCCGTGCGCACGCCCATCTGGCCGAGCAGCTTGAGCGTCGTGCGCACGTCCTGCAGATCGGGCACGTTGTCGAGATGAACGGGCTCCGCGCTCAACAAGCCTGCGCAAAGGATCGGCAGCGCCGCGTTCTTCGCACCCGAAACAACAATCTCACCAGCGAGCTTCTGCCCGCCTTCAATCACGAGTTTGTCCATGCCTGTTTGTTCCTGATCTGCCCGTCCGCCTGCGGGCGTCTTGTTGTGGGCGGTTGCTGCGGCGCCGTTTGCGGCGTCGCGATTCTCTTGTGTAAGTCGCACTAATGTTCCAGCTAATTTGCAGCTACGTCTAAAGCTTATTGTGCAGCTTGTTTTTCCGCTCTTGCAGCCAGGTTATCGAGCGCCGTCCTCCGACAGACAGCAGGTTTTTCCGCGTAATGTCTATACGCGAGTCAGGCGCTTTGCCATTCGGTGGGCGTCAGCGTTTTCATGCTGAGCGCGTGGATCTCTTCGCGCATGCGGTCGCCGAGCGCCGCATACACGAGTTGATGCCGTTGAATCAGACGCTTGCCTTCGAAATTCGGCGACACGATGGTCGCGAAGAAATGTTGGCCGTCGCCTTCCACTTCGAGATGCTCGCAAGGAAGGCCCGCCGCGATGTAATTCTTGACCTGTTCGGGAGTGGGTAGCATGAGTGCTCCTGTTAATGGTCCAGTCAGTGACGCAGCTTGAAGCCGGACGCGAGCATGCGCATCGCCAGCACGGCCAGCACGACGAAGAAACCGCTGACGATCGCCAGGCTCCACATCGGATTGATATCCGACATACCGAAGAAGCCATAACGAAAGCCGTCGATCATGTAGAAAAATGGATTCAGCCGCGAGATTTCGCGCCACACGGGCGGCAGCGTATGCGTCGAGTAGAACACGCCCGACAGGAACGTGAGCGGCATGATCAGAAAATTCTGGAACGCGGCGAGCTGGTCGAACTTCTCGGCCCAGATGCCCGCGATCAAACCGAGCGTGCCGAGAATCGCCGAACCGAGCACCGCGAACGCGATGATATAAAGCGGCGCGCTGAAGCTCATCGGGATGAACCAGACCGTGACGATGAACACGCCCAGCCCGACGCTCAACCCGCGCACGACGGCCGCGAGCACATACGCGCCGTACATCTCCCAGTGCGACAGCGGCGGCAGCAGCACGAACACGAGATTGCCCGTGATCTTCGACTGGATCAGCGACGAGGAACTGTTGGCGAACGCGTTCTGCAGCACGCTCATCATCACGAGGCCGGGCACGAGAAAGCTCGTGTACAGCACGCCCGGATAGACCTGCACGTGATCGCGCAGCGCGTGGCCGAAGATCGTCAGATACAGCAATGCGGTGATAACCGGTGCGAGCACCGTCTGGAACGCGACCTTCCAGAAGCGCAGCAATTCCTTGTAGAACAGAGTACGGAAACCGTTCATGCCAACCCCTCGACCACTTCCGGCCCGTTCATCACCTGCATGAACACGTCTTCGAGGTCGGCCTTGCGGACCTCGATTTCATCGAACGTGCAACCGGCCGTGCGGCATTGCGCGAGGATGCGTTCCACGTCGTCGTAGCTCGACAGACGCAGTAGATGCTGACGTCCGTTGACATTGGTGGGATCGACTTCGAGCACCCGCAATTCGGCGGGCAGCACGCCCTGCGCGAAACGGATGAACAGTTGCGTGCCCGCGAAACGTTCGAGCAGCGTGCTGGTGCGCTCCAATGCGACGACTTCACCGCGCCGTAGCATCGCAATGCGGTCGCACAGCGATTCGGCTTCTTCCAGATAGTGCGTGGTCAGCACGATCGTGTGCCCTTCGCGGTTCAGGCGCGAGATGAATTTCCACAGCGTCTGGCGCAGTTCGACATCGACGCCCGCCGTCGGCTCGTCGAGCACGATCACAGGCGGCCGGTGGACGAGCGCCTGCGCGACCAGCACGCGACGCTTCATCCCGCCCGACAGCGCACGCATGTTCGCGTCGGCTTTTTCGGTGAGATCGAGATTGGCCATCACTTCGTCGATCCAGTCGTCGTTCTTGCGCAGGCCGAAGTAGCCCGACTGGATGCGCAGCGTCTCGCGCACGGTGAAGAACGGATCGAACACGAGTTCCTGCGGCACGACGCCGAGCGCGCGGCGCGCGAGACGGAAGTCGTCGACGACGTGGTGGCCGTGAACCGTGATGCTGCCTTCATCGGCGCGGGCGAGGCCGGCGAGGATGCTGATGAGCGTCGTCTTGCCGGCGCCGTTCGGACCGAGCAGCCCGAAGAATTCGCCTTGTTCGACGGTGAAGCTGACGCCTTTGAGCGCTTGCAGATCCTTGTAGCGCTTCCTGACGTTACGAATTTCAATCGCTGACATGACTGTGCACCGTCAAAGTGGACAGCGCCTGATAGATCGCCCGGCAAGGGCGCGAAAGCATGGGGGAACGAAATTGGGGCCGGGTGCAATAGACCGCTTGCGCTGCTGCTGCAACCTCTACGGCCGTTTCCGCGATGCGGGATGAAACGGCCAGGCGCCAAAAAACGTTTGATTATAGGGCAAAAGTCGAACCGCCCGACTTGCCTTGGGAGAACGTGAGCCAGCGCAAAGGGTGAAACGCGGCGCGAAGCTCACTGACGCGTGAGCGTCAATGTCGTACGGGGCAACTGTGTTGCATGGGACCAGAGTAAGGCGCTAAAGCGCCAACTCTGGTCGACAGATGAGGGTATCGACGCCGTAGGCTTGCGCGAGACTGGACAGCCCCGCAGGGA
>WNGR01004726.1_pt1 | contig 14684 bp, 8 predicted proteins | sample 5407581 | NCBI WGS metagenome assembly WNGR01 (sample SAMN13153383, study PRJNA577476) | soil metagenome | isolation source: 80 cm soil or saprolite under Garry oak tree replicate 2 | place: USA:California | collected 2016-06-15
CCCTGCACCAGTACCTGTTGAGCACAAGCCGGTCCTGCTCGGACCGATCCGCTGGGTGGATGTAGCCGGGCGAGCGCTTCGCCGCAGGTGGATGACCCGACTTTCGCAGGCAATACGTCGAGATCCTTCTGCTTGCGGACATGCTGCCCAGCCGTTCCTCGCCCCCTCGCCCACCCCGTGCGCTGCGGTCGCATCATCGCTGGAGGTGGCAGGACCGACTCGCATGCAATGCCTGGTCGGGACCACCGAAGCCTCGCATCACGGAGGCTTTCGTTCCCGCATGCCTCGCCAGCAACTAACACAGGAGGAACTGGCACACCAAGAAGCTTTTTCTATCATAGGTCATCTCCCCTCTGAGCCGCTCATGAGGACCAAGAATCCCTGTCTGCTTTTAGCAGTCTCCTTCCTTTACTTTATCGCTTGCTTGCTTACAACTCGTTGCGCATCCCGTGGGAAGAGCGACTTGATAGGTCATTTACCACCAATGTTTGCTCAGCAAGCACAAAGAGTGAGCAACAATTCGGGGAAAGTACCAAAGAGAGCTTTCACGCTAGTTACCCAGGCTGCTTCTGAGGGCCAGACGAAAAGATTTAAGTCAGAAATCAACTTGTTTTCGTTTTCGCGCTCTGAATTGTGATCGGTAAAACGAGCAATACAGGCGTGGAAAAATTATGGAACTTACGCAACCTTGCTGAAAGCAAATGTGATATACTGGAAAGTTGAACATTTTTTCACATTCGCTGTTTTTTCGAGGGACCAACCAAATCCGATGATCATTTTTCTCGACCTTCCCGAGGCTCAAGTTGAGGGAGTAGACGTAGCGGAGGAGATCACCCTAACCCTGCGTACCACCTCCCCAACAGCTTCTTGCCCCTCGTGTGGAACCCAATCTTCCCAGATACAAAGTCGGTATACACGGACGCTGCGTGATCTTCCCTCCGGTGGGCGTCCAATCCGTCTTATCATGCATGTCCGTCGTTTCTTTTGTAAAAAGCACACCTGTGCCCAAAAGATCTTCGTCGAGCGACTCCCCGCGCTCTGTCATCCTCACGCTCAACGCACCACACAGCTGCAAGAAGCGCTCCGCCAGCTTGGGCTGAGAGGAGGCGGCCAGGCAGGAGCAGACGCGGCAAGTGAGCTTGGTATCAGTGGGAGTCGCGATACCATCTTGCGCCTGGTTCGCCAATCGCACCCGTCCGCCCGAGCAGAACCACACGTCATCGGTCTGGACGACTGGGCATGGAAACGCAGACTCCGCTATGGAACCCTGATCTGTGACCTGGAGCTAGGTTTGCCCATTGACCTGCTTGCTGACCGCTCGGTGGAGAGGGTCTCAGCCTGGTTGAAGAAGCATCCTTCTATTGACACGATCAGCCGCGATGGCTCTTCGGAGTATGCTTCAGCCATCAAAAAAGGGGCTCCACAAGCTCGACAGGTGAGTGACCGCTGGCATCTGGTCAAGAATCTGGCCGCATGTGTCTCGGTTCAGCTCGCCAAGACGCTTGCGGAGCTTCGCCGCGCAGAACAGGTGAGAGCCCGATCAGAAACCAACGAAGAGGGGCAAGCGTCAGAAGAACGACGTCCGGCCCAAACACGAGCCATCCAACATGCGCAGCTGGCCCGTCAAGCCGAGCGAACGGCTCGATATGAGCACATCATAGCGTTACAAAAACAAGGCGTGAAGATCGCTGAGATTGCGCTCCAGCTCGGGGTGACCCAGCGAACCATTCAACGGTGGATCGCGACTGAAAATATCCCTTACTCTGGTCCCCGCAAGCAAAGACCCCGTCTCATTGATCCCTACAAGACCTTCCTCTTGAAGCGCTGGCACCAAGGGTGCCACAAAGGAGCACAACTGGAAAGAGAATTAAGGGCAAAAGGCTACAAGGGGTCTGGCCGTGCGCTCTATCGCTACCTGGAGACGTTGGAACCAACTGGCTTCTCCGCTCGCAAGCGTGATTCTGCCTCAGCTACGAGCCTGCCTAATCCGCTCTTGGCCCTCTCCGCGCAACAAGCCACCTGGCTCTTTTTCCGCAAGCAAGAAGATTTGAAAGCCGAAGAGCAGGAGACTCTGCGACAGTTGAGACAAGCAAGCCCACACCTGGAAATCGCCTATCAGTTGGTGAAAGCGTTTCTGCACATGGTGCGTGAGCGTACGGGGGAACAGCTTGACGCTTGGCTGGCAGCAGTGCAAGCCTGTCATCTCGAAGCCTTTCAACCCTTTGTGACGGGCGTGCAACAAGATAAAGACGCCGTTTTTGCAGGATTGACGCTGCCGTGGAGCAATGGTCCTTTAGAGGGGAATGTGAATCGGCTCAAACTCATTAAAAGAAGCATGTATGGTCGCGCCGAAATCGATCTTCTCAAGCTTCGGGTGCTCCATCGGAGCAAAGCGAGTCAGGACAGAAAGGACAAGAAGAAAAAGAAGCAAGGACAACAGGTGGTTCATCTGAAGAAACCGAAGAGCATGAAAAACGGTGCAACCTCTCAGAATATCACAACTGGGATCAGCAAGGTTGCGTAAGTTCCAAATTAACCGACAAAGGACAACGCTTCGTGTCGTTGGGCGTGATGAACGATTTCGTGAAACCTACCGGCGCTGCCTGCGGGATATAGAAGAGCGTCTCCCCACACTCGAACCAGGCATGCGGTATAGGACAGCATATGGAATATTACGTGGCTTTTTTGGAGCTGTGATTGACACCTGTGAAGAGGCATTCACGGTCGATCAGCTGATAGAAACGAGGATTATCCTTGGGGCTTTGGATATAGCAACAAGGGAAAACGAGGAGAAGGACAAGGTTAGCGTACAAAATTCCGCCATTACTACGAAAAAGTCAGTATGATATACTTGCTCAAACGATGAAAAAAAATAAGAAACGCTTCATAATTTTCTCCTCCCTTTTTCTTCTCCTGTTATTACTCGCAATCTCCTCATTTTTGATCTACAAAAACAGGAAGAAACTTTTCCCTCAGTTATTCCCGATAATAAGAGGCGATATTCACGTTTTTGGCAAGCCGAATGCAAAAGCCGACTATACATTTCCCACCAATAAGCCGCAGTACACCGCGCATGTAACCTCACTACAATCTTCATCTCTTCAACAGCAATCAGTCACTATCTACCACAGTAGCGATAAGAATAAGACTCCGGTCTTCCAGCGGCAATTCTACGCTGACGAATTTCGCGGGAGGATGCTTACATATTCTTTCGCAAGTGACTCCGCGTCATTTCGCCAAAGTGGCTCACTTGGCACAATTGGTTGCAGTAGTAATGAATGTGCATTAGTGTGGAGCAATTTCTACATGTGGGACCCACAACAGAATACGTTTGTTCTTACTAACGCAGCGCATAAAGACTTCTTTCAACAGCTACTTATTAGCTACCAAGCAATCGATAAAAGTGGATGTAGTCTTATAGGTACCGCCACATTACCAACTCAAACCGGCATCTCTTTCTCGCAACTGTATACTAAATATCCTCGGGCCTCATGGTACTGTAGCCAGAGTCAGGGAATATTGCCAACAAATCTCATGTTTTTCCTGAAAGCGAAAAAGGCAATTCAGGAAGGGATCGACGGGAAAAACATCGGGACCGATGACATAAACGATGTCTCGCTATAAACCAAAGCAGAGTGTATTTTAGTCTTTGAAGCACACACTCTTACAATCTTAATCACTTATGGCTGAGGAAACAAAAGACACAAAACATTCTCTTTTCAAAAAAGCGGGCATTGCCGTTTTTACCGGCGCTATCCTTTTACTGATTGGGTCCACTTATCTCCTGTTGACAACCCGAAAGGCTTCTTTACTGAAACAGTCATCACGTATTCATTCTGTGCCTACGACTCTGCCAACTATCACCAGTACAGCACTAAATGATCTATCAACATGGAACACCTTTATGGACCGGAAATATGGTTTTTCCCTAAAACTTCCCCTTGAGTTCTATAGTGTAGTACCTGAAAAGGCACTGACAGGAAAAGACCCTGACCCGTTCGGATCAGGTGAAATGATTTTTGCCGATAAAACTTCTGATAGGCCGAACGTCAAGTATGGATTTACAGTTCACATCCAGCGTAACAATCATCTCCAGGCGAATTGTACGACGGATCAAGACTGCTTTATTGCGTTAAACGCATTCTATCAGCACCAACCAAAAATCCAGGTTTATCCCTTACATGCGACTATACTACAGAGGAACATAAACGGTCTTGCGGTCCACTACCTTCCTCCGGTCCCTACGGTTAACGAATATTATGAGTTTGTCTTCGATGGCAAACCTTATGAGATCAATGTATATTACGTCGGTACCTATGACCAGTTTAAGGGAAAACAGCCAGTTATTGACGCGATCCTCTCCACAATTTCCTTCCGTTGATAATCTCCCCCTTAAATTCCGGATAAAGATCAGTTAAAAGAAGCGAGGGGGGCTGGTCACAACAAGCCCTTGATAGAGATTGATAATTTTACGGATGGGTGATTGAGATATTATCAAATGTCACGGTACTGAGTTGGCTGCCATTATGAGAGGTGACGAATAACCCTACCGTGGCATTGGAGTTCATAGTTACCGTTGTGCTCCCAACAGTAGTCCAACTGGTGCCGTCGGTTGACTTGTAAGCAGTAAACGTATTTCCTGCACGACTTACCTTCAGCCAGACATTGGGAAACGTATACGTCCCACCATAGACATTGCCGTTAAAGGTATACTGCATATCCAGTCCATTACCAGGGGTAACTGCCATCATGACGTAATTTGCGTTCGCGGTTGCAGATTCTTTAATCATGACGCCAGCTTTTGCCCATGGATCAGTGTTGGTTTGCGAGGTGACCCTGGCAATAATACTGCCATCACCGTTTAATGATTGGTATGCATACTGAAACTGATCATATGTTCCCCAGATATCAATACCCGCGCCTTGGAGGGTAAACACATTGTTAGCCAGGCTCGTTGAGCCAGCGAGTGCTGGCGAACCAATATCAGAGCAGGTCCAATTGAGTGAGCACCCAGTCGCAATACTGAAATTATCAAACGTGGCGCTCGTTGTTGTAGCTTCAGACTGCCACGTGCCAATTGCTAGGCCAGGGTTCATTGCGGTTACCACAAACGGGGTAGCCGTGGATGTGAAATTTGTCCAGGTTAACCCGCCAGCTGAGTAATCCCAGTAAATTGTACCTCCAGACTCCCGTATCCTGAACCATTTATGCACAGAGGAGTTATACGTTGCGGAAGAAACAGTTGTCAGTACATTGGCAACTTTCTTCTCCGCATAGATCGTATTGCCTGCTACACGCCACTGAAGTTGATTGGAAGGATCGTTGTTCTTAAAGATATAGACTGGATATACCTCCCAGGAGGTCAATGACTGATTTCCTGCGTTAACTAATTGACTAAAAACATATGAACCCGTAAGGTCATACGGTACGTTGCGCGCATCCAGACCAAAGTAGTTAGCAGCAGTGGTAGAGGTTATATTCAACTGCTGATTGATGACTGAAGCATGCCCACTACTCCAGTTATTCGTCCATTTTGTCGAACTAATTGCTCCTGATGACCAGTCTTCAGTGAGAGAAGAGGCAAGCGGTGTTGCCGGCGGCGAAACATTGAAATTGTCAAACGTCGCACTCGTCGCTGTAGCCTCAGATTGCCATGTGCCAACACTTTGACCAAGGTTCATGGCAGTTACCGCAAACGGAGAAGCTGTAGAAGTAAAGTTTGTCCAGGTTAATCCGTCAGTTGAGTAATCCCAATAGATGGTACCATTTGCTTCTCTGATCTTAAACCACTTGTGTACTGAGGGGTTATATGCCGCGGAAGCAATGGCAGTCGCAGCCCAGGCAACTCTTTTCTCCGCATAGATCGTGTTGCCTGCTATCCGCCACTGTAGTTGATTGGAAGGATCGTTGTTCTTAAAGATATAGACTGGATATACCTCCCAGGAGGTGAGCGATTGGTTCCCCGCATCAACTAACTGAGTGAAGGCGGATGAACCAGTCAGGTCGTAGGGCACGTTGCGCGTATCCTGACCGAAGTAGCCTCCAGTTGTAGATGAGGTTATGTTCAATTGCTGATTGATGACTGAAGCATGCCCACTACTCCAGTTGTTATTCCATCTTGACGAATTGATTGTCCCTGAGGACCAATCATCTGAAAGAGCTTTCGTAAGCGTTGGTGGATTGCCGGATGTCAATTCCACCTGGTCTACATAGACCGCCTGTTGGTCAGTTGCATAGGGATTATGTATCACAATATCGCCCAAGGGCACGTTGGTTGCTCCCAAATCCGCCAATGGTATGTTATATACTGTCCACCCCGTGCTATTGGGCTGACTAGCATAGTTTGCCAATGACACAGGGGCGCTGAGCGGCTGACCAAACACCGAGTCTGCATACACCTCATATTGTTGTCCTGCCTGGCTAGCCTTCAGCACAATATGCAAGGTATCAGATCCATCTGTGCGCATTCCACTGGGCGCTTTAAAATCCAGACCTCCATTTGCGCCAAGATAGGAAACCAGCGCGACCGTTCCACTGTAAACATTTGCCGGCGCGGTCGTTGTCGCATCGGTGGCGTTAAACGATGCATCAGTCCATCCTGAAGCAAGGGTATCGTCATAGACCATCGTGTTTGTAGTAGCAGAAGCTACTGCATGGACAAGACTCGTTGTGCCATAGGTGTATTGGGTAGTTCCTCCAAAGCCGGTAAAGGTTTTTAAGTCACCAACCGCATCATAGGCATAGGTAAAATTATACGAGCCATCCGACTGCGACGCTGCTGTTAATCTGTTCAGGTTATCGTAGGTGAACGACTGCGTTTTAGACGTAAGGTTATCTGTCGTGCTCGCGACATTCCCGACATTATCATAGGTATAGCCAACATCCTGCACAGTTCCGGTTTGAATTCTATTCAAGCGGAAATCATTCGTGTTATACGAGTAGTTTGTTGTCAGCGAGTTTGCTAAAGCTTTTGTTGTGACCTTGCCTAGCGCATTATAGTCAACGTTACTCACAATTCCGTTTAAGCTACCCACCTCACCTTGAGCATTGTAGCCGTAAGTCAAAACCTCACTATCAGGATTTGTTCTCGTCAACAGACGATTTGCAGCATCATAAGTAAACTGTGTGGTCCATGTTATCCCATCAGTAACTCGCTGTTCCTGTGTCTTGCGCAGCCTATTATCGTAGGTATAACTCACAGTACCTGCGCCGTCTTGCACCTGAGCCAGTGTGCCGATCGTATTGGTGTCATAGGTATAAGTCACCGTAGGATCTGTTGGGAACGAAACAGTTGCCAGACGATTCAATTGGTCATACGTTTTAGTGGTACTCTTCCCACGAGCATCAGTCTGTTGGGTCTGATTGTCCACTCCGTCATATTGATAGTTCCACGTACCCATATCCAGATCCGCTAATGCAGTTTGTCTATTCAATGTGTCATATGTGTAATTTGTATTATTTCCAAGCGCGTCCGTGGTTTTTGTCAGGTTGTTTAAGGCGTCATAGATGAAGGACGTGGAGAAAATAAGCGAGCCACTATATTCATCAACCTGGGAAATATTGTTGAAAGCGTCAAAATATTTCTTAATCTGATGCCCATTCTCATCGGTATTGGTCTGAGTCCAATGGTTATAAGAAGTCGTCTTTGTTGTGCCTTGCGGATTGGTCAAAGTCGTAACCCTTGCCATCGGATCATAGGACATATTGGTACTTAATATACCCGAAACAGGTGCCACGTAGCTCGTAGAAAGCGTATCTAAGTGAGGAACCGACTGCTTTGAAACTTTGCCATTTGGGTCATAGTATGTCTCGGCCACGATTTGTTTGGCTGTATCCTCTGCAGGAACTCTGGTCTGAAGTGTTCTACCAAAGCCATCAACAAAAGTATATGCATCAAGCGTACCTGCCGCCCCACTTGTTTTGCGCTTAGAAACCAGCACGCCTTGAGGAGCAGCACCGTCGAAATATTGATAGTTGATTGTCGGATAGGTTGAGGTATCATAGGGGTCAATTTCTTTACTAACCCTCCCGAATGGATCATAGGAGAAAGAAATCATAAATCCATTCGGATCAGTCTTTGACAAAACATTCCCTGTTCCCAAATCAGTGACTGCGTCGCTCGTTTGGTTTTTCGCATTGACTGTATGGTCAACATAAGTATGCGTGCTATCGTGGATCGCATACTGAAATTGCGTTGAGTGGTTATTAGGATCGGTGACCTGGGTTTGATTCCCATAACTGTCGTAGGTAAAAGTCGTTGTCGGGTTGGATCCTCCACTTAACCACTTCACTTGCTTGGTAAGATCCCCTTTTGTTGGCGCGTCAGTTAAGTTAACATTGCCATCATAGTAATTCCAGGTTTCGCTAACTTTTGTCGAGTCATCTGATTTATTAACATAGGTATCACTTACCTTATTAACAATCCACGAAGAAGGGTTCACCGTATACACATTATAGATGAAGCGATTATCAGCGGACGTACTGGTATCCCCCAGCGCAGACTTCTTGGTGACATTGCCATAGGTATCATATTGATAGTCGTTCTCTGCTATTTTGGGATTGCTCGCGGACCCATCATAGGTATATTTCATTTCCTGGGTAAGATTGACCGTATAGATGCCATTGGTTTGAGAGTTACTCCACGTATTGACTGTTTTTTCAAAGGGATTATTTTGTGAGTCATTTGTATCAACTTCTGTTAATTTGCCTTTGGCCGCATCATCCTGAGCAAAGGAGAACACTTTTTTGGCAGTGTTGGGATCAGTTTCGTTTACCTGGCCAAAGCCTCTAAATTCATGATTTTGATAGCTGTACAATCCATTCGCGTAGCTATATGCGGTAACATCATTCGTCTGCTGAGTGTTGCTCATACCATTATTCAGGGTCATTTGTTTCACAACCCACAGAGGGAACGGAAGGTTGCTCCCGTTGGAATACTTTGTTGAGGGGTTGTAGTCAAAGTGAACTGTACCGCCTTGCGAAGTGTGGATTGTGGACAATGAATCAGTAGAATACCCGTTATTCGACCAGACGTCAAACGTGTCATTAGCACCACCATTAAAGTACTCTCTCAAGATATCAGGCAGGCCGTCGCCGTTCACATCAACAATCTTCACATCATTATATTGCGTGTTAGCATCTACCGATGAGCCACTGGCCCAGACTACTGGTTGGATCGCAAAACCAGTCCCCGTATTCAAATGTACAGACCAGGTGTTGCTCGGACCTCCGTTATTGTCTGCTCTTACAATATCCGGCAGGCCGTCTCCGTTCATATCGGCGAAGGTAACATTAGGTTGGGTAATATCAGCATCAAGCGATTGATTGTTGACCCAGGTCTGTGGTGTCGTTTGCCAGCCATTTCCTGTATTCAGGTGGACAAGAATTGTATCATTGGGACCGCTAATGACGTTTTCCCGGACGAGGTCTGGCAGGCCATCGCCATTAACATCGATAAGTTTTACATTTGATTGCGAAATATCTGTATCGATAGGTTGGTTGTTGACCCAAGTCTGCCCGGTTATATCCCACCCGCTTCCTGTGTTGAGATGGACTATGAATGTATCATTGGGACCGCTAACGACGTTTTCACGCACAATATCTGGCAGGCCATCGCCATTAACATCGATAAGTTTTACGTTGGCAGCTGAGATGTCCGCATCAATAGCCTGGTTATTGACCCACTTTGTTCCAGCAATATCCCATCCATGCCCATTGTTTAGATGAACAGTTATTGTGTAATTCGGACCGCCATTATTATCTTCGCGCACAATGTCCGGCAGGCCGTCACCGTTGACATCGATAAGTTTTACATTCGGCTGCGTTATATCAGCATCCAGCGCCTGATTATTGACCCAGGTCTGTCCTGTTACGTCCCACCCATTTCCATTATTCAGATGGACTATTATCGTGTCATTGGGACCGCTAATGACGTTTTCGCGCACAATATCCGGCAGGCCATCGCCATTGACATCGATCACCTTTACATTTGAGTTTCTTATATCTGAGTCGATCGACTGGTTATTTACTAGGATCTGGGGTTGCGTTTGTAAGCTTTGCACTTCAGGATTGTAATCAAAACTTGTTGCAGGGAGCGAAGATCCATCAGTTCCTTTTTCAGTGATTGAGCCCAGGAGATTTTGACTATTTACGGCCTGGCTGAAGCTCAGATCATACTCGTGAACAAGATTTCCATTCGCCTTTACCAGGACAGTGCTTAACCTCGAACCTTCCGTAACACTACATCCCTGCAGGTACGCTTGGATTTGATAAGGATTTGTGACGTAGGTGAAATCAACTTCTCTTAGCTGATCATTGTTATATTTAATCTGGCTCAGGTACGCCACCCCACTACTCGAGGTATAAGTATAATAGATGTGATTGCCATGAATATCAGTGACTTGATCAAGATTCCAGTATCCATCATAGCTTTGTCCGTTGCAGCCAAACTCAGAATTAGAAGCATAACCGAAGCGGTAAACCGTACCATCTGTAGTAGTCACCTGCCAGTAAGCTCCCGTACTACCTTGTCCCCCACTGAGAAATTGTTGAATTTTGAGATGAGACTCTATTTTCGTATGGAAAAGGCTATCAGAGGCGTTATACACCAGGTCATACGTAGAGCCCTTGAAATGGAGTTTGTATTTATCATCGCTTGTGTCCCCAGGAGTATAATTGACATCCCGCTGGATAAAATCGCGATCTACCTGCCAACCAACCCCGGCAAACATACTCGGGTCATGATTACCCTGGTTGTTATATGACAAAGAAACAGCAGGCGTCTGATCATCTGTTCCTTTCGGAACCTTGATAGGATAAGAATAGGTAGAGCTTCCAGTAAAAAGATCTGCTTGAAATTTATCACGTTGATTCGTTGGCGCCGGCGCTCCTGGTAGAGTCTCCACGGCAGCGAGTGCCTGTACAGAGCTACCCAGGAAAAATAGTGATACTACAAAGAAACTTACGATAACTTGCCTTTTCATATAATAATATTAACCGAATTTCAGATTACCTTTTTTCCACTCTTGAAGTGTCATTTTTGCACTAAATCCAACAAGACCATGTCCATCAGCTATGGACTGCAAAACTTTCTCCGCTTCCTCAGTATAAATATCGAGAAGGACACTTGCTGCCCAGGATTGTACAGAGAGATTACTATGATACATAAGTTGATGAAGTGCCTCTATCCCACCTTTCTGATCTTTTAGCTGCTTATACGTTTTTACTATGGCTTTATATTGCTTATTGCCACGATTGTAGTCTCCAGTTTCTGTAGCTTCTCCATGCGAAGCAGCTGCGTCTATAAAGGTTTTTTTAATCTGTTCTAATTCGCTCATATTACTTACCTATATACTTTTTCATAGCTTCATCTAACATTTGCTTACCAAAATTAAACTTTTCCTCAAAGCTTCCTCCTTGAATCCATTGTCTTACCGTTAACCCTTGGGTAAAGCTCTGCTTAGAGGAAAAAAAGCCGTTAAGTGCCAAGTTAACCTTTGCAGGGATACGTACAACATTATTCGTATTGTGGATCGCCTCTGTTCCATGTTCCGCTATATTAGCAGCATTCTGTTCAACTATATGATGCCAATGATTACCGTCCCCTGCTGGCCCTAGCACTCTCTTCAACGCACTGAACGACGTGAAGGATCGCGCGGTCCTATCTGTATTTGCAATTATACCTACCCCATCACCAACAGGCAAAACCGAAGAGGCATCAACAACTGAAAGCGCAGCCTGGCCAAGAGTAGGATTCTTTTGATAGTCCGTGTATGCTTGATTTACAGTAGCTATTATCGGATTTATATTAGCAGCAACTACTGGCCCAGCCATTACAAATCCAACACAAGCTACTATAAATGGCCCAAAGCAATGACCCGTCGGATCGTTATATGTCAGCGGATTGTTATTTACATACGCGTACCTGTTTAAATTCTGAGGATTATAAGGATCAGCAATTACATCATCAGGCTGGGTGAAATGGCGGATTTGAGGACTGTAGTAGCGTGCATTATAGTAGTCTAATCCCGTTTCTGAATCATTTTGCTGGCCTGTATAGAGATATTTACTCTGCGTCCCGCCTGACCGAATAGCTCCGAAGGGATAATAGGAAGAATTCTCAACAACGCCGCCACTCTGATTAGTTAGGACACTTGTCGATTGCAGATTATCAGAAAGATAATAATTCTTCGTTCCATCAGGGTTCTTCTTGGCGACCAGGTCATTATTGACAAAGTAGTAGGAGGTATTTTGTGTTGTGTTGTTTGCTAACTTCTTTGTCTCATATCCCTTGTCAGGCGAGTAGACAGTATTATTGAGAGCACCATTGACATAATTCTTTTTGACTAGCCTGTTACCCTGGTAGTCATAGGTATATTGAGCAACGACCTGATTGCTGACACAATTTTTTACTTGCGAGACCTGGTTCGCATCATTGTAGGTATAGCAATTTACGCCATCAGAAGTCAGGTTTCCGTTTGCATCATAAGAATACGTTGCTGAGGCAGAGGCTGGGATAGCCGTCAAGGAGAATAAAGGAAGGAGAGCAATAAGAAAGGCAATAATAGTTTTTAATTTGCCCATATACCGGCACTAAAATAAATTCAAAATACCTTTATATAATATCATTAAAAATATATAAAATAAACTACCAACTATTTAACTATAGTTTTATTAGCGACATCTTTGTCAAGAGGTAAAAAGATAAATTAAATTTATATACATCACTTTAAATTTAAAATAATATATAATTCAAACATGAAAATTCAAAAGAAGGCACGAGAAATCCTCCTCATAATTCTTCTTTTTCTCGCCCTAACAGTTCTTTACTTATTCCCCCTAACACAAGGCTTAGTCCTATTGCCACTAGACATGCTTATCAGCAACTACAGTCCTTGGTACGCTCCAGCACAGATTCTTGTAAAAAACCCCTACATGCAAGACAGCATCGCCCAACTCTACCCCTGGAAACATCTTGTTTTTCAAACACTCCTGCATGGCACTATTCCATTCTGGAACCCCTATCAATTCATGGGCATGCCCTTCATGGCAGGCATGAAACCCATGGTTTTTTATCCCCTGAACATTTTGTACTTTCTTGGCGAGGCTAACGGATGGAATGCGTTATTGTTCCTCCAAGTCTTCTTATCAGCGATTTTCATGTATCTTCTTTCACGAAGCTTTAAACTACGCGTTCTGCCAAGCATCCTCGCTAGCTTTGCTTTCACATTAAACACGCTTATGATCGGTGTGCTTGAATTCGGCTCTGATGGACATGTTCTGCTTTGGCTCCCCTTCCTTATCTTCTGTGCTAAAAAATATCTCGAAAAGCAAAAGGGAATTTATCTACTTCTACTCGGAACTACAATAGCGATAAGCATCTTCGCAGGACAGCTGCAATACACAGGATATTCACTGATTCTATTGACAGCATTCATTTTCTATTATGGCCACACGCTTAAGACCAGGCCCACTTCATTCAGTCTTCTATTACTTTCTATCATCCTGGGAGTAGGCATTAGCTCTATCCAACTAATTCCCAGTTTTGAATTGTATGCTCATTCATTCAGAGGAGTAATAGACTCTCATCATGCCTTTTCAATTGGGCTTAACAAGCCATATCAATTATTCCGCTTATTCGCACCTGACTTCTTTGGTAATCCGGTAACCAGAGACGCCCGGTTTGGTTTATAATGGTCCCAGGAAACTGGACAGGTCGTTAAGATAAAAGAGCTGTAGCGAGAGAGGCAAAAAAGGAGAAGGAAAGATGCCAGGATACCGAAAGAATTACAGCAGCGACCTGAAGGCTAGAGTGGCACCGGAAGCGATCAAGGGACAAAAAACCGCCAATGAGATAGCAGCTGAGTACGGGGTGCATCCCACACAGATTGCCCAGTGGAAGAAGCAGGCCTTGGATGGGTTGCCCGATCTGTTCTCAACCCGAAGAAGTGATCAAGCCAGAAGTGAGGAGGAGCTGATCGCCAATCTCTATCAACAAATCGGCCAGCTGAAAGTGCAGGTGGACTGGTTGGGAAAAAAATCAAAAGCACTGCATTGAGGCCAAACGAGCGCTGATTGAGCCAGGGCATCCTGATCTGAGCATTGCTGCACAATGCGAGTTGCTGGGTCTGGCTCGCTCCAGTTATTACTACGAGCCGGTACCCGAAAGTGAGGAAAATCTGCTGCTGATGCGTTTGCTGGATGAGCAATACACGCGGACGCCTTTTTACGGCACCCGCAAGATGACCGCCTGGTTGCACACGCAAGGCTACCCGGTTGATCGCAAACGGGTGAGGCGATTGCTCCTCCTGATGGGTTTGGAGGCAATCTACCCCAAACCGAGAACAAGTGTGCCAGGATTGACTGAGCAGCGGTATCCGTATTTGCTGCGCGGCATGAGCATTGAGCGATGCAATCAGGTCTGGAGTTGTGATATCACGTACATCCGCCTCCAGCGGGGATTTATCTATCTGATGGCGATGATCGATTGCTACAGTCGCTATGTGCTCTCTTGGGAAGTGTCGGTCACGTTGGATACCAGTTTTTGCTTGGAGGCCCTAGATCGGGCGTTGCGTGTGGCCACGCCCGAGATTTTCAATACGGATCAGGGCGTGCAATTTACCAGCACTGAGTTTACCAGTCGGCTCAAAGCCGCCGATATTCGCATCAGCTGGGATGGCAGAGGA
>WNGR01004729.1_pt1 | contig 14682 bp, 2 predicted proteins | sample 5407581 | NCBI WGS metagenome assembly WNGR01 (sample SAMN13153383, study PRJNA577476) | soil metagenome | isolation source: 80 cm soil or saprolite under Garry oak tree replicate 2 | place: USA:California | collected 2016-06-15
GGGCCCGGCGGAAGATGAGGCGTACGACGTTGTTGAGTCCCTCGGCCCGTCCGTTGTTGATGTTCAACCGGATCGCGGCGAGCAGGCCGTCGCGGAACTTGCGGATCGTCTTGGCGGCCTTGACGAACGCGGGCAGGCGAGAGCGGCTGGCCCGGGAGATCCACCGGTCGATCAGCTCGGCGACCTGGGCGGCGTTAAGGTCGCCGGCGAAGATGGCGCGGAACGCCTCCTTCAACGTGTAGGCACGCCATACGTCGCCGCCGCGGCGTTTGAGCTTGCGCAGGGTCGCGGCCTGGTCATCGTTGAGGTTGGATGGTTTCTTCAGCAACGCCCAACGGGCGCCCTTGAACTTCTTGGCCGCGTCGGGGTTGCCGGAGTGGCGCAGCTCGTTCCATGCCTTGCGCCGCTCGACGTCGAGGGCCTCACCGACGAGCTTCACGGCGTGGAACGGATCGATGCAGATGGTGGCCTGCGGTGCGTGTCCGTCCGCGCGGACACTCTTGTTGAAGGCTGATCCCATGTCCATGCTGACCGCCTCGATCTGGCTGGACCGGTCCGTGCCGAGTTCGTCGAAGAACGCGTCGAGGGTGGCGGTGTCCTTGCCCGCCTTGCCCCACACGGTCTTCCCGGTGGTGTGGTTGGTGACCAGGGTGAGGTAGTTGTGATGCTTCTTCCAGCTGATCTCATCCACTCCAATGTGGACTAGCCCGTCGAGGCGGTCGGCGTCGAGCTCGTCGCCGACGACCCGGTCGCAGATCCGCCCGACGGTGTCCCAGTCGATACGCAGAAACCGAGTGATCGTTGTCTTGTCCGTCTTCGTGGCCAGGAACGCGGCCACGTCCTCGAAGTCGCGGGTGAACCCGCTGCGGTGCCGGGCGAACGGGACCGCCTCAACAACGACTGCATGCTCCGGACACCGCAACCGGCGCAGACCCACCCGGACTTCAACCCGGAACCGTCCAAAGTCCAGATGGCGCCAGCTCGACCACACCGGCCGGGTGTCGTGCCGAAAACGGGTGAGGAACCCGCAATGCGGGCACTGAAGCCGGCGTCGGCGCAACGTCACCTCGACCACCAGCTCACCGGGCCGGTCCGCCGGAAACGACACGCCCGCCACGCCGACGCCCGGCAGGTCGAGCAGACCGTTGAGTAATGTAGTAGCGCGCACGGTGCGTGAGCCTCCACTCCAAGAGTCCTAGATCAACTCTCGAAGTTAGAGCCCCGCACCGTGCGCAACCCGCAACCAGCCCGGCGTGTCGCCGATCTCCTACCTCACAACCGATCCCGGCACCAACATCTCAGACCCGACCCACATTCATGCCGGGAGAGCCACCTTTGGCGACCGGCGGGAATGTTATCGCGGTGAATGGGTTGTCCGATCCGCAGTTGCGTGACCGGATTCGGAGGGTCGTGGTCGATGCGGTGCGTTCGACCTCGCCGCGGTGATTTGTCGCCGGCTTTCGCGAGAACCGTGGGTGTCTAGCCGCTAGGCGGATTCGGTGACCGTCCGCGGTGTGGATTCGAGTGGCCGAGTCTTCCAACAGGGGAATCACCGCGATGGCCGTTACCCATAGTGCTTGTCCGTTTTGTGGTCTTGATGTTGCGGGTTTCGGTGCCGCAGACTGCCGGCATTTCCTGATCTCGATCTCGCGCGGAGGGCCGGGGTATGCGGGTGGGTGGGCGTGGTCGGGGTCGGTGGTGGCCGGGTCGGTGGTGGCCGGGTCGTTGGCGGCGGGGTGTGGGCCGGCGCACCGCGGTGGTGGTGGCTGTGGTGTTGGCGTTGTCGGTGGCGGCGCCGCCGCAGGGGTTATTCGGGGCGGGTGTGGACCCGCTGCCGTTGTCGTTGTCGTGGTTGTGGTCGTGGTGGGGGTTGCCGGCGGGCTGGGCCTCGCCGCCGGTACCGCCGACGCCGCAGCAGGATTCGGCAGGTGGTGCGGGCGGCCGCTCACCTTCGGCGTCGTCGGACTCGACGCGGGCGCATCGGGGTGCGGGGCAGGCGCCGGGTAGGGGTGCGGGGCAGTTGGATGCGTATGCCCCGCATCAGGTGTCGAGTTCGGCGGTGACGACGCCGCCGGCCGCGGGCGATCAGTCGTTTGATCCGACACGCAGTAGGCGGATCGCGGCGGACTCCACGGCGACGTCGGACATCTTCCATAACCCGGACGGTTCGTATACCCGCCGGGTGTATGCCGGTCCGCACAATTTCCGGGCGGGGAATGGGTCGTGGACGCCGATCGACACGACCGTGGCCAAGGGCAGCGACGGGCGGTGGCGGGAGAACGCCAACGCGTTCGGGGTGGATTTCGCCGGGAGCGCGGATGACGGGTCGTTGGTGTCGGTGAGCCTGGATGGTTCCCACGCGGTCGCCTACGGGCTGGCGGGCGCGGCCGGGGTGGCGCCGACGGTCGCCGGGTCGACGGTGAGCTATCCGGGGGTGTTGGCGGGGACGGATCTGTCGTTGACCACGACAGCGACGGGGGTGAAGGAGTCCCTCGTGCTGCGTTCTGCGGCGGTGGCGACGTCGTGGGTGTTCCCGCTGCGGCTTCAGGGTCTGTCGGGTCGGCTGGAGTCGGACGGTTCGGTGTCCTTTGTGGACGGTGCGGGTGTGGTGCGGGCGACGGTGCCGCCGGGGTCGATGTCGGACTCCAAGGTGGATCCGGGTACCGGCCAGCCGGCGACCTCACAGGGGGTTTCGTACCAGCTGATCACCGTGGCTGGTGGGCCGGCACTGCGGATGAGTGTGGATGCGACGTGGCTGGCTGACCCGGCGCGGGTGTTCCCGGTGACGGTGGACCCGACGGTGAACACGACGGCGTCGGCGTCGACGTTCGCCGATAGCACGGTGCCGGGTGACAACTCGGGGTCGGCGTTGGTGAACGTGGGCACCCGGAATGGGACGGAGAAGGCGTACAGCTTCCTGCAGTTCCCGTCGTTCGGTACCACGTACGGTGGGGCGAGCATCTCCGGGGTGTGGCTGCAGTTGCGCGATGTGTGGGCCGCGTCGTGTTCGGCGACGGCGTTTGGCGTGAGCCCGGTGACGACGCCGTGGACGCCGTCTGGGGTGACGGCGTATCCGGGCCCGTTGTTCGGCTCGTCGATCGGCTCGCTGACGGCCTCGCCCGGTGGGGCGTGTAGCAACACGTCGTTGAACCCGGCCAACGGGGTGACGATGGTGGTGCCGTTGACCACGGCGACGTTCCAGTCGTGGGCTTCTGGTGGGGCGAACTACGGGTTGGCGGTGACCGCGTCGCAGTCGGACACGACGGCGTGGAAGCAGTTCGCGTCGTCCACGACGGGTCAGTGGGCTCCGTTCCTGCAGGTCAGCTACACCGGCAATGTGTTGCCGGTGGTGGACAAGCAGTACCCGCCGAACAACGCGACGGTGACCACGTTGCGGCCGGTGTTGTTGGCGTCGGGGCACGATCCGGACAGCGCCACGACGGTGAACTACTTCTTCACCCTGTACGACGGAACCACCGCGGCGCAGCTGGCCGCGTCGGGGTGGGTAGCGTCCGGAGCCTGGCAGGTCCCCGCGGGCCTACTCAGGTGGGGCAAGCCGTACTTGTGGACCGCCCAGTCCGGGGACGGGACGGCGGCCTCGGCGTACCCGCCGGTGTTCGCGTTCTGGGTGGGGGTGCCGCAGCCGGCGCTGACCTCGCACCTGACGCAGAACTCCGACGCGAACGGGGTCGACGCGTCGATCGGGAACTACACCACCTCGGCTACCGACGCGACGGTGTTGACGGCCGGGCCACCACTGTCGGTCAAGCGGGACTACAACTCCAAAGACCGCCGTGTGGGCGGCGCGTTCGGTGCCGGCTGGTCGAGCGTGCTCGATGCGAGGGCGGTGGAGCAGGCCGACTCCGGTAATGCGCTGCAGTCGGTGGTGGTCACCTATCCGGAGGGGCAGGAGGTCGGGTTCGGCGCGAACGCCGACGGTACGTTCAGCCCGCCGCAGGGCCGCTACGCCACCTTCGCCACCGTGACGGGTGGCGGGTACACGCTGACCGACAAGAACCAGACGGTGTACAGGTTCGCCCGGGTGCTCAACGCCGGCTGCGCGTCGCCGACCTGCCGCTACGGGATCACGTCGATTACCGACGCGAACGGTCGGGCGATCACCTTCGGGTACACCGGTGCCCAGGTCACCGCGATGACATCTGGGTTGTCGGGTCGGGTGTTGCACATCACCTGGGCCACGCCGCCGGGCGCCACCGCTGCCCACGTCGCCACCGTCTACACGGACCCGGCGGTCACGGGGGATTCCACCACGGCGCAGACCTGGACCTACAGCTACACCAACGACCAGCTGAGCACCGTCTGCCCACCGACCTCGTCGACCGCCTGTACCAGTTACGGGTACGCGGCCGGCACGCAACACCCGACCACCGTCCTGGACCTGGGCGCCCACTCGTACTGGCGCCTGGGCGAAGCACCCGGCACCACCACGGCGACCAGTTCCGTGCTGATGAATCAGGGCAGCGACAACGCCACCTACGGCAACGTGGCATTGGGGCAGCCGGGGCCGCTGGCGGGGTCGACCGCGACCGCGGCCGGGTTCAACGGCACCTCCTCGTATGTGGACCTGACCGGTGGCGCGGTGTCGAAGGCGGTGGTGACCAACTCCAGTTATCAGTCGATCAGCATGTGGTTCAAGACGACCACGGGCAACAGTGTGCTGTTCTCCTATCAGGCGGATCCGATCAGCAACGCCTCGACGACTGGAAACTACACGCCGGCCTTGTACATCGGTTCCGACGGTAGGTTGCAGGGCCTGTTGTGGTGTGGCGGTTGCGCGGCGCCGATCGCCAGCGGCGGTTCGGTGGCCGACGGCAACTGGCATCACGTGGTGCTGGCCGGCGGCGGCAATACCCAGTCGCTGTACCTGGACGGGGCGCTCCTGGCGACCCGGCCTGGGGTCATCCAACTGTTCAACGGCAACGGGGCGCAGAACTCCTACATCGGCGCCGGGTTCCTCGGCGGCCAGTGGCCCGACCAGTCCCACTACAGCACCAGCAACAGCACCGGCTACCCGGCCTACTTCGCCGGTTCCATCGCCGACGTGGCGTTCTTCGACAAGTGGCTGACCCAGGACGGTGTCACCGCCCTCTACACCTCGGGGCATGCCGCGGCGCAGTTGCTGACCAGTCATACCCGCCCGTCGGGCAACACCGCTGCGGGCGTGTCGTATGACGCGGTGTCGGGGCGGGTCGCGTCGGTGACCGATGCCAACGGTGGTGGCTGGATCTTCCAGGCGCCGACGGTGTCGGGTACCAGCCAGGTGTACACGACGTCGGTGTTGGGTGCCGACCCCGCCGACTACTGGCGCCTGGGTGACACCGGTGGGCAGGCGGCGGTCAACCAGATCAAGGGCGCCACCGCCACCTACAGCGGCGTCACGCTGGGCGCGGGCGGTTCCAGCCCGTTCACCGACTCGACTGGGGCTACGTTCAACGGCACCTCCTCCTACCTGCAGCTGCCCGGGACGCTGCTGCCCGGCACGGGGGCGATGTCGGTCGGGTTGTGGTTCAACACCTCCCAACCGAAAGCGATCCTGCTCGGCCAGCAGGCCTCGGCCCTGGGCGGTGCGACGTGTCCGTGCGCCCCGCTGCTGTGGATCGGGCCGGACGGCACGCTGCGCGGGATGGCCCCCACCACCGCGCCGACCGGGCCGCTGACCGGTATGGCGCACAAGTGCCTGGACCTGAACAACTACGGCACCAGCAACGGCACGAAGGCGCAAGTCTGGGACTGCACCGGCGCGGCCAACCAGGTGTGGCAGCAGCGGCTGGACAGCAACGGCCAAACCACCCTACTCAACCCGGTGTCCGGACGCTGCCTGGACGTGGCCGCAGGCGGTACCGCCAACGGCACCGTGGTGCGGTTGTGGGACTGCGCCAACAACGCCAACCAGGTGTGGGTGCCGCAGCCGGACGGCTCGTGGAAGAACCCGCAGTCGGCCCGATGCCTGGACCTGCAGGGCCCGAGTTCGACCAACGGCACCCAGGCATGGATCTGGGACTGCTACAGCGGTGCCGGGCAGATGTGGGCCGCCTCCCTGGCCTCCGCCGCCGGCGTCAACGACGGCAAGTGGCACTACGCCGCACTCACCAGCGACGGCACCACCCAAACCCTCTACCTCGACGGTGCCAGGCAAGGCTCGTCGGCCGGCCCGACGCTGACCTCAACCCCGCAGCCCTACGGGTACGTCGGCGCGGGCCGGGGGACCGCCTGGCAAGGCCTGTCCGGCACTGCTGACAGCGACTTCACCGGCACACTGTCGGATGTGGCGTTCTACCGCAGCCCGCTGTCCGCGGCCACCGTTCAGGGCCAGTACACCGCCTCCACCTACTCCGGTGGCCTCACCCCCGTTCAGCGGGTGGGCGCTACCGACCCCGGCGGTAAGACGATCACCTACCGGTACGACCTGACCAACGGCGCCCGGCTCATTTCCCGCACCGACGGGCTGGGCAATACCACCAGCGTCGGCTACGACACCGGCGGGTTCGTGAACACCACCACCGATCCCAACGGTGTCATCGTCACCACCGGCCACGACGTGCGTGGCAACACGGTGTCTCGCACCGCCTGCCAGAACCAGGCCGCGAACGCCTGCTCCACCACTTACTACAGCTACTTCCCGGACGCCACCACCACACAGCTTTCACCCAACGCCAAGAACCACGTGCTACTCACCGTCCGCGACCCGCGGTCGGCCTCGGCCACCGACACCACGTACCTGACCTCCTACAGCTACGACGCGGCCGGCAACCGCACGGCCGTGACCACCCCGCCGGTGTCGGGCTACCCGGCCGGCCGGACCGTGACCACCGCCTACACCGACGGCACCAGCACCGCGGCCGCCGACGGCGGGTACGCGCCGGCCGGGCTGCCGTGGAAGGCGACCACCGCGGGTGGGGCGGTGCAGACCAACACCTACTTCCACAACGGTGACCTCGCCTCCACCACCGACGCCGCCGGTCTGGTCACCACCTACACCTACGACAACCTCGGCCGCCCCACGGGCAGGAAGGTGACCTCCGACAGCTACCCCAACGGGCTGACCACCACCCTGAGCTTCGACCAGCTCAACCGGCTGCGGGTGCAGACCGACCCGGCGGTCACCGACCGGGTCACCGGCGCCATCCACACCCGACAGACCGCGACGGTGTACGACACCGACGGCAACGTCACCTCCCAAACCGTGGCCGACCTCACCGGCGGCGACGCTTCCCGCACCACGTCAGCCACCTTCAACAGCCACGACCAGCCGGCCACCTCCACCGACCCGGCCGGCAACACCACCAGTGTCGGTTACGACGCCTACGGCAACAGAATCCGGATCACCAACCCGGCCGGCGTCGAAACCGACGCCGCCTACGACGCCGACCGGCATCTGCTGACCACCACGCTGAAGGGGTACACCGGTGACCCGGTGAACCCCAGCCCCGCCGCGGACCTGGTCATCGACTCGCGGGCCTACGACCCGGCCGGCCGCCTGGCCTCCACAACCGACTCGATGGGCTGGGTGAGCGCCTACACCTACACCGACGACGGGCTGACCGCCACCATCACCCTCGCCGACCCGGCCCATCCCGGCACGTCGTTCGTGACCGAGTCCAACAGCTACGACGCGGCCGGGAACCTGATCGGCAAGGTGACCAACAACGGCGCCACCAGCACGACCCGCACGCTCGACGCGACCGGCCGGACCACCTCGGCGACGGTGGACCCGGCCGGGGTCAACCGCACCACCAGCTACACCTACTCGCCGGACGACGCGCCATTGGTCACCCAGACCAGTGGCGCCGGCGGGGCCAGCACGACGGAGGCGACCTACGACCCGATGGGCCGGATGACCTCACGTACCGTCGACCTCAACAACGTCACCGCGCCGGACGGGTGGTGGAAGCTCAACGAGACCAGCGGCACCACCGCTGCAGACTCCGGCCTGGGCCAACACCCCGGCACGGCGACCGGCGGGGTGACCTGGTCCGGCGGCGCGGCCAGCTTCGACGGTACCAGCGCCGTCGCCACCAGCGGCCGGGTGCTGGATACCACCCGAAGCTACAGCGTGTCCGCCTGGGTCAAGTTGAGCACCACCAGCACCGGCGACCAGACCGTGGTGTCGCAGGACGCGGTGCACAACTCCGGCTTCGTCCTGCAGTACGACTCAACCGTCAACCGGTGGCTGTTCGCGCAACTGGGCTCGGACTCTCCGGTCGGTTGGTCAACGTTCATCCAGTCCGCCAACCCGCCCACCGTCGGCGCGTGGACCCACTTGGTCGCGGTGTACGACTCGGGTACCGGCAGCGCCACGCTGTACGTCAACGGCGCCCAGGCCGGCACCGGCACGGGTACCGGCCGGTACGCCGCGACCGGCGCGCTGGCCATCGGACGCGACCTGGAAAGCGACAACCCGCGGGCGTTCCTCAACGGCCAGGCCGGCAACGTGCAGGTTTACCAGCGGGCGCTGTCCACCACGGAGGTGTCCACCCTCTACGGCAACGGCCGCAGCGGCCCATCCCTGTCCACCGGCCGGCTGACCACCACCTGGACGCTGGACCGGCGCGGCCTACCCACCTCGGTGACCGACCCCAACGGCAACATCACCAGCTACAGCAACGACGAGGCCGGGCAACTGGCGGTGAGCACCGCCCCCACGGTCAACACGGAAACCGGCGGCGGCACCCCGGTGGCCACCCACCCGGTGTCGATGGTCGGCTATGACACCTTCGGCGCCACCGTGGAGACGTCCGACCCGGACGGCAATACCACCACCAGCAGCTACGACGCCGACGGCAGGCCGGTCGCGGTCACCCTGCCCGGCTACACCCCACCCGGCGGTACCCCGATCGGCGCGGTGACCCGCAAGACATACAACAACCTCAGCCAGGTCAGCACCGCCACCGACCCGCTGGGCCACCAGAGCAGCTACACCTACGACCAATTCGGCCGCATCGCCACCGTCACCGCCCCGAACTCCGGCGTCACCCACTACACCTACGACACCGAGGGCGACCAGCTGTCGGTCACCGACCCCAACGGCGCTCTCACCCAGGCCACATACGACTACCTCGGCCGCAAGACGACTACCACCCAGGTGGTACGCCAACCCGCCCCGGCCTCATACACCACTGCCTACGCCTACAACACCACGGGTGGTTGGTTGTCGTCGGTGACGACGCCGGGGTCGGTGGTGACCTCCTACGGCTACAACAACGTCGGCGAAACCACCTCGATCACCGACGGCGCCGCCAACACCACCACCTACGCCTACGACTACGCCGGCCGCAAGACCAAGACCACCCTGCCCGACGGCACCGCCGCCACCGCCACCTTCGACGCGGCCGGCCGGCAGACCGCCGCGGCTAAGACCGACACCGACGGGACCACAGTCCTGGCCGGCACGTCGGCCGGCTACGACAACAACGGCAACCTGACCTCCGCCACCGACGCCCGCGGCCACGCCACCACCTACACCGTCGACGCGACCAACCGGCTCACCAGCGAGGTCCAGCCCGTCTCCGCCACCGCGTCGATCACCACCTCGTTCGGCTACGACGCGGCCGGCAACCGCACCCGGTTCACCGACGGACGCGGCAACCCGTTCATCACCACCTACAACAGGTGGAACCTGCCCGAATCCCAGATCGAACCGTCCACCCCCGCCTACCCCAACCTGGCCGACCGCACCTACACCACCGGCTACGACGCCGCCGGCCGCATCGCCACCCAGGCCGCACCCGGCGGGGTCACCGTCACCAACAGCTACGACAACCTCAACCACCTGACCGGACAGACCGGCAGCGGCGCCGACGCCCCGACCACCGCCCGCAGCTTCGGCTACGACACCGGCGGGCGGCTCACCACGGCATCGGCGCCCGGCGGCACCGACACCTTCACCCTCGACGACCGCAGCCTGCTGCTGACCGCCACCGGTCCATCCGGCGCCTCGTCGTTCGCCTACAACAGCGACGGGCTGATGACCTCCCGCACCGACGCCGCCGGCACCTCCAGCTACACCTACGACACCGCCGACCGGCTCAAAACCATTACCGACGCGGTCACCGGCACCGTACTGACCCTCGGCTACAACCCGCTGTCACAACCCACCCAGATCACCTACGGGGCCGGCGCGAACGTGCGTAGCTTCGGCTACGACCACCTGCACCGGCTCATCTCCGACACCCTGCAAACGTCGGCCGCCTCGACGATCGCGTCGATCAGCTACGGCTACGACCCCAACGGCAACGAAACCTCCAAGACCACCACCGGATTCACCGGCGCCGGCTCCAACACCTACACCTACGACTGGGCCGACCGGCTCACCTCCTGGACCACCGCAACCGGCTCCTCCACGTACGCCTACGACAACTCCGGCAACCGCACCCAATCCGGCCTGCAGACATTCAGCTACGACGCCCGCAACCGGCTGACCAGCGGCGCCGGATCCACCTACAGCTACACCGCCCGCGGCACCCTGGCCGCCCTGGTCACCGGCGGCAGCACCGTCACCGCCACCAACGACGCCTTCGGGCAGACCATCACCCAAGGCAGCCAGACCCAGGGCAGCCAGACCTACACCTACGACGCGTTGGGTCGGGTCGTCACCGACGCCGCCAGCGGCGGCGCCACCCGCACCTTCACCTACACCGGCACCGGCAACACCCTCGCCGGCGACGGCAGCGCCACCTACAGCCGCGACCCCGCCGGCGCCGTCATCGGCATCAAGACCGGCACCAGCGGAGTACTCGCGTGGACCGACCAACACACCGACCTGATCGGCCAATTCACCGCCACCGGCAACTTCCTGACCGGCTCCACCACCTACGGGCCGCTGGGCACCATCGTCGCCACCGCCGGAATGGCCGGAAACCTCGGCTACCAGTCCGCCTTCACCGAAACCAGCAGCGGCCGGGTCAACATGGCCGCCCGCTGGTACAACCCCGCCACCGGCCAATTCGACAACCGGGACACCGCCAGCAACAGCCCCACCCCCAACCCGGCCAACGCCAACCGCTACGCCTACGCCAACGACAACCCGCTGACCAACATCGACCCCGACGGGCACCGCGCCACAGAGCAAGACGACAACGGGAAGACCTTCTTCGTCGCCGCATCCACCAACGGCGGAAACGACGTCGCCTGGGGCGCCACCCACCTGCACTACCGCCGCGGCGGTCAGCCGCATTTCCAGCAACCCAACCGCAACAACTACCGCACCCCGCGGACGGGGGCGGCACCTTCAACCCACGTCGCCGCGGTATCCGCCAAAGACCTCGACGACTCGGCCTCCCGACGCGACCTCAACCGAACCCTCGACGACGTCAAGAACCGGGCCGAGGAGCTGCTGCAAGACGCCCTGGCCAAATGCCACTCCATCCGCTGCGAACAGGCGGTCTACGACAAGGCCGCCGCCGGGGCCTACGACTGGGTCGACCGCGGCGACGGCACCTACGCCAAGGCCGACGGCAACACCCTGGTCATCTTCACCGACGACAACCGGGTCGCCGCCGTCAAACAACAACAACAAGCCGCCGAAGCCGCCCAAGCCAAAGCCGCCGCCTGCGCCAACAGCTGGTGGTGCCGCACCAAGAAGTGGGCCACCGACCACGCCGAACTCATCGGCGCCATCGCCGGGGCGGTCACCGGTATCCTCGTCGGCGCCGCCTGCCTGGCCGGCTCCTGGGGCGTCGGCAGCGTCGGCTGCGTCGCCCTCGGCGCCATGGCCGCTGGCGCCGTCAACGGCCTGGTCACCCACGGCCTGGACGTCGCCGCCGGCCGAGCCAACGGAGGCCTGATGGGCTGGCTCGGCGCGGCCACCGAAGGCGCCTACAACGGACTCAAGTCCCTCGCCCTGACCCCGGTCGACGCCATCCACCAAGGCGCCACCATGGTCAACGACATCCGCCGCGGAGACTGGAAGGGCGCCGCGCTCGCCGGCGGCAGCCTAGCCCTCGACGCCGCCACCATCGCCGGCGTCGGCGGCGCAGCCGCCGCCGACGTCAAATCCGGCCTCGCCGGCCTACGCGCCGGCACCGACCTCGGGGCCGCGGTCGAGGACGAAGCGGCGACAGCAAACCGTCCGACAGGCTGCCGGAACAGCTTCGACCCGGCAACCCCCGTCCTCATGGCCGACCGCACCAGCAAACCGATCAAAGACATCAAAGTCGGCGACAAGGTAACCGCCACCGACCCGACCACCGACAAGACAACCGCGCAACCGGTCACCCAGCTACACCTCAACGTCGACACCGACCTCACCGACGTCGCCGTGGCGGCCGCACCGGCGGCCGCAGTCGCCGGAGTACTTGCCACCGGAGCCGGCGGTACCCACGGCCCGACCTCAATCCTGCACACCACAACCCATCACCCATTCTGGGACACCACGGCGCGCCACTGGGTCAACGCCGGCGACCTCACCTCCGGACACCAACTCGGCGTATTCGGCGGGCAAGCCGTCTACGTCGTGGGGGTACACAACCACACCGGCGCCAAAGACATGCACAACCTCACCATCGCCACCGTTCACACGTACTATGTGATGGCCGGCAACGTACCGGCACTGGTACACAACTGCGGAACGGGTGGCACGACACCAACAACGCCAGGTGCGCACGACCCGGTTCCGCTTTATCGGAACGTGGATGGCGCAGAGTTCGATTCAATTGCTACCACTGGGAAATTCGGGACCGGACCGGGCAACATGGAGGGCAAGTGGTTTGCTACCCAGGGCGAGCATGCAGACCAATGGGGCCAGGCGTTGAACAACGGCGAGGGGCTTACGGTCCAAACATCAATTCCACGCTGGCTCGCTGACCAGCTTCACTATCACCCCGGCAAGCTGGATGGCATTGGTCCGGGAATGTATGCTGATGCTGATCAGCTCGGTTTGATCAACGAGCACATGAGTGGGATATCACTGTGGCCCTCCTAGAGATCAAAAAACCTGTCGCGACGGCGAACGTTCGCTGGTCAACGGCATCGGAGGGCGGCCGAGTCTCTGGGCCGCCCACCGCTCCGGTGTACACGGCTACCGCAGTGTTCTGTCTAGGCGGCGACGCGGAGACGGTACCCGGGTGGCCCGCTTCGGCGGATCAGTTGAGCATTCTTGTTCAGTCGCTGGGCAGTCATGAAGACGGAGCAGACGTCTCACTGATCGGGTTTCTTTTCCCTGATCTCGCCCGACCTCATTTGCATCCTGGCGCCGAATTGTTGATCCTTGAAGGCCCTAAGGTGGTTGCTAAGGCGACTATTCGTGACCTGATAGAGGAATGACTAGGTTTGGGGCCTAGGAACAGTGATGTGCGAATGGAGCGAGAGGCGCGGATGCCTTATTCGTTACGAGTGCAGCGCGGGCGAACTACTGATTACGAACGTAGTCGTCGCGCGATTTCGTACGTAGAGGTGCGTGGTCGTGCGCCCCGGTTGATGTCACGGTTGATGTCACGCAGGAGTACGTATGCGAATGGACCGATGTGACATCAACGGCGGCGGTGATGTCGAAGCGCGGAGGTCGCCTGTTAGATCAACCGAGGGCATGCCTTGCCGGTGGCCCCTCGCGAGTGGTGCGGCGTCGACCGCCGCGAGGCTTGGCGGTAGGTGCCTCGTGCAGAGCGATCGTTACGACAGGTTGTCCCCGGCTCGCAGACGCTGCCGGCTGGTTCGTGATCATGTTGGCTTGGCGTTGGTGGGCGTGCGCGCGGGGCCGTAGGCCGTAGCGCGTACGCGCGGCCCTGCGTAGCCGGGCCGTCTTGATTCCTGTATAGACATTTTGAGCCAGCCCGCGATCTTGACTGTGGTCGGCGCGGGCCGAGCGGTGGAGTGCTCAGGGTTGGCGGTCAATGCCGGTTGCGCGTGTCGCCGGTGGGCCGGGGTGCGTGGGCGGCGATCTGGTCGATGAGGTCGCGGTGGTCCTGGGCGTGGGTGAGCAGGTCGCGTAGGGCGGCGTTCTTGTCCTTGGCGGTGCTGGCGGTGTGGTACTGGTCGAGGATGCGCTGTTGCCCGGCGAGGTAGGCCACGAGTCGACGGATGTTGCTGGCGTCGGCGAGAACCTTGCGGACGGGGGCGTCGTCGCGCAGGTCGGCGATGTCGGGGTGCACTCGACGCCGCCCGCACCATCCTCGACCACACCAGCTCCACGGCCGAACACGCCGACTCGGTACGACTGCGCCGCCGCATCGACGCCGTCACCAACCTGATCAACCGCCGCGCCGGCAAACATCGACCCACATAACTCCCCGCCACCAGGCGCCTCGAAGCGTGCGCCACGGTTGCGGTCACGGTCGCTGTCACCATCGCCAACCATCAATCCCCGCCAGACCGCCCTACTCGCGACGCCGCACGTCAACACCTTGATCCGCACCGCGCGATAACGCCGCGCCCGGCGATGACGTCACACGTACTATGTGATCGCCGGCAGCGTGCCGGTACTGGTCCACAACTGCGGCGGCGACGCGCCGCCAAATCTTAGTCCGCCAGGAGCCGGCCGTCGTGGTGCTTTCAATCAAGCGAAGCGTGACTCCGGTATACCCACGAGCCAGTGAGCCTTTCCGCGTAACGGCTCGTGGCGTTGGGTGATCACGTGGTTCGGCCGTGCTCGACATGCAGGAGGACGAGTGCGGCTCTGGCGATCTGGCCGATTTTCCAGGGGCAGAGGCTGACGTTACGCAGCGCCTT
>WNGR01011267.1_pt1 | contig 14681 bp, 11 predicted proteins | sample 5407581 | NCBI WGS metagenome assembly WNGR01 (sample SAMN13153383, study PRJNA577476) | soil metagenome | isolation source: 80 cm soil or saprolite under Garry oak tree replicate 2 | place: USA:California | collected 2016-06-15
CAAGATCGCGGTCGGGACGAAGAAACGCCCTCGGTCGAACAAAGAAACTGACACGCCCATGGCCAGAGGAGTTCGCGGCTATGCATGCCTCTTGACTTCCACAGCCCCATACAAGGATGGGTGGAGCGCAGCGATACCCCATCATCGGGCCGCGCATTCACCTTTGGCGGAACGGCTCTCGGAAATTCGCTCGCTGACCGCTAAGTGGCGCGAGAAGTTTGTTTTGATCAACCGCCAGCGGGTGGCGAAATCCGCATCGCCCTCAGGCATAGTCCAGACGCAGGTCAAGCTAAGCTAGCCACGCTTCAGTCTTGATGCAGATCAAGCCTGACAAACGTCGATCAGGTTGTTGCTCTGAGCCAGCGCCCCGGCCCCCAAGGGGAACCGGGTTCTGCGCCAGTTTAGTAGCAGGCTGGGTATGGATAGTAACCACAGCGACGAGCTCCGTACGCAGCGGCACCAACCGCAGCAGCTCCGACGCCTACCGCCACGCCACGGCGTACGGCCGCACCGCGATAGACGCCACCGTGATAAACGCCGCCGCGAGCAACCCCAGCACGACCAACGCCACCACGATATGCGAATGCGTCGGTTGAGATGGTCGCAACGCACCCGATCCCAATGATAACGGATGCAACAAGCGAGATAATGGTTCGACGTGACATGATCGATCTCCTTTCGAGTGACCAATTAAGCCGTATATTCCTTGATGGCTGAGATTCATTGATCTGGAGCAAGGGACGGTGAGCCGCCAAAACCGCTGCTATTCGCCGTTCCACGCGCTCGGTGGTCATGGAAATGTCCCCTTACGAACTGTAGTCAGCCTCTCAACTAGCCTGTTCTCGGGCTAGAGGCCCTCACTCCCGAAATGGGTCAACGGCGTCGATCTTGCTTCTCGACCAGGAGTTCTCACTTTCGCCGGTGAACGGACATCCGCGGCGTCCATCGGGCAACGCCCTCAATCCCCCATCAAATCGTAGTTCTCTCGCAGCGCCTGCTGCACCCTTACCGCCGCGCGCGCCGCGGTGTTGGCGTCGGCGGTGCCCGCGGACAGCACGCAGAGCGACCAATTATTCCCGGCGTGCGGGTCCAGCACGCGATTAATGGCGATGCTCTGGACATCAGAACAACCGGGCTGATTCCGAAGTTCTGCGAACGCGCGCCAGCGCAGATCCTGCATCGAGAGGAGGGTCTTTGCCATTCCGCGCGGCGGCCCTATTTGGACGCGTTGGCAATCTTGTGCCCGAGATGGCCGGTCTCATGATCGCGTAGGAGCTGGCTCAGCGCGGTTTCGTTCAGATTGGGGAGAACGTCGCTTAGCTTCTCGGTGTCGGGATAGCCGGCCGCGAAACCCCGTCCGTAAACCTTGCGCAAGGTGCTGAGGGGTGTATTGCCGTGTTTGCCGCTGATTTCGCCGTCCTTGCGGTGCCTGTTTTCGAGATGTGCCTTGCTCATTCAGCTCTCCCTTGTGCCCGCAAGCCGGCAGCATCCACCTCCCGGGATCGAATGGCAACCAATGGATGTCTATCGGCTGTTTGGGGTGCGTTAGGTCAGCGTCACTGACGCTCTCAATGTCGCTGACACTCTCCTCAACGCACGGCGCACCGTCTGGCTGCCTATGTCCTCTTCGCCATATCGAGCGGAGGCATGACATCCGCGGGAATTGGGCACAGGTACGGATGACGCGCGGTACGCGCGGCGTGATCGGCCCTGGCCGCGGCGAGCAGCGCAGGATCGGTCAAGACCTTGCACGCTGTCGCCGCCATGACTTTGGCGACATGCACCATGCCCTTGTGCGCAGCAGGCATCTTGCCCTGCGTCACGAGCTGCCAGGAATGGAAGGGCGTACCGATGGCCACGACCGCGCCGGAGGCCTGGACCGTCGGCACCGCCCAACTGACGTCGCCCACATCGGTCGAGCCCATCAAGGGTTCGCGCGGAGCGTCCAGGGGCACGACTTGCTCGCACAGCGCCGCGTCGCCACGCGGCTGGCCGACGGAGCGATAAACGAAGTCGAAATCCTGTTCCGACAGCGTGGCCTGGATCTGCCGGGCAAAGCTGCGGTCGGCTTCGTCGAAAGGCGGTGGACCGAGCTGCTCAAGCACGTCGGACATCGCGCGTTCCAGCGGGGTGTTACCGAGCAGGTTCGACACCGCGCTGATGACCTGCACCGCGACCGAGGTCTCCGTCATCAGCGCCGCGCCTTGTGCGATCTTGCGGACTCGTTCCAGGAGTTCGCGCATGCCGGCGAGTTCGCGCGCCCGCACCGCGTAACGAACCTTGGCCGTCGCCTGCACCACGTTGGGAGCGATGCCGCCTGAGTCCAGCATGGCATAGTGAATGCGCGCGTCGCTCGGCATGTGCTCGCGCATGTAGTTGACGCCGACATTCATCAGCTCGACGGCGTCGAGCGCGCTGCGGCCAAGATGCGGCGCGACGGCCGCATGGGCGGCGCGGCCGGTGAACGTGAAGTCGATGCGGGTATTGGCGAGCGTGGACGCCGGCATCACTTCGCAGAAGCTCGACGGGTGCCAGGAGATCGCGACATCGACGTCGTCGAAGGCGCCGTCGCGCACCATGAAGGTCTTTGCTGCGCCGCCTTCCTCGGCCGGGCAGCCATAGTACCTGACACGCCCGGGCAATCCGCGGCTGGCGAGCCAGTCCCTTACGGCAACGGCCGCAAGTATGGCGCCGGCCCCGAGCAGATTGTGGCCGCAGCCATGACCGTTGCCACCGATTTCGACCGGGCGCGGCTCGGCGATTCCAGCCTGCTGGCTGAGGCCCGGCAGCGCGTCGTATTCGCCGAGGATCGCGATGATGGGACCACCTTCGCCGGCCTCGCCGATCAGGGCGGTCGGAATTCCGGCGACGCCCTGCGTAACCTTGAACCCGTGCCGTTCGAGCTCGACCGCGTGCTGGGCGGCGGAACGCGTCTCGGTGTAGCAGATTTCGGGCATGGCCCAGATCCGATCGCTGAGCGCGATGAAGGCCTCTCGCTTGGCGTCGACCAACTGCCAGATGTCGCTGCTGTCGTTCATGCGTCTGTCTCCTCATGGCCGGTTCGATAGTTGAGATTCAGGATGCCGACGAGCGACGCGGCGCCGATCGCGATCACATAGAACGCCGGAGCGAGCTTGCTGCCGGTCACTTCGATCAGCCAGGTCACGATCAACTGACCGAAGCCGCCGCTGAGCATCACCCCGAGCGCGTAGACCGACGAGAACCCGGTGACGCGAACATTCTTCGGGAAATTCTCGGTGAGGGCGATGAAGAAGCCGCTGCCGAGCCCTTGCACCGCGCTCATCACGGCGATGATCAGCAGCAACCCCGTGGTGCTCGGTGCCGCCGTCAGCAGCAGAAACGCGGGATAGGTGAGCACGATGACCAGGACACGCGACAGCACCAGGAAGGTCTTGCGGCCGAAGCGATCGGTCAGCAGGCCGCCGATCGGCGAGAACAGCAGCATGAAGGCGCCGCCGACCATCGCCGCGGCCGAGGTGCTGGCCGGCGACAGACCGAGCTCGCGCACGCCGTAGGTCGGCATATAGAGGTTGAGAATGACATAGGACGCGTTGGCGCCGAGCATTCCCAGCAGCGCCCACAAGACGCTCGACCAATGCAGCCGGACCACGTCGCCCACCGGATTATGCGGCGCGGCTGCTTTCGTCGCCGCAGGCTCGAGCGTCTCTTCCACGGTGCGCCGCAGATAGAGGCCGACCGGCACGATTCCGATGCCGCACAGAAATGGAATACGCCAGCCCCAACTCGTCATGATTTCGGGTGACAGGCTGACGCTGAGAAGCCAGACCACGCCGGCGCCGAGCATGACGGCAAGGCCCTGGCTCGCGGATTGCCAGCTCGCGAAGAAGCCGCGTTCGTCGGCGGGGGCGGATTCGGCCAGCAACGTCGTCGATGCGCCGGTCTCGCCGCCGGCCGAGAACCCCTGCAGAAGCCGTCCCGTCAGCACGACGACGGGAGCCAGCAGCCCGGCCTGCTCGTACGTTGGCGTCAGGCCGATCATCGCGGTCCCGACTGCCATCAGGATCAGCGTCAGGTTGACCGCCGCTTTGCGACCGCGTCGGTCCCCATACGCGCCGATCACGAGACCGCCGAGCGGCCGGGCGCAGTAACCGGTGCCGTAGATGCCGAGTGACAGCAGGATTTGCGTTCCGGGTGCCTGTGTTGGGAACACCAGTTTGCCGATCGTCACAGCGAAAAACGTGAAGAGGGTGAGATCGAAATATTCCAGCGCGTTGCCAATCGAAACACCGGCGATCAGGCGGAATCTGGACGGGGTCTCAAGCGACGCTGCGAGCGTCATCGACATGGTGCTCTCCGTGATCTCGTGATGCGGGCGCCTTGATGAGTGGTCTTGATGGGTGGTTTTGGCCGCGCGCCTTATGGCCGTTCCGACAGTTTAATGACCGCCGGCCCCCGTCCGGAATGGAAAAATTGGCCAAAATACATAACTATATGGTAATGTAGTGACACATTACTTTGTAAGTGCAGAGCTTATAACTAATATTGGCATAACCAAAGGATGCCAGATGGCGCCACAATGGGCAGAGCGCATCAAGCTTCGTCAGCTCCGCGTCGTCCTGGCGGTCGACGAACACGGCAGCATCACCCGTGCCGCAGAGCACCTTTTCATCACCCAGGCTGCGGTCTCGAAAGTGATCGCTGAAGTCGAAACCCTTGTCGGCACCGACCTGTTCGAGCGGAAGGGAAGGAGCATCATCCCGACCGACGCCGGTCATCATGTGATCCGCACCGCGCGCCGCGTCGTGGGCGAACTGAAACTGCTCGGCGAAGAGGTGCTCCTGATCTCCGAGGGCGGAGCCGGTCTGCTGATCATCGGCTTGCAGGCGATTTCGATTCTGCAGATTGTTGCAAAGGTGGTGGCGACCATGAAGACGCGCCATCCGCGCGTCACCATCCGTCTGGTCGAGGATACGCTGCCCAACCTGCTGCGTGAGTTGCGCGCCGGAAGGGTCAATCTGGTGTTCGGAAGGATGATCCGTGGGTTGCTCGCACCGGACCTCGACGGCGCGCAAATCCTGTCAGAGCCCTATGTCGTCATTGCCAGTCGCGGGCACCCGCTGCTGCAGCAGGCCAGGCCGGATTGGGAGGAAGCTTGTTCCCATGTCTGGTGCCTGCCGCTTCCAGGCACTCCGATCCGCGAGCATTTCGCCGATTCGATGTCCGCGCTCCACGTTGCCATGCCGGTCCGCGTGATCGAAACCGCTTCCGCCACCACGATGGCAACACTGCTGCAGACCATGCCGTTGCTCGCTCTGGCGCCGGCCAATCTCGCCGAGGAATGGGTGCGCAGCGGCGTCTGCATGATCACACCGTTGCAGTTGCCGGCCCGGCCCGAACCGATCGGGCTGATCTGGTCCGCCACGTGAAGGCTGACGGTCGCTGCAAGGCAGCCTGGGGCATCGCTAGCGCGTTGATTTCGCTTGCACACGTCCCGCTCTGGAACCGGCATAGGTCCATTGCATCATAGCACTGTCCACGCTAGAGCAGCCGTAACCTCTGGAGGTCGCCCCATGTCCTATGCCTACAAGCTGAATGAAGACGTGCTCCACCAGCGCCAGGGACCGCAGGGCCGTGCCGAAACCGAGCCGCCGATGGTTTACACCATCGTTCAGCGGATGCCGATCGAGGCCGACGGACGGCTCAGATACCGCATCAAGAGCAAGTCGGACAACGTCGAGCGCGTCGTTACGGAAGACCAGCTTTCTTATTCTCAGTGATTTGGCCTGTCAGTGATTTGGCACGCGTGGTAATTTTGGGAGTCCAGTGGTGCTGAATGAACGAGAAAAGATCCTGAGTGCGCTGCGCGAGAAGCCGCTCAAAGTCTACGAAGTCATGAAACGCGCCAATATTCCGAATGAAGAGGCGTGCCAGTCGCTCCTGTTGAAGATGCGGGACGAGGGCCTGGTGAAGTTCGACATCCACAAGGGACGATGGACGGTCGGACCGGGCTCGAAATAGCGGCGTGCGTAGGTTGCATGCTGCCGCGCGCTGAAAAAGCCGCCCGCGAAGCCGCCATGGGGCTGCAAAGCGCCATCTCGGAAAACGGTGCCGATCATGTGTTGCAGCACATCGCCGAATAGACGCTTCCAGGCCTGAGCCCGGCTGGACCGCGCTTTCGCGGCGTAGCGCTGCGAGACCTTGTCCCGTGCACCACCGATCTGGAGTAGGTTCGACGTGTGATTCGTGCCGGCGATGGCGGGCCACGGGAGACTGCCGATTCAAGCTCTGTCCAGCGTCTTCAAGAGTCCGGGACGTACCCCGTGGATCCTGAGCGGAGCCATGATCGCAGGCGTCGTGGCGCTGTTTCTGACCGAACTTCATAGCCGCTACAGCGCAACGATTTCCAGCGCCGAGCGCTCGGCGCAGAGCTTTGCCAACGTCCTGGCCGAGCACACCGCGCGGACCTTCGAGGCGGTCCAGATGACGCTGCGTGTGGTCGATTCGATTCGCTCGGATGCCAGGGAGGGGCTTTATCCGACGCCCGAGGCGGTCAGTCAGGCGTTGCGCAATTTGCAGAAGAATTCGCCGGCGCTTGTCGCGGTAGGATGGACCGACGCGCAGGGCAATGTTGAGGCCCACTCCCATCATGGCGCTCCGCCGCGTTCCAACATCGCCGACCTGCCGCATTTCGTCGCCCAGCGCGACAATGCCTCGGGCGGGATCGTCATCTCCCCTCCGTTTCGAGCCACCACGACCGGCCCGTGGATCAGCGCGGTCTCGTTGCGCCTGAACGGCCCCGATGGTGCCTTCGAGGGAGTAGCAACCGCACCGCTGGATCAGTCCTACTTCGCCGGCATCTATCGATCGATCGGAATGGGTCACAACGCTTCCGTCGTGCTCTTGCTCCGCGACGGCAGGATTTTGACCCGTGAGCCGTTTGTTGACGGCGCGATCGGAAAATCGTTCAGCAGAACGAACCTCATTACTGAGCGGCTGCCGAGGTCCGATTGGGGCGCCTTCGAGGCGATCAGCCCGATCGATGGCGTACCGCGAATTGTTGCTTACCGGGCGGTGCCCGATCTCCCGCTGGTCGTCGTCGTCACCTACTCCCGGGAAGAAGCGCTGGAGCCCTGGTTCGATCATCTGCGCGCCTTTGGCCCGCTCGTGACCGCGCTGGTATTCGTCATTCTGGTCGGCACATCGCTATTGTCGCGGCGGAGACGCCAACTGGCAAGCCAGGCTGCCTTGCTGCGGGCTACCCTCGAAAACATCCATCAGGGCCTGATGGTGGTCGATCGCGACGACAGGATCGCTATCTGCAATCGCAAAGCGATGGAATTGCTGGACCTTCCCGGCGCCTTGATGGCCTCACATCCCGCTGCGGATGACGTGATCGGCTACCAAACCCGGCGGGGAGAGTTTGACGACGTACCTGATGACGTGCTGCCTCGCATACGTCCCCGGCTGTTGGGGGAAACGCCTTACGTTTACGAGCGCAAGCGGCCGAACGGCATGGTTCTCGAGATTCGGACGGTGCCGTTTTCCGAAGGCGGCGTCGTTCGCACCTACAAGGACGTGACGGACCGCAAGCGAGGCGAGCAGGAACTCAAGGACAGCGAGGCTCGGTATAGGCTGCTGGCCGACAACTCGACCGATATGATCTTCGAACTCGACCTGAATTTCGTGCGGCGCTATGTCTCGCCGGCCTGCCGCGAAATCGTCGGCTATATGCCGGAGGAAATGATCGGCAAAAAGCCGGTGAACATGATTCACCCCGAGGATGCCGACCGGGTGGAATCCACCTATCGGGCCGTGATCGACGGCCTCGCCCGCGCATCGGTCACCAATCGCATCCGCCACCGCGATGGCCGCTGGATCTGGGTTGAAGCCGAACTGCGCCTGGTGCGCGATGCGGCCGGCCTCCCGGCCGGCATCCTCGGTGCCGTACGAGACGTTTCCGTCCGGAAAGCCGTTGAGGCGGAGGCGGCCGTGGCGCGGCGTCGGGCTGAACAGGCAGCCCTGGCCCAAAGCGAATTCCTGGCGACGATGAGTCACGAGCTGCGCACGCCGCTGACCGCGATCATCGGCATTTCGGAAATGCTGCTCGCCGGCTCCGGGCCACAGGTGGAGCAGCGGCATTTTCTGGAGATGCAAAGGAAGGCCGGTCGAGACCTGCTCGACATCATCAACGACATCCTCGACCTCTCGAAGGTCGAGGCCGGACAAGTCGAGATCAGCGCGATGCCGATTTCGCTAGCTGGCGTCATCGATGGCTGCGTCAATCTCATGTCCCGTCAGGCGGCGGACGGCGGCCTGGAATTGTCGGCGAAAATCGACCCGGGCGTCCCGACTTGCGTGCTGGGCGACGCGATGCGGCTACGTCAGGTGTTGTTGAACCTGCTCTCGAACGGCGTGAAGTTCACCGAGGTCGGCTCGGTTCGGCTCGAGGTAGAGGCGAGTGCCAGCCTTCCGGACGGCATCCGCTTCGCCGTCACCGACACCGGTATCGGTATCGATCCCGCCCGGAGCGCGAGATTATTTGAGCGCTTCACGCAAGCCGACAGTTCAGCAACGCGGCGATACGGTGGCACCGGCCTGGGGCTCGCAATATCGAGGAGTCTGGTGGATCTCATGGGCGGAACGCTCGAAGTACGAAGCGAGCCCGGTCGCGGCGCATCGTTCTTTTTCACCTTGCAAATGCAACGCGCCGAAGCGCTGCTTCCGGCGACGGAGCTGGCGGCGGCCGGGAATCGCGGCGCTCGCCGACGGATATTGCTTGCCGAGGACAACGTGACCAGCCGTGAGCTGATCGCTGCGATGCTGCAACGGGCGCGGCATCAGGTGGTGTGCGTGGCTGGCGGTCGAGAGGCGGTCGCGGCCGCTTCCGGCGGAAGCTTCGATGCAATTTTGATGGACGTTCAGATGCCGGAGATGGACGGGCGCGCGGCCGCGCGTGCGATCCGGAGCCTGTTGTACCCGCAGTCGGTCACTCCGATCGTCGCGCTGACTGCCAGCCATTCTTCGGACGAAGCGGAACAATGCCTCGCATCCGGAATGAACGCGCTCGTGGCCAAGCCGATCGACTGGGACGTGCTGTTTGCGACCATCGACCGTCTGGTGCAGAGACTGGAGTTCGGTTTCAACCAAGGAGATGCAGCGAACGCCACGGTTTCCTGTGCAGACGTCCCGGTGCTCGACATTGCGAAGTTCGACGCTTTCCGCGACCGGATCGGCCCTCCCACCACCGCGAAGTTGCTGAGACTGTTCGAAGCGGAAATTCGGGACCAGTTCGAAGCGCTGCAGGCCGGTCCCGACGGGCACGCGGCGTTTGCCAGCACCGCGCACGCGTTGGCAGGCTCAGCGGGACTATTGGGCTTCGAAGAACTCGCGGAGCGCTGTCGCGCACTGGAGGAGGCCGCTTCGCGGCGGGAATCTTGCGAGGCCGAACTCGATGGCTGTCGTAGAGCGAGAGGCAGTGCGCTGACACAGCTTGCACGCGCAATGATCGATGGCGACTCGTTGGACGCTCGTATTGACATTCAACGCCCGGAAGCCATGAGTGCATGAGCCGCGCCGGCTTGCAGTGCCGCAGCGATTTTCGGGAAGTCGGATCGTGAGTAAGCAGAACTTCAAGATTGTTCTGGCGGATGACCACCCGTTCATTCTGCTTGCGCTCAAGCAATTGGTGATGGCCGAGGCCGATTTCGAGATGGCCGGCGAAGCGGCAACTGGGCTGGAGGCCCTCAGTCTGGTGCGGTCGACGACGCCGGACGTGGCCGTGATCGATGTTGGAATGCCCCGGATGAACGGAATTGTTCTTACTCGAAAGATTCGCGAGGAGCGCCCGACCGTCAAGGTTCTGATCCTGACGGCCCATGAGGATGAGGCGCACCTGAAGCAAGCGCTCGCCGCAGGCGCCATCGGCTTCGTCGTCAAGCGGTCCGCCACCGCGACGCTGATCCCGGCAATTCGCGCAGCAATCACCGGCGGAATATTCGTCGATCCTCTGGTGGCCGGACGGTTGCATGGACAGGTGCAAGTCGCGATGGCGGGTGTGGACCAACTGAGCCCTCGCGAAAGAGAGGTTCTCAAGTTGACAGCACTCGGCTACGCCACCAAGGAGATTGCAGACCTGATGACCCTTGGTGTCAAGTCCGTCGAAACGTACCGGGCGCGCGCAAGCGAAAAGCAGGGGCTGAAATCGCGAGCCGAAATTGTAAGGTTTGCCCAGTTGCAGGGTTGGTTCGAATAGGGCGAGGCGGAACGAGGCTTGGAGCCGCTCGGTCCGAAGTCAGCGTAGGTACTCTTTGTCACCAATGGGCTCGGCGTCAAACCAAGCGGCAAAGGTGCCTCGATCAACACCTCGCTCAAATAGCCAGCCAGACGGTATCATCGGGTCGCCGTGCGCCTTCCCCGCTCCAGGACCCAATTGAACCCGTAGTGTTACGGGGGCGCGGCGGCCCAAATCCTAACAACTAGTTTTCTTGTCAGGTATTTCCTCACGCGCGCCCCGAACCGTGACGTGTCACGATGGTCTATCCGCTCTCGCGTGAGACGTAGCGCCGGATGCAGGTCAGTCACTCTTCAGGGGCAGAGTCGATCATGGGTCCAGTCGCGTCGCCAGGTGGCGAAATGGAACGCTCTCTCGCATGCGCGGAGATTGCGCGGTCGAGGCTTCAATCGCTTGATCTGCCGCCCACCCCGAGAAACTACGAGATCTTCTACATTTATGCGACCCAGCAAGATCGCGCCCTCAACAAGGAGATTGATGATGTTGTCGCGGGCGGAGGTGCACTCACTGAAGCCGTTCTCGATCGCTTGCGCAGCACATACTTTGCCTCGGTCCGCATCGTCGAGCGGGTTGAAAGGGCAAGTTCCGGCATTCGAATGGAGCTTGGCGACGTAATCAAATTGATAGCGGGCACGCTGGGCGCCACGACAATCTACGGTGATATGCTTGCGAAGGCTTCAGACGATCTGACCGCAGCAGATGATCCCAGCCTGATACAATCGACGCTCCATGCCCTCGTTGCGGCGACGCTTGATGTGCGCGAGGACGGTCTGCAGCTCAAGGCCCGCCTTGACGGCGCGATGCGGGAGATCAGCAGTCTCCAGCAGGGCCTGGAGGCGATACGCATGGAAAGCCGGACCGATGCTCTTACTGGCCTCGCCAATCGCAAGTTTCTTGACGAAACGATCAGAGAGTCGATTTGCGGGTCGTCCGAGCGCGGCGAACCGCTCGCGTTGCTGATGATCGACATCGACCATTTCAAGTCGTTTAACGATACTTTCGGGCATACCACCGGGGATCAGGTTCTGCGGCTGGTGGCGACGTCGCTCAAGCAAGGTGTCGCGGAACAGGGTTTTGCCGCGCGCTACGGCGGCGAGGAGTTCGTAATCGTGTTGCCGAACACGCTTCCCAGGCAAGCCGTGATCATCGCCGACCACATTAGGCGAGCGGTTATGGCAAAGGAACTGAAGAAGAGATCAACAGGCGAAGTCATCGGACGTATCACTGTTTCGATAGGCGTTGCCTCGCTGCTGGCGGACGATACCGTTGAATCCTTCATTGAGCGCGCAGACAGCTGCTTGTACTCAGCCAAGCGGGGCGGCCGCAATCGCGTGGCAGCCGTGGTCGACCAGCGCGCGCTTCGAGACACGAACTTGCGCGTGGCATAGCCGATCTCACGTTTTGCTCGGGAATCCTCCAAGACCTAACACGACCTTACCATGTCAGGAACTCCCTGACGCGTGCGATCGTCATGGAACCTCGAAGCCGCTGATACGTCGCGCTATGGTGAATCAACGCTCGATTTTCAGGAGGCATGACGATGCGCACGAACCTTCCCGTCACCAATGTCGAGTATCCGATCGGCGACGATACTTTGATCGTTTCGAAGACCGACAGGAAGGGGAGGTTGACGTATTTCAACGAGCAGTTCGTGGACGCATCGGGTTTCACCGACGCTGAATTGATGGGGCAACCGCACAACATCATCCGCCACCCGGACATGCCGCCCGAAGCCTTCGACGATCTCTGGGTCACGCTCAAGGCAGGTAAACCATGGGCCGGGGCGGTCAAGAACCGGCGCAAGAACGGAGATTTCTACTGGGTGCTGGCCAGTGCGACGCCGATCTGGGAAGGCGGGCAGATCTCCGGCTACATGTCGATCCGGTCCAGGCTGCCGGCCGACCAGCGCACCGAGGCCGAGCACGTCTACGCACTCCTCCGTGCCAAGAAAGCGCAGAAATATACTGTCACTGCAGGCATCATCCGACGCCGTTCGCTGGCGAATCGATTTGCCGTGTTTAGCCGCACCTTGAAGGCTCGAATGGTCACGCTGGCCGCGGTGCAAGCCGCTTTCGTGGTGATCGTTGGCCTCGCCGGCATGATGGCAACGCGGGACAGCAACACGCGGATGAGGTCAATCTATGAGGATCGCACCGTTCCGCTGGCTTACCTGTTCGATATCAACGATCGGATGAAGGACAACACGATTGCGCTCTACGATGGAATCGTCGAATCACGAACGGGTAAGCCGTCCGATAACGTTTCCACGAGGGTCGCCGCGAATATCGAGGAAATTTCCAAGACATGGGCCAAATATCTGGCCTCCAATCTGACGCCGGAGGAAAAAGCGGTGGCGGAGGCCTTTGCGCCGAAGCGGAAGGACTATGTCGAGAACGCGTTGAAACCCGGGCTCGGACTGCTCGCTGATCGAAAATATGCTGAACTAGACGTGTTGTTGAGCGGACCGGCAAGCAAGCTATACCGGCTTGCCAAGGTAGAGATGGACAAGCTCGTTGCCATCCAACTGAAGGACGCCAGGGATCAGTACGACGAAGCCGGCCGCCAATACGCGATGGTGCTGGCATTCTCGATTGCCGTCCTGTCCATCGGCTTGCTGTTGGGCGGGTGGATCGGCCTGATGACGATCCGGGCGATCGCCCGGCCGCTCGAAAATCTCAATGGCGTGATGGGAAAAATCGCGCAAGGTCAGTTCAACAGTCGGGTCGTTGTGGAGCGGGATGACGAGATCGGCGTGGCCCTGCGCAACGTGCAGGCAATGCAGGCCAAGCTCGGCTTCGACCGGGAGGAACAGAAGGACACCGACAAACGCGTCGTGGTCCAGCGCAAGGCCGATATGCGCAAGCTGGCGGGCGAATTCGAAAGCGCCGTCGGAGAAATCATTCAAACGGTGTCGTCGGCATCGAGCGAACTGGAGATGTCTGCCAGCACCTTGACCAAGACCGCCGAGAGCACTCAGGGCCTTTCGACCGTGGTCGCGTCGGCGTCGGAGGAAGCTTCGAGCAACGTTCAGTCGGTCGCCTCGGCCAGCGAGGAGATGGCGTCTTCGGTAAATGAGATCAGCCGTCAGGTGCAGGAAGCCGCCCGGATCGCCGGTGAGGCCGTCGAGCAGGCCCACAGGACCAACGAACGCGTCAACATGTTGTCGCAAGCAGCAGCCCGGATTGGCGACGTCGTCGAACTGATCAACACGATTGCGGGGCAGACCAATCTGCTCGCCTTGAACGCAACCATCGAAGCCGCGCGGGCCGGGGAGGCCGGTCGCGGATTTGCCGTAGTCGCATCCGAGGTCAAATCCCTTGCCGAACAGACGGCCAAGGCGACTGGAGAGATCAGCCAGCAAATTGACAGCATTCAGGGTGCCACGCAGGATTCGGTGACGGCGATCCGGGAGATCAGCGGTACGATCAGCCGCATCTCGGAGATTTCGTCGACGATTGCCGCCGCGGTCGAGGAGCAGGGGGCGGCAACCCAGGAAATATCGCGCAACGTGCAACAGGCTGCGCACGGAACCCACCAGGTTGCTGCCAGCATCACCGAGGTGCAACGCGGCGCCAGTGATACCGGCTCAGCATCGTCGCAGGTGCTGGCTTCGGCGCAGTCGCTGTCGCTCGAAAGTAGCCGTCTCAAGACCGAGGTTGGAAAATTCCTTGAAACGGTACGGGCGGCCTGACCGAGAATGCCGTCTTCGCCGAATGAGTGTTACTGGGAAGGAAAGTCATGGGTGAAGTCGTCAACTTGACCGGACGACGGGCGAAGAATGAAGAATTCCCGCGTCGCAGATGCCATGTGGCTCGACCAGCGTTGGCCGCGGATTCAAGCTGCTCGCCGCGTGTGGCCGCATTGCTGCAGGTCGAGGCGGCAGACTCAAAGGGGACACTTGAAACATTGCCGGACAATGTAGGGATGCGTCAAGATCGCCTTGAGCGGATCATCGATACGATGCCTGACGAAACGGCGAGGACGCAGTTTCGCCGCGCTCTACATGAGCTTCGCCGTCAGATAGAATTGGTGAGAAGCGTCGCCAGTTCTATCTGACGTTCTTGCAAGATGTCGTCGCGCGAGAAAGCGTCGTCCTGCCGCGTGGCAGACCGCACAATCGTTTCGAAGTGCCCGATTCATTGCAGCAGTTGCTGCCTGTCGGGCAAATCAGCGCTATTATTTCGCCTGTCTCACCCGACAAGAGGGGCGTGCGCACGTCACGAACGCGCGGTGGGATGCGGTGGACGCGGATGCGCTTTTGACGAACGGCGCGTGAAGCGGACGGCGAAGGCGTGTGGTTCTGACGCCCCGATGCTGGCGTCAAGTTTTGCGGTAAGGCCCGTGAGGCGACGGTGGCAACAAATCCGGTCACCAGGGAGCGCGCGCTATAAGCCGTAAAACCATTGCG
>WNGR01004731.1_pt1 | contig 14679 bp, 15 predicted proteins | sample 5407581 | NCBI WGS metagenome assembly WNGR01 (sample SAMN13153383, study PRJNA577476) | soil metagenome | isolation source: 80 cm soil or saprolite under Garry oak tree replicate 2 | place: USA:California | collected 2016-06-15
CGCTTTGCCACCGCGCCCAGCGAGCAAGTGGAAGCCTCGCCGCCGCCTCAGCCGGCGATCCCGCCGCAGCCCCCTCCGGTCGATCTTGCCGGCCGATGGCGCCTGTCGATGGTGGGCGGAACCGCCTGTCTTATGACCTTCACCGACACGCCGGGCGCCGCGGAAGGGTCGATCGCTCCCACCGGCGGCTGTCCGGCGAACTTCTTTACCAGCCGCAAATGGACCTTCGAGCATGACATGCTGATCATTCGCGATCACAAAGGCGAGGCCTTGGCCGAGCTTTCATTCACGACCGGCCGCTTCCAAGGACCGCCCACCGGCGGCGGCGGATCCATCACGCTTGCTCGACCGTAGCTTTTCGTTTCCGCATTCGCACTTACCGCAAAGGAGATTTCATGGCGGAATATCAACTCTACTGCTTCGCCCAATCGGGCAATGCTTATCGCGCGGCGCTGATGCTCAACCTTATCGGCGCCGACTGGCAGCCGGTCTTTGTCGATTTCTTCAAGGGCGGCGAGACACGCACGCCGAAATATCGTGCCGAAGTCAATGAGATGGGCGAAGTGCCAGTGCTGGCCCATGGCGCAAGAAAGCTCAGTCAATCCGCGGTGATCCTCAGCTATCTCGCCGAACGGACCGGCCGGTTCAAGCCGGCGGGCGAGGACGCACGGCTTGAAGCGCTGCGCTGGATTATTTTCGACAATCAGAAGGTCAATGGCTTCCTCGGACCCTACCGCTTTTTGAAGAATTTCGCGCGGCCGCCTGGCGATCCTGCCGTGTTGGCGTTTCTCAAGGGCCGCATCGATGGCAATCTCGCGATCATCGAGCAACGGCTTGCCAAGACGCCGTTCATGCTGGGCGACCATCCGACCATCGTCGATATCTCACTCGCCGGTTATCTCTATTATCCGGCCGAAGAGTTCGGCTTCGACATCGCCGCGCAGCACAAGAATATCGGGGCATGGTGCGATCGCATGCGCGCGTTACCAGGCTGGGCGCATCCTTACGATCTGATGCCAGGTCACCCGCTGGCTTAGGGCAAAAATGTAGCCTGGATGAAGCGGAGCGTAATCCAGGACTCACCACAGCCCGCGCTGTCGTTTCCCGGATTTCGCTTCACTCCATCCGGGCTACGTGGCTACAGCGGAATGTCGAGGGTCTTGGGAACGGGCTTGGGAACGAGCTTGGGCACCGGCGGCGCAGCGGCGACGCTCGGTGGTGCTGCGGGGGCGGCTGGCGGAGGCGGCGTGACCGCCGGAGCGATGGTCGTCGAGGGAGCAGCCGATGGTCTGGCCGTGGGTGCGCTTGTGGGGGCCGTCGCGGGCGCAGTCATAGATTTCGCCGCTGGCGCAGCCGATGCGTTTGAAGCGGCCGGCGGCGCCACATTGGGCGGCGATGCCGGGGGCGACGATGCTGCGGTCGGCGGCGCCGGTGTCGCGACATGTGCCGGCGGCTGGGCTGGCGGCTGGGCCGGTGGCGATGGAGGCTGACCGGCCGAACCGGCCGGTTTCGCAGCGGATCCAACCGGCGGCGCGGCCGATGGCGACGCTGCCGATGGCGCCGGATTAGTGACTTTTGGCGTACCGGTCGGTGCCGGCTGAGCCGGCTGCGCCACGGCTTGCTGCCTCGCTGGTGGAGTTTGCGGCGAAGTTTGCGACGACGCAGGCTCGGGTTCATTGGCATATTTCGTCAGCAGCGCGCGGGCGGCGGCCAAAAGTTTAGCGCCGTCGATCTTTTGTTCCCTGGTTTCCTTCCGCCAAGCGTCGATCACGGGTTCCGTCGCCTTGCGCCAGTGCGCCACCGCTTCCGGCAAGAGCGTCACAATCAGGTCGCCGCGCTCGACAACCATATTAGCAACGGCTGCGGCTTGAATGTCCCACATGGCGCCTGCCATTGCGGTGGCAGGCTGACCGGAGTTGTTGTCGATTGCGATTTTAAGATCGTGCGGCAGCCGATCGTAGCTGGCTTTGTTCATCGCCAGCACGTAGGTCCTGGCGCTCGGTGAAAAGTCGGAGAACTCCGTGTGCGAGCGGAGCAGATCGTTCAATCGCAACGGCGGCACCAAGTGCCAGGGATCGAGGCAGGCGTCGATAACATGTTCGCTGATTCCTACCGGAAGCTGCGCACTCGGCATGATCACCGGATGCGCGCCGAACGTGCGCATCGCTTCGGCCGCAAACCGCGTTTGCACATGCAGTTTGAGATCTTTGACGTCCTCGATCGTCCGCACCGGGCGATTGGCGTGAAGCACGGCGCGGTCGGAGCAACAAAAGCAGATTGTATAAAAGTCTCGGAACTCATCTTGCAGGTTAGCAGCGGCAAAGTCGGCGAGCGCTCTCGAACTCACCAGCGCGCGCCGTGACGGTACAAATGGCAGTTCGAACGTCTCGATCTTCGGGAACCGGGCGGGCGTAAGGCTTGGAGCCGCGAAGACGATATCGGCCGAACCGTCGCGCGCCTGGTCAAACAAGGCCGCCGGTGCTCCGCCGAGCTGCATGGATGGAAACAGATCGATGCGAATGCGCCCGCCAGATTCTGCCTCAACCTTGCGCGCCCATGGCGCAATGAATTTCTCGTGGACGCTGGAAACCGACGAAAACGCGTGGTGGAGTTTCAACGTGGTCGGCGGCGTGTCAGCCCGGGCGAGGCGCATGATTGCCGGAGCCACTGCCGTTCCAATCGACGAAGCCAAGAACGTACGCCGCGCAATCCGCATAACAGAGAATGTCCTCGGGACGGCCGACTCTTTATTAATTCAGCCGCGACGGACGATCCGCCTGATCGTTCGGCCGCACCGCACCTTCGCCGATCGGGGACGGCAGCATGGGCTCGCGCATCACCTCCTCCATGGCTTCGCGCGATCGCTGCTGGTAGCGGCGGTAGGAAAGCCAGCCGAATGGCAGGCTAGCCAGATAAGCGAGCGTGCCGGCCGTGAGCAAAATCCAGGGATAGGCCATCAATAGCCCGATCCACAATACCATGACCACGATCAGTGGCCCGACCATTTCGGGGGGGACGCGGGTGCCGATGCGCTTGCCGGAAAATACCGGCAGCCGTGATACCATCAACAGCGCGATCGCCAACGTGTAGAACAACGTCGACCAGATTAAAAAACTTGAACGAGGGACACCCAGGAACACGATATAGATCGGCAGCAGCACGGCAATGGCGCCCATCGGGGCCGGCACGCCGACGAAGAAATTGCTGGCCCAAGCGGGCCGATCCGGTTCCTCCGCCATCACATTGAAACGGGCCAGCCGCAGACCGCCGCAAATTGCGAACACCAACGCGGCGATCCAACCCACCGACCGCAGCTCGTGCAGACCCCAGAAATAGAGGATCAGTGCGGGCGCGACGCCGAAATTGACGAAATCGGAAAGGCTGTCGAGTTCGGCGCCAAAGCGCGAGGTTCCTTTTAAGAAACGCGCCAGACGGCCGTCAATTCCGTCCAGAACGGCCGCGAATACGACGGCGGCCAGCGCGAGCACATAGCGGTCCTCGAACGCCATCCGGATCGCGGTCAACCCGGCGCACATGGCGATCAAAGTGACAATGTTTGGCGCCAACGTGCGCACCGGAATACGGCGGAAACGCCTGCGCCGCTGATCCAAACCGGGTGATTGTATCGCCATAAGCCAAATATAGCCGTTCGCGCCCCGCGGTGCCATCGGCACAGGCAGTCCAGGCGATTCGTAAATGGCTAATGTGCCCGCACCTGCCCTCGTTCGGGACGCCTGGATTTAACGCGACGTTCCCCCGGATTTTCCTCGCTTTCGCTAGGTCTTAGCTGCGGCGATGCTCGCATTATCGCGTCGAGCCGCTGGAGCAAAGGGCGGACGCCTCTACTTGCGACGGCTTTGCGTTTGCCACGCGGAAAGTTGATCGGAAATTTTACCGTAATGAGCGACCGCTGCTTCTCGTCGGTGACGTCCACCGTCCATCGCCGGAAATCGGAGGTGCGGTCAGCGAATCCGAAAATCATCATCACGCGATCGGCGAGCAGGAGCGCTCTCGCATGCGCAGCGGACAAATCGCTCAGATCGCTGCCCATATTGTCTGCGAAAACCTGATCCGGAGCGCACAGGTGAAAGTAAAATCGCGGCATGATCGCGCTTCCTCCAACAATGATGGGTAGTTACGCCAGTTTCACTATTCGGGCGGCATGGTGTGCAGGAACGTACGCACGCCCATTGGTTTTGCGAACAAAAAGCCCTGGATCAAATCGAATCCAAGGTCGCGCGCGGCGACAAAATCGGCGTGAGTCTCTACACCGACCGCAACAGTGCGCGCGCCGAATTGACCAGCAACATCGACGATGTGCTGGCACAGCCTCCGTTTGGAGCGATCGTCTGCGCAGCCGGAGATCAATTCCCTGTCGACTTTTATTTCGACGAAGGGAAAGTCCCGCAATTCGGCGAGAGCGGCGCCTTCACCGCCGAGGCGATCGATCGAGATCGCGACCTTCTGCAACCTCGCTTGTTTGGCAAATGAACGCGCTACCGACAGGTCGCGCGTGATGTCGCCGCCATCAACCTCGACGATGAGTCCCTCGAAAGCAGGATCGTCGGGCAGCTGACGACAGAGATATTCCACAGAAGCGGGGTCGTCGAGGAACGAAATTGGAAGATTGATCGACATATCGAGCTGCCGCTGCTCGGCCCGGAAGTAACGCCAATCGGCGAGTGCCCGATCGATGACGAATTGCGACAGCGCCCGGAAATGGGGATCGCGCGTGGCGGGCATAAAATTGGCAGGCTGGACAATTCCCAGTTGCGGGTGATGCATGCGAATGAGCGCTTCGGCGCCGCGCAAATCGAGTGCCTGGCTGCCAATTTTATGCTGATACCACAATTCGAGCCAGCCAGCGCGCAGCGCTTGCACGATATCGATTGCGCAAGCGGGCGGATCGGCGCTCCAATTATCGGCCATATTGATGCCGGCCATATTGTCGCGCCGGCCGGTTCCTGCCGCGGCGACAGGTTCGGGTCCGTCGTCGTCTTTCGCGAGCAAGGGGAGGTTACGGCCGCCGGTGACCTTCGGATTGACGCCGCTCGCGAACGCGGCCGATACTTGTTGCAACTTGTGGGACACCATGCGAACTCCGGCCACCTCGGCGTTCGCAGGGTTATTGGCCGAATTGTTCGCCGACAAGTTCGCGATGCGAAAGTAGTTAAGTGACAATCTCCGCGTGACAGAAAACTTAGAGGCGATTTCGTGAACGTGCGATGAGCGATTTTCAACGGCCAACCGAGCAAGTGCGGCGGACAGCGAACTTTGCACGCGGCAATTTAGTGGCGACGCTGGTCAATCTTTGGCCTTACATTTGGCCGGCCGACCGGCGCGACTTAAAGGCGCGCGTGATTTTCGCGACCGTGCTTCTTTTCCTTGCCAAGCTCGCCACCGTTGCCGTGCCATTCACTTTTAAATGGGCGACTGACGCGCTTGCCGGTCGCGGCACTGCGCCGATAGCGCCGGACAATTGGCTCGCTTGGGCGTTCACCGCGCCGATCGTGATGACGCTCGCCTATGGTGGGACGCGCATTCTGATGGGGCTCCTCACCCAATGGCGCGACGGCATTTTTGCCAAGGTGGCGATGAATGCTGTGCGGCGCCTGGCAATGCTCACATTCGAGCAAATGCATCTGCTCTCGCTGCGTTTTCATCTTGAGCGCAAGACCGGCGGACTAACGCGCGTTCTCGAACGTGGCCGCAACGCGATCGAGACGATTGTGCGTATGGTGCTGCTTCAACTCGCGCCAACGGTCGTCGAACTTGTCCTAATCGTCGCGGTGCTGCTCCTGCATTTCGACTGGCGCTACGTGGCCGTGATCGCTGCCACGGTCGCTGTTTATATGCTGTTCACCTATTACGCGACCGAGTGGCGCATCAATATTCGCCGCAAGATGAATGACAGCGACAGCGATGCCAATGCCAAGGCCATCGATTCGTTGTTGAACTATGAAACCGTCAAATATTTTTCCGCCGAGGAGCGCGAGGCGAATCGATACGATCGTTCGATGACGCGCTACGAGGACGCGAGCGTAAAGGCTTACGTGTCGCTTGCAGTGCTCAATGCCGGACAAGCGGTCATTTTCACGATTGGTCTCACGGCGGCGATGGCGTTGTGCGCGTTTGGCATCGAGCATGGCACCAATACAGTCGGCGACTTCGTTATGATCAACGCGATGATGATCCAGCTCTACACGCCGCTAAATTTCATGGGCATGGTCTATCGTGAAATTAAGCAGGCCGTCATCGACATCGAGATCATGTTTTCGCTGTTGGAGCGCAAGCCGGAAATCATCGATAGTCCCAGCGCGCGACCGCTACAGGTGCGCGCCGGCACCATCCGTTTTGAGAATGTGTCATTTGCCTACGAAGTGGCGCGGCCGATCCTTGCCGATTTGAGCTTTGAGATCGCCGCCGGCCGTACCGTCGCGATTGTTGGGCAATCCGGCGCCGGCAAATCGACGATTTCGCGGTTGCTGTTCCGCTTCTATGACGTCACCGGCGGCCGCATCCTGATCGACGATCAGGACATCCGCGATGTCACGCAGACCTCCTTGCGCGCGGCAATCGGCATGGTGCCGCAGGACACCGTGCTGTTTAACGATACGATTCGCTACAACATCCGTTATGGGCGTTGGGATGCGAGCGACCCGGAAGTCGAGGAGGCCGCGCGCCAAGCGCAAATCGACGGCTTCATTCGCCGGGTGCCGAAGGGCTATGAAACCGAGGTGGGCGAACGCGGACTAAAGCTTTCCGGTGGCGAGAAGCAGCGCGTTGCGATCGCCCGCACGATCCTTAAAGGACCGCCTATCCTGTTGCTCGACGAAGCAACCTCGGCGCTCGACAGCCACACCGAAAAAGATATCCAGGACGAACTCGATCGTGTCGCCGAGAACCGCACCACGCTTGTGATCGCGCACCGGCTTTCGACCATCATCAATGCCGACGAGATCCTGGTGTTGGATCGAGGTGCAATCATCGAGCGCGGCACGCATCGCGAGTTGCTGGCCCATGACGGCCTTTATGCCAGCATGTGGAATCGGCAACGCGAAGCGCAGCTGGCCCGCGATATTTTGGCCGAAGTCGGTGACGACGGCGGCGCGCCCAATCGCAATCCTCCGCAATTGCCCGAAGCGCCGGAGCCGCGGCCCGACCTGCTTTCGGCCGCGGACGCCGCCGAATGAGCACGTTGCGCGGGTCACTATGTGAGCACGCTATTGACGCCCGCCGTTCGCCTGCACTCCTCGCAATGAAGCAAACAGAAATATACTAACTCAATGTCCTTTGCCGCCTCGATCCGCCAGCAGCTGACGCCGATCCACCCGGAAGGTTATCCCTTCATCGGCGGCTTTGCCCTGGCAACGCTTGTTTTGTTCTGGATATGGCCGCCGCTCGGCTGGATCGGTCTCATTGCAACGCTGTGGTGCATCTACTTTTTTCGTGACCCGCCGCGCGTCACTCCGCTGCATGACGGGATCGTGGTGGCGCCGGCGGACGGCCGTGTGTGCCAGGTCGTGAGCGTGGTGCCGCCGCGGGAGCTCGACCTGGGCGAAGCACCGCTGCCGCGCATATCGATCTTCATGAGCGTGTTCGATTGCCACATCAATCGCAGTCCGGTTGCGGGACGCATCGAACGCATCGTCTATCGCGCCGGCAAGTTCATTAGCGCCGATCTCGACAAAGCCAGCGAAGATAATGAGCGAAATGCATTCGTGATCGTCACCGAGACGGGACAACGCCTCGCCGTCGTGCAGATCGCCGGACTTATCGCCCGCCGGATCGTTTGTTTCGCGCGCGAATCCGATCTGCTCGGCGCAGGCCAACGGATTGGCATGATCCGCTTCGGCTCGCGGGTCGATGTTTACCTTCCGGTGGGCACGCGTGTGCTGGCCGGCGAAGGCCAGATCGCGATCGCAGGCGAGACCATGCTGGCCGACCTTACCGCGCGCGAGGGGGAAACGCCGTTTCACCGCGCCTGATCGTCTCATGTTGGCGTTCGACTGGCGCGACCATCGTCGCGATCCTTGGGGAACGCAGCGGCTGGATGCCAGTTTTAACGAAGCCTCGTTTTCTCGTCCTTCTGCGTGCGATTTTTCACAGCAGCGCTTGCAGGCGGCGAGATTCAACGCCACATATATTGTTTGACGAGAATTAATCCATGAGCAAAATCAATGCGGTTTGTGTCTATTGCGGATCGAATGCAGGGACCGAGCCCACTTTCGGCGAGGCGGCGGGTCAATTCGGCAGGATTCTCGCCGAAGGCGGCGTGCGGCTCATCTATGGTGGCGGCTCGGTCGGCCTGATGGGCATACTCGCCGACGCTGTGCTGGCGCATGGCGGCAAGGCAACCGGAATCATTCCCGACTTTCTCACCCAGCGCGAGCGGCCGCGGCGGCTCGGTCAAGAGCTGATCGTCACCCGCGATATGCACGAGCGCAAACGAACGATGTTCGACCGCGCCGACGCCTTTGTCGCTTTGCCGGGCGGAATCGGCACGCTCGAAGAACTCGTCGAGCAACTCACCTGGGCGCAGCTTGGCCGCCATCGCAAGCCGATTCTGATTGCCAATATCGATGGCTATTGGGACCCGCTTCTCACGCTTGTCGCGCACATGCGCGAACGCGCTTTCGTGCCCGAGTCGCTCGCGGTCAATTTTTTAGTGGCCAAGCGCGTCGAAGATATTTTGCCGATTTTGCGCCAGGCAGCGCGCGGTCGTGTCGAGGCGGAAAAGCCAATGGCAATTCCGGCCGAGCGGCTGTGATCTGTGAGCCTCAAAGGTAGAATTTACTTCTCGGCTGCCTCGCGCAGGAACGTCACAGCTTCGATGCGGTTACCGTCGGGGTCGCGGATGAAGGCCGCATAATAACCGCTGTGATATTGCGCGCGCACTCCCGGTGCGCCATCGGAGGTGCCGCCGGCCCTGATCGCGGCGACATGGAAGTCCTCGACAGCGCGGATGTCAGTGGCGCGCAGGCAGATGTGCACGCCGCTGTCCTCGGCAATGCGATCCATCGCCTCGCGCCGGTTGATCCAGAATTCCGGGTAGGTCTTGCCGAAGCCGATCGCGGCATTCGGCCATTCGCGCAATTTACGCATGCCAAGCGGCGCCAACACGGCGGCGTAGAACGGCTCGGCCTTGCGCAGATCGCGCACGGCAATGGAGACATGATCGATCATCCGAGGCCCCCGCTCCCGTCTGCGCTACGAGCATCATGCCGGCGCGCCGGATTTCATCAGCTTGTAGACGATGGAATCCATCAGTGCCTGGAAGGACGCGTCGATGATGTTGGCGGAAACGCCTACCGTTCTCCAGTGATCGCCGGTCTCGTCGGTGCTTTCGATGAGAACCCGTGTCACGGCTTGGGTTCCGCCATTGAGGATACGGACGCGATAATCGGTCAGTGTCAGTCCGGTGATGTAACTCTGGTATTTGCCGAGGTCCTTGCGCAGCGCAAGGTCGAGTGCATTCACCGGCCCGATCCCTTCGGCTACTGAGATCAGCTCCTCGACGCCGACTTTCAGCTTCACCACCGCTTGGCTCACGGTCACGCGCTCGCCCTTGGCATTATTACGCTGCTCGACGTTGACGTCGAATTTCTCGACATCGAAATAATGCGGAACCTGACCGAGCATGCGCCGCGCCAGGAGTTCGAATGAAGCGTCGGCGGCCTCGTAGGCGTAGCCGACCGCTTCGCGTTCCTTGACTTCGTCAAGGAGCCGCGTCACCCGCGGGTCATTCTTGTCGAGCGACAACCCGATCCGATCGAGCTCCGCCAGCACGTTCGAGCGGCCGGCCTGATCGGATACGAGAAGCTTGCGCTTGTTGCCAATAAGTTCGGGCGCGACGTGCTCGTAAGTCTTCGGTTCTTTGACAATCGCCGAAGCATGAATGCCGGCTTTGGTGGCAAACGCGCTTTCGCCGACATAAGGCGCATGACGATCCGGCGCGCGATTGAGCAATTCATCGAGCCCATGGGAGATGCGAACGATGCGGCCGAGCGCTTCGTCGGAAACGCCGATGTCGAATTTGTTGGCATATTCTGGCTTAAGCTTCAGCGTCGGGATGATCGATACGAGATTGGCATTGCCGCAGCGCTCGCCCAGCCCGTTCAGCGTTCCTTGAATTTGACGTGCGCCGGCGCGAACCGCCGCAAAGCTGTTAGCCACCGCCTGCTCGGTGTCGTTATGGGCATGGATGCCGACGCGATCGCCCGGAATGGCTTTGCAGACCTCGCCGACAATGCGTTCGACTTCGTGCGGCAACGCGCCGCCATTGGTGTCGCACAGCACCACCCAGCGGGCGCCTTCGTCATGGGCTGCTTTGGCGCAGGCCAGCGCATAGCCCGGATTGGCCTTGTAGCCGTCGAAGAAATGTTCGCAGTCGAGCAGGACTTCACGCCCTTTCGCCTTGGCCGCTCGCACGCTGTCGCGAATTGAGGCGAGGTTTTCATCCTCAGTCGTCTCCAGCGCGACCCGTACGTGATAGTCCCAGGATTTTGCCACGAAGCAGATGGCGTCCGCCTGCGCGTCCAACAGCGCCACCAATCCAGGATCGTTCGAAGCCGACCGTCCGGGACGCCGCGTCATGCCGAAGGCGGTGAGACGCGCGCGCATCGGGCGTCGCTCGGCAAAGAAGCTCGTATCGGTCGGGTTGGCGCCGGGGTAGCCGGCTTCGACATAATCGACGCCGAGCTCGTCGAGCATATGCGCGATGGCGAGCTTGTCAGCCAGCGTGAAATCGACGCCATTGGTCTGCGCACCGTCGCGCAATGTGGTATCGAACAAATAAAGCCGCTCGCGCGCTATCTTGTCGGCCATGATGCTAACCGCGATAGAGACGATAGATGGTGTAGAGCGAGACGACGACCGCTGCGCCGATCACCGCATATTTCAGGATCAGATAATACAGCCAGTGTCGTGGAAACGGCGTGTCCGGACGTTTCATGAGGCCCTCCCCTGCTCGGTGAGCAGCTTAGTCATTGTCGTATTGGCGAGCCATTCGCCGCCGAGTGACACCGTATTGCGGCTTTGCGCCGAATATCCCCGCTTTTCGAAAAAGCCGCGCGCCGCATCGCTGGCATCGACGGTGATTTCCTTGGCTCCGCGTGCGCCGGCGAGTCTTTCCAGCGCGTCGCACAGCATCGCCCCCGCGCCCTGCTTTGCTGCTGCGGGATGGACGTAGAGCATATCGATGCGCTTATTGTCGGCGAGCGAGGCAAAGCCGACCGCCGCGCCGCCATAGGTCGCGACCAGCGTCAGCTCGCGCGTGAGCTTTACGCCGAATGCTTCGTCGTCGTCGGCGGTCGAAGCCCAGGCTTCCTGCTGCGTCTCGCTGTAATCATCCACCGTTAATTCCTCAATCGCGGCGCGGAAGATCTCGGCAAGCAATGGCACGTCGGTCGGCAGCATCGGCCGCATCGCCAATTGCGGCAGCGGGCGCGGGTTCATCGCGCGATCTCCCAGTTGGTGCCGTCTTTGGTGTCCTTCACAACGACGCCCATTCTGGCGAGTTCGTCGCGGATACGATCGGACTCGCGAAAATCCTTCACCCGGCGCGCCGCATTACGCGCGGCGATCAGCGCCGTCACCTTGTTTTCGTCAATGCTGATCGAGGCAGGCCGGAAGCCCGCCCATTCGGAAGCGGTTTCCTGCAATAAGCCGAGCAATTGCGCACTCGCCTTGAGCGAGCCAGCGGCTGCCTTGCTGCCTTTGGCTGCCTCGCCGCGCAATTCATGCAATGAAGCAATGGCCTTCGGACTGTTCAGATCGTCTGCCACGGCATCGAGCGTATCCGCGCACAACAATCCCGGCGCCGCGTCGCCGGTCAGCTCATACCAAAGATCCAGCGTCCGCTGTGCCTCGCGCAGGCCGTTTGTCATCCAGTTGAGCGGCTGACGATAATGCGTCTGCAGCATCGCCAAACGCACCGTCTCGCCGGGCCAGTCTTTCAGCAGATCGCGGATAGTGACGAAGTTGCCAAGCGACTTCGCCATTTTCTCGCCTTCGACCTGAAGAAAACCATTGTGCACCCAGTAATTCGCCATCACCGGCGTATGAAACGCGCAGCGCGACTGTGCGATTTCGTTTTCATGATGCGGAAAAACGAGATCGATGCCGCCGCCGTGGATATCGAATGTCTCGCCGAGGTGCTTCCATGACATCGCCGAGCATTCGATATGCCAACCCGGCCTCCCGGGCGCGGCGATGCCGCACGGTGACGGCCAAGACGGCTCGCCCGGCTTCGACGGTTTCCACAATACGAAGTCCATCGGCGCGCGCTTATATGGCGCCACCTCGACGCGGGCTCCCGCAATCATCTCGTCGAGCGAGCGACGCGCCAATCTGCCGTAATCCGGCATCGAGGCAACGCTGAACAAGACGTGGTCTCCTTCGACATAGGCATTGCCCACTTTCACCAGCTGCTCGATCAGCGTGCGCATCTCGGCAATGTGCTCGGTCGCGCGCGGCTCCACGCTTGGCGGCAGGCAGCCGAGCGCTGCGGCATCCTCGTGGAATTGCCGATCGGTCTTTTCCGTGACCTTGCGGATCGCTTCGTTCAATGGCAGCGCCGGATATTCCTCGGCGGCGCGTGCATTGATCTTGTCGTCGACGTCGGTGATGTTGCGGACATAGGTGACGTGCGCGGCGCCGTAGATATGCCGGAGTAGTCGGAACAGCACGTCGAAAACGATCACTGGCCGCGCATTGCCGATATGGGCGAAATCGTAAACCGTCGGACCGCAGACATACATGCGCACGTTCGCGGTATCGAGCGGCGTGAAGACGCGCTTCTCGCGGCTTAGCGTATCGTAGAGCTTAAGCTCCATAACCAATCACCTGCGCGGCTCCGCGCTATTTGTAACCTTGGCTTTGAATATGGTGCGCACGCCCTGGCCTGCTGGCCGGGCGTGTCTTGCGTCTCGATGATGAGAAAAAGACGGCCGCAGCCAGCGTTTGACGCTAGCGAATAATCTCCCGGCAAATGCCGCAGGCGTGCCGACCGTTCATGCCGTGCACAATGGTCGAGGTGGCGCATGGCGTCAAGGTCCCCTCCTCTCGCCGGCACGTCCGCCGAACCGCGCCAGCCAAACTGGCCGTCGAACTCTGTTTGGATCGCGCCGCTTAAAGAAGCTTTAACCCTGCCGCCGCATGGTCAATGGCAAGTCGGCAAACCGCTTTAATGGCAGTTGCCGATCGCGTGAGTGGGGAAACCATGCGTTGCGTGCTCGCCGTAGTCACCGTCGTAGCCTTGTTTCTCAACGGCGCCGCCCAGGCCGAGAAACACATCTTCATCATCGCCAATGACGCCGACGATTACGGCGTCGACCGCTGCCTCGTTTCCAGTGCCGGTTGCGGCACCACGGTGGCGAACGCCTATTGCCACTCCCACGAATACACGCAGGCGCTTTCGTTCCGAAAGGTCGAGCGCGACGACATTGCCGGCGCTATTTCAGCGAGCGCCACCAGCGCCTGCATAGGAAGCCGCTGCGACGCATTGGTCGCGATCGAGTGTTCGCGCTAAATTAAGACGGAAAGCGAAAGCGGCGAATGCTAATGGACATTCGCCGCCATTCGCATCGCCGCTTTGCTCGAAAGTTGCCGCTTACAATTCCCAACCGATCGCGCGATCGATCGAGTATTTGCCGCCGCCGCGAATGAAGAACACCAATGCGACGGTGCCGATCAGGAGCGGGTATTCGAGCCCGCCCTTATTCCAGAAAAACCCGCTGCTATTTCCGGTGAACCAAATCGCATTGAGCATGAAGATGAAGACCGCAGCCGCTGCGAAACGGGTGAGAAAGCCGAATGCCAGCATCAGTCCGCCGAGAAATTCGGTGGCCGCGACCACAGAAAGCCAGAAGACCGCGGGATGCCAGCCCAGTTTGTCAAACAGCTCGGTAAACTTCTCGAAGCCCATGCCGCCGAACCAACCGAACAGTTTTTGACAGCCGTGCGGGACCAAGATGATCCCCAAGACAAACCGCAGCAACGGTAGAGCCAGTGGCTCGAATGCGTCATAGATCCCGGCGAAAGCGGGAACCATCGGACGCGGTGCCGTCATATCGGACAATGTTACCTCCCTCGCTATCCGGCGCCTTCGTTGTCCCGGTGGCGCCCTACATAGCTTAGCACCGGTACAAACACCGCAAACCGGATTGTATTTCTCTGCTCGGCGCACCGGAGCCATGCGCAATGCGGCCCAGCCGCCGTTGCGTGGACCCCTAAGTTCGTTCATGTTCGCGCGATGACCGGCCAAAATGCCATGCGCAGCGATATCCGGCACAAGCCGATCGCGGCGGCGGTCGGCGAGCAGGCACTACTGAAGCTCGAACAGTTCCTGCCCTACCAACTTAATGTCGTGGCGACTCTGGTTTCCCAGGCGCTGTCGCGTGTTTACGCCCGCCGCTATCGAATCGGGATACCGGAATGGCGCGTGCTGGTCACACTGGGCCAGTTCGGCGTGATGACGGGAAAAGCGATTGGCGCGCACACGCACATGCACAAGACCAAGGTGTCGCGCGCGGTAGCGTTCCTGGAAAGGCGCAAGCTCATAGCCCGGCGCATCAACCGCGCCGACATGCGCGAATCTTTTCTTTCTCTGACCGGGGCGGGACGCGCGATTTATGAGGAGCTTGCGCCACACGCGCTTGATTTCGCCCGTCGGCTAAC
>WNGR01019660.1_pt1 | contig 14679 bp, 20 predicted proteins | sample 5407581 | NCBI WGS metagenome assembly WNGR01 (sample SAMN13153383, study PRJNA577476) | soil metagenome | isolation source: 80 cm soil or saprolite under Garry oak tree replicate 2 | place: USA:California | collected 2016-06-15
CTGGAGCAGGCGCTAGGTGCCTGCCCCGGCCAGCCGGTCGTCAACCCCGCCGGCGTGCGCGCCAAGCTGCCCCAGACCCCCTGCCCGACCCCCGCCCACGAGCTGGCACTCGGCCGAGTGCCGCTGCACGGGACGGCCAGGCCGGTCCTGCTGACCGTCGGCGCGGTGCTGGCGCTGGGCGGCCTTGTGATGGCTTGGAGGATCCGATGAGCGACGCGACTATTGACCGTGGCGCCACCCGCCCTGCGCCGCCGATCCCGTGGCGGCGGCGGGCGCTGGACGCGCTGGACGAGCGGCTCGGCCTCAAGGGCCTGCAGTACCCGATCCCGGCCCACGCCAACACCCTGGCCTACTCGCTGGGCGGCCTGGCGCTGATCAGCTTTGTGCTGATGGTCGCCAGCGGGATCTTCCTGACCCAGTACTACAACCCCGACCCCGCCCTGGCTCACGCCAGCGTGCGGCACATCATCACCGGCGTCACCGGCGGCGACTTCATCCGCGGGTTCCACTACTGGGGCGCGATGGCGATGATCGTGCTGGTTGGCCTGCACCTGTTGCGGGTGTTCGCCTCGGCGTCGTTCAAGCGGCCCCGGGAGGGCAACTGGATGATCGGCGTGGCGCTGGCCGGGATCACCGCCGGGCTGTTTTTCAGCGGCAGCGTGCTGAAGTGGGACCAGGAGTCGCTGGAGGCGCTGGAGCACAACATCGAGGTCGGCAAGCTGCTGGGCCGCTTCGGGTTCTGGTTCTCCGACACCTTCGGCGGGCTTGCGCTGCTGACCCGCCTCTACGTGGTCCATATCAGCATCCTGCCGGCGCTGTTTTCGCTGGCGGTGGTGGTGCACCTGCTGCTGGTCAAGCGCCACGGCATGGCCCCCTCCCCGTTCCGCAGGGACACCGCCAAGGACACCGGGGTGGAGCCGACCCGCCCGTTCACCCGCCACCTGGCCGAACTCGGCACGCTCGCCCTGCTGCTGGTGGGGGTGCTCATGCTGCTGGCGGCCCTGCTGCCGCCCCCGCACGGCCCCGCGCCGATCGAGGGCATCGAGGTGACCAAGCCGCCCTGGCCGCTGCTGTGGATCTACCCGGTGGAGGACTGGGTCGGCGTGTCGGGGATCCTGTGGGCGACGCTGGCGATCTTCGTGGCGCTGCTGCTGGTCCCGCTGGTGGACCGCTCCCCGGACCGGCATCCCTTCAGCCGTCGTCGCCTGCCGGTGACGATCACCGCGGCGGTGGTGGTGCTGTTCATCATCGGGCTGATCGTCTACGCGGCCGTGCAGCCCGTCGTCAGCCACATCGAGATGTGAGGCGGCCGATCGCGATGGGCAGCCGGGTGCAGCTGGTGTTCTGGTCGGCCGTCGTCGTCGCGGTGGTGCTGCTGGGCGCCACCTGGACGCTGGCGCACCGCGTCGGGGCCGGCAGTGCCAGCGTCGAGGATGGCGTCCTGCTCACCATCTCCGGGCTCGGGCTCGCCGCCGCGTCGCTGGTCGCTGCACGGATCGTGTTCGTGATCGGCCGCCTGCGCCGTCGCGCCCGCCAGGACACGAGGTGATAGATCCGCCCATGACTCGAGAGGGAGTTTGTGATGCTACGACGAGTGGTCGCTGTGGGAGTGCTCAGCGCGGGGCTGGTATTGGCCGCAGCCGCGCCGGGGGTCGCCCACGAGGCCGCCCCCGGCGGGGGGAGTGACTTCGGACAGCACGTGGCGGGCATGGCGCCAGAGCACGCCATCGCGCACGGGGTCGACTTCGGCGCCTGTGTCAGCGCGATGGCTCGCGGCCTGGTCTGCCCGCACGCCGAGCGGTAGGCCAGGCAACCGCAGCGGCGGCGATCGCCAGCCCGACCAGCCACAAGGCGGCGATGAGCAGCGCGCGGGTCTGGTCGAAGGTCGGCGTGAGGCCACCGTCGAGCAGGACGCGCATGCCGCCGAAGCCTGGCAGGAAGGCTGCCCAGCCGGAAGGATCGGCACGCAGCATGGGGCTCTGGGCAATGCCGAGGTCCAGGAACGGCACCAGGAACGCGACGAACACGCCGCTGACCCGTCCGAACACCGACCCGATCAGAACGCCCACGAGCCCGTAGGTGACGGCGATCAGCAGGTTCGCCGCGGCGTACACCGCCCACTGGCGGGCGTCGAAGACGGCGGCGGCCACCGCCAGCGAGACGGCTGTCGCCAACATGCCGGCCAGGCCGATGACGGCCAGCCGAGCCACCAGGACGACACCGGCTCGCACCCCGGCCAGCACCAGGCGCTGGTCACCGGCGCGGGCGTCGACGGCCACGAACAGTCCGGCCAGCGCGGCCAGCGAGCCTATGGCGATGGGGGTCATGGTGCCGGCGTGGATGTCGGCGGGGTTGAACGCCTCGGTGACGCGTTGGCCGTGCTCCAGCAACCTGAGGCGGGTCGTGCCGTCGGGGGTGATCGCGTCGGAGAGCCAGATGAACACCGCGGGGACGACCACCAGCAGCGCCCACAACACCCGGTTGCGGCGCCAGTCGCGCCAGCCCATGCGGACCGCTGCGGCGAGCTGGTCGCGGGCCGACCCGGGACGGGTGCGCCAGCGGGGCGGGTGCGCCACCCGGCTGGTGCTCACGATCACCGCCCAGCCCAGGGCGGCGGCCGCCAGTGTCCAGGCGAGCGCCCAGCCGAGGTCGCCCAGCCTGCCGCCGTGGTGGGACGGCAGGTCGACCATCCACAACGACAGGAAATGCGTGGGTAGCAGCCGGGTCGCCGGCTTGTCCGGGCTCATCGTGGGACCGAAGAACACGTCGAGGATCCAGACGAACAGGATCAGCACGGTGCCGTTGACCGGGTTGCGGACCAGCGCGCCGGTGACTGCGCCGACCGCCAGGTAGATGACGGCGAACATCAGCGTGCCGGCGACGAGACGCTCGGGCTGGTCGATGCCGGTGCGGAGTTGCAGGGCGACCAACGCGGCCGCGCCGGCCAGCAGCGCGACCGCTAGGCCGGAGGCCAGGCGGGCGTCAACTAGGCGGGTGGTGGGCAGGCCGGCGATCACCAGCCGGCGGTCGGTGTCACGCGCGGCGGCGACCTGGAAGTACATCGCGATGGCGGCCACGAACCCGGCAGCCCACCCGGCGGTGACGGTCTGCACCTGGATGCCGCCGCTGGCGCCGCCGAGCAGCTTGGCGGCGTCGGCCAGCGAACCGGCGGCCACGATCACGAACACCAGCGGGACCAGCACCAGGACCAGGAGGTTGACAGGATTGCGGGCATAGTCGGCGAGGAACCGGCGCACGAACAGGATGGTCGTGGGGAGCGTGGTCATCGTGGCACCGCCTGTCCGTCACGGAGGTCGATGATGCGGTCGAAGCGGTCCTCGTCGACGACGAAGTGGCTGATGATCAGCACGCTGCGGCCCGCGCGTCGCCGCTCGGCGACCAGGGTCCAGAACTTCTGGTAGGTGTCCCAGTCGAAGCCCGCGTACGGTTCGTCGAGCAGCAGCACGTCGGGGTCGGCGAGCAACGCCAGTCCCAGGTTGAGCTTGGCCAGCGTGCCGCCGGAGAGCTGGTCGGCGCGGGTGGTCGCATAGCGGCCGAATCCCAGCGCCGTGTAGAGGTCGCCGCGGGCCGACACCTGCTCGGCGGGGGTCATCGCGTAGGCGTGGCCGAACAGCTCGAAGTGCTCGTCACAGGTCAGCCGGCCGTAGACCAGCGGCTCCTGCGGGCAGTAGCCAAGCCGCCCAGCGCGGGTGATGGTCCCGGCGTCGGGCGCCAAGGCGCCGACGAGGATCTTCATCAGGGTGCTCTTGCCGGAGCCGTTCTCGCCGACCAGGCCGACCACCTCGCCCGGGTACAGGGCAAGGTCAACGCCGCGCAGGACCGGGCCCTGGCGGCGCAGCGGCCATGGACCGCGCTTGTAGGCCTTTTCGATCCCGGATGCGCTCAGCACCGGGCTGGCCGGGGAACGCTCCCCGGTTGCGGTGACGGCTTCGGCGGCCGTCCTCGTCGTCGCCATCGGGCACCTTCCTGTGTGCCGATCCGGAATGTCACGGACAAGGTAATACCCCCTAGGGGTATACCCACAGGGTCGAACGGCCTCTTCCGGGAGGGCCTCCCGGCTCTTCGACCCCCCGCAACGGCGGCCCTGCTGGCGGCACGCCGGGGATGCTGACATGGAGACCACAAGCTCGGTCGGGCGTGAAGCCACAACCGCCTGGGGACTTCGCCCAGGCAGTGGTTGTGAGGTCAGCGGTGACGACTTGCCAGATGGGCCCGGCGAGCCCTGGTCCGGGCACTCGGAATGCCCGCGCTGGCCCTGGTGCTGCCCTGGCTCGGAGTCCAGCCTGCGCAGGCGCACGTTCCGAGCGTGCTGCTGCTGCTACTGCTGGCACCCAAGGATGGCCAGACCGTGACCGCGAACCCCGCCGTAGTGATCTACGCCCAGCGGATGCTGCTCGGAGCCGACCAAACCACCTACACCATCGCCTTGGACCAGCGGCCCAGCGACCCCGCCAACGGCCCTAGCCAGCCCGCCCAGATCCGCGCTGGCTAGCAACTGCGCCTGCCTCCCCGCGGCGGGCCTACCGGTGGTACCGGTCGGCGTCGGAGCCGCTGTGGCCACCGCCGTCGTTGCCGCCACAGCATGGTAGGCACACCGGCGGCATCCGCTGGGAGCGGCCCGGTGAGCGGCGTGCGGGCGATCAGCGACCGCGCGCCGCGGGCAGGGTGATTACGAAGCGGGCGCCGTGCCCGGGGCCGTGGCTTTCCGCGTGGATACTGCCCCCGTGGGCCTGGACGATCGCTCGGGTGATGGTCAGGCCGATGCCGCTGCCACCGGCGCCAGGGATATAGGTGCGGGCGCGGTCGACGCGGTAGAAGCGCTCGAAGATCTGCTTGAGCTGCCCGGCAGGGATGCCCTCGCCAGTGTCGGAGACCGTGATCCGGAGGTAGCCACCTGGGATGGTGGTGGCGGCGACCTCGACGCTCCCGCCCGACGGGGTGTGCCGCAACGCGTTGCCGAGCAAGTTGGCCAGCACCTCGCCGATGCGGTCGGGGTCGACCGTCACCTGCGGCAGATGCCGGTCGATCCTTCGCGTCAGGGTCACCTTCTTGGCCGCGTAGGCGGCTTGGCCCGCCTGGACCGCGGTGGTGAGCAGCTTGTCGGGGTCGCAGCGGACCGGGTGCAGGTCGAACTGGCGTTCTTCGGCGCGGGAGACCGCGCTGAGGTCGTCGACCAGCCGTCGCAGGCGGGCCGTTTCGGTCTGCAGCACCGGCAGGATCGCGTCGTCGAGGGCGATGACCCCATCGGCGACCCCCTCAAGGTAGCCGTCGATGGTGGCCAACGGGGTGCGCAGCTCATGGGCCAGGTCGGCGAGCAGTTCGGTTCGGCGCTGTTCGGAAGCTTCCAGCGCCTCGGCCATGGTGTTGAACGCAGCGGCCAGCCTGGCCAGCTCGTCGCCGCCGGCGGGCACGGGGACACGGGCGGTGTAGCGGCCCCTGGCGACCCGACCGGCCGCGTGATCCAGCGAGCGGATCGGGCTGGTGATGCGCCGGGCCAGCAGGAAGCTGACCCCAAGCGCGGTCGCCACCGCCACGCCGGTGCCCGTGCCGAGTGCGACGGTGATCGCCTTGGCCAGGCCCTCGTCGAGGTGGCGGGCGGTCTCTGGAGGGACAACCCCGAGTGCCATGCGAACGTGGGTGTGGAACACCCCTGGGGCCACGGCCAGCGCGACCACGGCCAAGGTCAGGCTGCCAGCGATGACCACCAGCATCTGCGCCAGCAACAGCTTGGCGCCCAGACTGCCCCGCACCCGTCCGGCCAGCGTGCTCACCTGACGCCTCCCATGCGGTAGCCGACTCCGCGGATGGTGAGGATGTGGCGTGGTTGTCGGGGGTCGTCGCCGAGTTTTCGGCGCAGGTTGGCGATGTGCACGTCGACCAGATGGTCGTCGCCGTACCAGTCGGCTCCCCAGACCCGCTCCAGGAGCTGACGGCGGCTGAGCACCACCCGCGGCCGCTCCGAGAGGGCCTCCAGCAGGTCAAACTCCAGGCGGGTCAGCTCGACCGGCCGGCCGCGCAGGTGGACCTCGCGAGCGGCCGGGTCGATAACCAGCTCGCCGAGGCGGCGCACCGGCCCGGCCTCGGCCTGCTCGGCGGGGGCGGCTCGGGGTCGGCGCAGCATGGCGCGGATGCGGGCGACCAGCTCGCGAGGCGAGAACGGCTTGGTCAGGTAGTCGTCGGCGCCGACCCCAAGGCCGACCAGCTTGTCGACCTCCTCGGTCCGCGCGGTCAGCATCACCACGTAGGCGTCGCTGAAGGTCCGGATCTGGCGGCAGGCCTCGATGCCGTCCAGCCGGGGCAGCATCAGGTCCAGCACGATCACCTCCGGCTCGAAAGTCCTGGCCAGCTCGACCGCCTGCAGGCCGTCACCGGCGGCCCGCACCTGGAAGCCTTCGCGTTCCAGGTACCGGGTCACCAGCCCCACCAGCGGCGGCTCGTCATCGACCACCAGCGCCCGCAGCGGCGCCTGGCCGCCGGCGGTGTCAGGGTGACGGTCCATCGCCCGACCTCACCCAGTCGAGCTCCTGGCCAGCTTGCGGGCTGCCAGCCGCTCCACGATCCCGAGCTTGAACCGTTCTTGCCGCCGGACCTGGAACCCCTGGGCGCGGACGTGCTCGGCCGGGCGGCGCAAGAAGTGCTCGCCAGCGACCGGGATGGTGATCAGCTCCAGCAGCCTCTGGACGGCCCGGACCGGCCAGGCCGACCCGGCGACGTGATCTGCCAGGAGCAGGAGCCCGCCTGGCCGCAGCACTCGGCGCATCTCAGCGATGGCCTGGCGCTCATCGGGGATGGCACACAACGAGAAGGTGCACACCACCGTGTCGAAGCACCACCGTGTCGAAGCACGCGTCGGGAAAGTCCAGCGCGTGGGCGTCATCCTCGGCGAGCTCCACGGTGCGGCCGAGCTGGCGGGCGCGGGACCGCGCCCGCTCCAGCATGGCCGAGCTGAGATCGATCCCGGTCAGCCGCACACCCTCGGGATAGAACTCGAGGTTCATTCCCGTCCCGACCGCCACCTCCAGAACCTCCCCGGTCGCCTGCTGGCAGACCCACGCGCGAGTGTCGCCGAACAGATTACGGTCAAAGAACCGCATCTGCCGGTCATAGCGTGGCGCGTGCTTGTCCCAGTAGCGCCGCAACCGCGCGGTCTCGCCGGCCCTGGCGGGCATTGCCGATCACATCCTCCGTCGCGACGTCGTGGAGTTGGTGCGTGCAAGGTCAGCGTCGCCGCTCCGAGGCACGATGGTTCGCCGAGCGCAGGGTCTCCAGCCGGCGCTGGTACTCGTCCTCGTCGATCTCGCCGGCGGCGAACCGCTCGGCCAGGATCTGCTCAGGATCGGGGCGCTCCGGCCGCGTCGAGGTTCCGCCCCAACCGCGGAACAGGGCCACGATGCCCCAAATGATCAGCCCCCAGAACGCCACCATCCCCAGGCTCATCGCCAGCCATCCCCACCAGCTCCAGCCTTGCCATCCCCACATCATCGTCAAGCCCTTCTTTGCGTACTGTCGACCTTCCAGCAGTGACAGTACGGCTGCCGTCTCAAGCTCATGGCCGCGTGGTCCTCAAGGTTTGGTCAAGCTCGACGCTAGGCCTGAGGGCGTGAGAAGCCGCGGAGGGTGGCCACGATGGCGTGGACGAACAGCTCGTCAGGGGCGGCCTCTGGGTCGGCGAGGCGTTCGATGGTGAAGCCGTTGGCCAGGGCGATCAGCGCGCTGGCGACGCGAAGGGCCGGACCGTGCGATCTGCCACGGGCAGGTGGAGGCGGTCGTGTGGGCAACCGGTTTCCACTCTGACTACTCGTGGATCTGTGTGACCGAGGCCGTCGACGAGCATGGCGCGCCGATCCATCGGCGCGGCGCGACCCCGGCCCCCGGCCTGTACTTCCTGGGCACGCACAACCAGCACTCGCGCGGCTCGTCGCTGATCGGCTTCGTGCGACACGACGCCGCGTTCATCGTCGAGCAGATCTGTGTCCAACGCGCCGCCAACCCAGGCGCGCATAACCCGCACCCATCTGCAGCGCTGCAGGCGGCGCGCTCAACCCCGTCCGAGCAATCTACGACGCGCTGTCATAGCATCTGGCGACCAACCAGCCAGAGAGGCTTCGCCTCGGACCGCCCAGACGGGTGACTGAGCTGGTCCTTTCCCTCGCGGCGGTCGCATCCTTGCTCCATAGCCGTCGGTGTGGAGGTGGGCGGTCATGGGCGAGCGCGTGGTCAACGACGTGCTGGACGGGCATATGGTGCTGGACCTGTCGTGCCTGGATCGGCTCTACCTGTCGGGGTTCGTGCAGAAGCTGCAGACCCCCGGCGGGGTGGTGTACTTCCTGCATGAGCACCGTGGCATGCCGATCGCGTCGCCGGCGGTGTTCGAGCAGATCGGCGGCCGGTTCCGTGACGGCATGCGCCGCTTTGCCGAGGACAGCCACATCCCGGTGGTGCGGTTCCGGCGCGATGACCGCAAGGTCGAGGTGATGCGGCCGTACCTGGATCGGGCGGCCAGGACCGGCCGGTCGCAGGTCGCCGCGATCGGGGTGGCCCAGGAGTTCGCCCCGGTGTGGACCGCCCGCAGGCGCGACACCGACCCGGCCAAACCGCCACAGTTCTCTTTCACCAAGCAGCAGCGCCGGGTCACGGTCTTCTACGTGGACGTGTGGGACGACGACTTCGGCCCCGCATTCATCAAGCTCTGCGCCTACTTCCCCTACCCGATCAAGGTCTGGGTCAACGGCCACGAGTGGGCCAAGCGGCAGGCCACCAAGGCCGGGATCGGCTTTGCCGAGCTGTCCAACGGGTTCGCCGCGGCCGACGATCCCGCCGGCTTGCAAGCGATCTGCGACCGGCTCGGCCTGGCACGATCCGGGTGTTCTTCGAACGGTGGACCTCGCGGCTGCCGCTGCCGCTTTCGACCGCCGACCGCGACGGCGGGTTCTGGTGGGACCTGACCATGCGGCAGGTCGAGACCTCCCGCACCATCGTGCTGGACGCTCCCCGCCACGCCCGGGCCTTCTTCGAAGCCCTGGTGGCCGACAACCTCGACCTGGGCCGCCCCGAAAGTGTCGAGCTCATCTTCAAACGCGACCCGCGCGGACGAAAGGCCGACGGCACCTTCAAGACCGCGATCAACCGGCACGCCGAGGGCGTGACCGTCAACGTGTTCTACAAGCACTCCCGGGTCAAGCAGTACCTCAAGGACGGCCGCGCGATGCGCATCGAAACCGTGATCAACGACGCCGACGACCTCGGCTGCCAGCGGCTGCTGCCCAACCTCGACGACCTGCAGGCCAAGGCCCGTGCGATCAACCAGCGACTGCTGGACACTGAACGGGTCGGCCAGGGCACGGTCCTTGCGAGTCCAGCCTTGCGCGGATCGCGCAGTCCACCGTCACCGACGATGGCAGCAGGGCCCCGGCCTTACGGTTCGGCGACCTTCGGGTCCAGGCCCTGGCCGGCGCCCTGGCCAACCTGCTGTTCGCCGTCACCGCCATCACCAACAAGCGCCTGCGCGCCTTGATGGCCGGACTGCTCGGCACCCCCTACAGCATGAACCAGGCCAGCTACGACCTGGCCCGGCTACACCGCAACGGCCTGATCACCCGCATCCCCGGCCACAACCAGTACACCCTGACCCCCGACGGCATCGGGTTCGCGGTCTTCTACACCAAGGTCCACGACCGGGTCCTCAGACCGCTGCTCGCCACCCAAACCCAGCCCCACGCCCCGCCCGAACTCCGCGCCGCCCTCCATGCCATCGACCGGGCAGTCAGCCAGCGCCTCACCCACGCCCGCCTGCGCACGGCAGCCTGATCTGCCCGGCTCTCACAAACATCTCCACACACATCAAACTCATGACGATCGTTCGAATCGCCCTACCAAAGGATCGCTAGCCCCGGGGGAGCCTCGGCGGATGGGAGGCGGCATGCGCCGGTGGGGTTCGAAAGACGGCTGGGCCGCAAAGGGCGCCCAGCGTCGAGCCGTCGCGCGCCGTGGCTCGGTTGGTGGTGCCCACGGCGTGGGCGCTTTTGCCACTGAGGCTCTTCCTCGGACTCACCTTTGTTGACGCTGGTGTGGGCAAGCTGCTGTCGTCGGCGTACTTCGGGTCGGGGTCGGAGGGGTTCGCCAGTCTGGCTCGAGGCTTTGCCCGCGGTAGCCCAATCGGCGGGATGGTTCGTTCGGTGGTGCTGGCGCACCCGTACCTGTTCGCGCTGTTGCTCGCGGTCGTGGAATTGACCGTAGGCGTGCTTGCGCTGATTGGGCTTGCCTCGCGCGTGGCTGCGGCCGGGGGATTGGCGTTGTCGCTGCTGTTCTTTCTGACTGCGAGCTGGCACGTGCGCCCGTTCTTCTACGGGGCGGACCTGCCATTTGCGGTCGGCTGGCTGACGCTACTGCTCGCCAACCCGAGCGACCTACCCGGCCTTGACCGCAGGCTGCTGCAACGCGCACAGGCCGAAGCCGAGGCGAAATCAGACACTGCGCCGGATGCGTCCCGGCGGGCCTTCCTTGCCGGTCTGGCGCAGGCGGGCAGGATCGCGCTAGGTGTCTTGGTCACCAGCGCGTCCGTTGTCCCGCTGGTCGGTGCCAGCCCCGGGCGCGGTCCACGCGGCACGACCACCGAGCGGATTGGCAGCCTGGCGCAGCTCCCAGTCGGCCACGCCCTCTCCCGTCCACTGGCCAGGGTGATCCGGTGATCGCGGTCCGCCTGTCGGACCACCGCGTCGTCGCCTACCGCGCGGGCTGCACCCACGCCCAGTGCATCGTGAGCTTCGACCCCGGCCGAGGCCTGATCACCTGCCCCTGCCACGGTGCAGAGTTTGATCCTGGCCACGGCGCCGCGGTGGTGAGCGGCCCAGCCCTCGACCTCTGCCGCAGGTGCCCGTGACCGTCGAGCCGGACGGCAGCGTGTACGTCCAGGTCTGAGCCTGCTGGACGCGCGGCCGGCCAAGCCGGAGTTGGCTCGCACGGCGGGTTGTGTACGATCCCGTGTAGCAGGCAGGTCGGGGAGAGGGAGACTAGGGATGGCCAAGCGCCCGATGGGGGAGCTCGAGGGTGCGGTCATGGACGCGCTGTGGGAGCGGGGCGGGTGGCTGACTCCTGGCGAGGTCCACGCCGCTCTCGAGCAGCAGGGCTACGAGCTGGCCTACACGACGGTGATGACGGTGCTGGTCCGGTTGTGGCAGAAGGAGCGGGTCCGGCGGCAGCGTGACGGCCGTGCCTACGCCTACCACCCGGTGATCACCCGGGAGCAGTACGTCGCTGCCAGGATGGAGGAGGTGCTGGACGCGGCCCGGGACCGCTCGGCGGCACTGGGCCACTTCCTGGACGCGCTCGGCCCCGCCGATCGGGTTCAGCTCCGGCGTCTCCTCAGGGGCCATCAGGGCTGATGACGCTTGTCTTGCTCTTGAGCGCCATTGGGGCGCTGCTGCTCCCCGCGCTTGCCCGTTCGCTCGGTCGGCGGCTGCCCCCGGCGGAGTGGGCGCGGCTGTGCATTGTCCTGCTGGCGGTCGGCGCGACCGCTGTCGAGGTTGCGCTGCTGGTGATCGGCCTTACCAGCGTGCTCGATCTGGCAGGCGTGCATGCGTTCGCCGATCTTTGCGAGCGGATGCTCGGTACGGCGTTGCCGGGTGGGGCGCTCAGTGGTCTGGCCGCCGCTGCCGCGGCGGTCCTGCTCGCCAGCATGGCAACTCGCCAGATGCTGCGGGCGCGCCGGACCCGGCGTGCCGTGCGGGTGGAGCCCAGGCTCGGCCGGCACCGGGCAGGTGAGGGCCACGACCTGGTCGTGCTGCCGAGCCGGCGGCTCTTCGCCTACGGCATCGCCGGTCAGCCTAGCCAAGTGGTGGTCTCCGACGGGTTGGTGGGCACGCTCGCGGAGCACGAGCTGGCCGCCGTGCTGCGGCATGAAGCCACCCATCTCCGTCACCATCACCAGCGTCACCTGTTGGTCGCCAGCGTCGTGGAGCACACGCTCGGCGCGGTGCCGCTGGTCCGGCGGAGCGCGGCGGTGCTGCGCTGTGCGTTGGAGCGATGGGCTGACGAGGAGGCCGCGACCAGTGAGGCGGACCGTGCGAGCGTCCGGTCAGCCCTTGTCCGCGTTACCGAGGCTTTGATGCTACGGCGTGTCGTACGCTGGATCATCGCTGGAGTCGCGTTGGCGCTGGCCCTGCACCTCTACATGCTCAGCGGCCACAGCCACCAGGCGCACGGGCCGTTGGCGCCGCTCGAAGCGGCGAGCCACCAGGGCGTTGCGACGGCGCATCGGCAGGGAATGGGCGCGGAGCTGCAAGGCTTGGAGCGGGCGGTGGACATGCTGGCGCTGGTGCTCGGTGCCTCATTCAGACGCAGGATCCGGCCGCCGCGCTTACCGGTCGAGGCAGCGGCGCCACGCCATCACCGCGACCTCCCACGGGCACGAGCACCAGTGGAGCTCTGCGTGTCCCGGAGATGAGTCGGTGGCCAGGACTAGATCCGACTTAGCGAACATCTTGAGGAGGACACCGACGATGCGACGCATCGCGCTGGTGGTCGCCGCCATGGGGCTGCTCGCCGCTTGCGGCAAGGCGGCCGACAACGACTCCGGGGCGCCGGCCAGCTCCCAACCCAACCCGGCCGACGTGGCCTTCGTGCAGGGCATGATCCCGCACCACCAGCAGGCCATCGAGATGGCCGGACTCATCGACGGTCGCACCCACCGTCCAGAGCTGACCAAGCTCGCCAAGGACGTCACCACCACGCAAAGCGCGGAGGTCAGCAAGATGCAGGGCTGGCTCCAGGCTTGGGGCAAGCCATCCAGCGGCATGGGCGAGATGGACCACGGCGCCTCGCCGATGCCCGGCATGATGGGCCAGGCCGAGATGGATGAGCTGATGGGCCTCAAGGGCACCAGATTCGATCTGGCCTTCGTGGACATGATGACGCGCCACCATCAAGGGGCGATCGAGATGGCGACCACCGAGCTTGGGGCCGGGTCCCTGGGCGAGGTGAAGCGGCTCGCGCAGCAGATCACCAAAGCCCAGCAGCGGGAGATCCAGCAGATGGCCACGTGGAAGCAGGCGTGGTCGTAGCCTGCACGAGGCTAGGAGGACACACTGGGCGGCATTGGGGCGGCTAAACCATTGTCGCTCGGCTGGCATGTGGGCACAGAAGCTGGCCTGACCCTCGAGTCGACCTGAAGGCCGGCTGGTCAGCCCCGGCTATCCGGTCGTCAGCATGCAGGTTGGACTTCAACAACTACACCGAGTAGGATGCGGCCCGCTCCATGGCGCACCTTTCGATCGTCGCTGGGGAGCGCTGCGGTCCCCCCCACCGAAGGCGCTCCCCAGCGAGATCTGACCGCCCGGCCGCCCGTCTTGGCGCGCCCGAAAGGAGAAGATCCGGTTGTTGCGCACTCGATGGTCCCCCCACCACCGAGGAACCCTCCGCACGCTCGGCGCCCCCGCGTTGGCGCTGTGCCTGGTCCTGCTGGCCGGATCGGTCGCGTCTGCCGCCCCAACGCCCAGCAGCCTCCACGAGCGGCTCACCCGACTCAACGCCCAGACAGACCAGGCGGTGGAGCAGTATCTGCAGGCAAAGCTCGCGCTGCAGCAAACGCAACGCTCCGCCGCGGGCCTCCAGCGCCGCGCGGCCGACGCCCGCAAGGAACGCGACCGACTCAGCGCTGTGATCGCCGCGCAGGCCGCCGACACCTATGTGAACGGTGCTGGCGCCGGGCTCGCCTCGGTCCTAGGTGCCGGGGACCCCAACGTGGCCTTTGACCGGATGCAGACCTTGAGCGTGCTTGCCCAGCAGAACAGCGACCGGCTCGCCGACCTCCGCGCGGCGGAGCAGGTCTACCAGCAGGGGCTTGCTGCCCTCACCAAGGTCCAGCGCCAGCAGGCAGCCGAGCTCCACCGGCTGGCCACCCGCAAGGCCCAGGTCCAGCAGCTCGTCGACCAGACTGAACGCCTGCTCGGCCAGCTCCGCGCGAGTGCGGCGTCACGTCAGGCCGCCACCGCGAGCAGCGGCGTGGATCCAGGCCTGCCAGCCGGCTCGGCGCCGGCACCGTCGGGCAGTGTCGCCGCCGTGGTCCGCTACGCCGAGGCGCAGGTCGGCAAGCCGTACGTGTGGGGCGCGGACGGGCCCGGCTCGTTCGACTGCTCCGGCCTGACGATGATGGCCTGGCGGCAGGCCGGGATCAGCCTGCCCCACTCGGCAGCCGCCCAGTACACCGTCGGCCGTCACGTCACCCGCTCCGAGCTGCAACCCGGTGACCTCATCTTCCGATACAGCCCCATCTCGCATGTGGCCATGTACGTCGGCAACGGTATGCAGGTGGCCGCCACCCACAGCGGCAGCACGGTCAAGCTCCAGTCGGCCTTCCAGGGCGAGATCGTCGGCTACAGCCGCCCCACCGGCTAGGCACGACACGAATCAGCGCGGGCGGCGCAACCCAGCCAGGGTGACCATGACGAGCCGGCGGACCGCGGTCTTGGACGGCAGGCCGCTGGCCGCGGTGAGAGCGTGGAGACTGTAGCTCGCGAGCTCGTCAGGTGCGACATCATCGCGGACGTCGCCGGTCTTTGCGGCCTCGGTCAGCAGCTCTCGGATCATGCCGTGGAGCTGCTGCTCGGCTCGGGCGACTTGCCCGTCGCGATGCAGGAACGCCCCCAGTTCGGTGTCGCGGTG
>WNGR01007042.1_pt1 | contig 14678 bp, 15 predicted proteins | sample 5407581 | NCBI WGS metagenome assembly WNGR01 (sample SAMN13153383, study PRJNA577476) | soil metagenome | isolation source: 80 cm soil or saprolite under Garry oak tree replicate 2 | place: USA:California | collected 2016-06-15
CGCGCCTGTTTCGACGGGCAGTACCCCGTCCCGGTCGCGGAAGGCGACCGGGGTAAGCACGTGCTCGACGGCCTGGGCGTCGGATCCTGATCGCGGTCAGCGCGGCCAGGCGTCCTTCCAGGCGTCTGCAGCGTTCCCGGGAGATTCGTCATCGTCGTCATCGTCGTCGTAATCCCCGGCGGCAGAATCGCCGTCGCCAGAGTCCGCACCGACGCCCAGCTCCGCACGCAGCCGGTCAAGGTCTGTATCGTCGCTCTTGTACTTGAGCTGACGAGCGACCTTCACCTGCTTGGCCTTGGCTCGGCCGCGCCCCATTGGCTCGACCCCCTCGAACGTCCGGAGCCGGTCAGGCCCCATGATCTCCGCCTCGCTGGTTCGTGCGTCATATGACGCCGTCGCCACCCCGCAGCGGAGAGCGCGACGTTCACCAGCATCCGTACAGGTACAACCGTACCCGCTTTGCGCCCCTGATGCCTACGCTCCGGCGCTCCGCCAGACGGTCCGCGGCCACCGACGGCGGCACCCCGTCGGCGTCCGCGATGGCGAGGACCTTGCCGGTCGTGACGAAAATCTGTTCGGTGGCAGCCCGGGCGCGTTCAAAGCTGAAACCCGCCAGCTCATCCGCCACCTGGATGACTCCGCCCGAATTGACCACGTAGTCGGGCGCGTAGAGAATGCCCCGGTCGGCGAGGAGTTTCTCGATGCCGTGATGGGCCAGCTGGTTATTGGCGCCGCCGCAGACGATGCGCGCGGTGAGCGCGTCTACCACGCGCTCGTTCAGCGTCCCGCCCAGCGCGCACGGGGACAGGATGTCCAGTTTCTCCGCGACCAGCGCCTCGGCGTCCGCGACCGCGCGGACCTGCGGGTGGCGACCGCGGACGGCGTCGACCGCGGCCGGGCTGACGTCGCAGATGACCACCTCGGCCCCGGCCTCGATGAGGTGACCGACGAGGCGGTGTCCCACCTTGCCGACGCCCTCGACGCCGACCGTCCGGCCCTGCAGGCTGGTGCTGCCCCAGGCGTGCTCGGCCGCCGCGCGCATGCCGTGCATGACGCCGGCGGCGGTCAGTACGGACGAATCGCCCGCGCCGCCGTTGGCGGTGGTCCGGCCCGTCGTCCAGCGGCATTCCCTGGCGATGACGTCCATGTCTTCGCTGCGTGTGCCGACATCACAGGCGGTGACGTAGCGCCCGCCGAGGGAGGCGACGAAGCGGCCGTAGGCGCGCAGCAGCGGCTCGGTCTTGATCTGGGCCGGGTCACCGATGATGACCGCCTTGCCGCCGCCGTGGTCCAGGCCGGCCAGCGCGTTCTTGTAGGCCATGGCAGTGGACAGCCGCAGCACGTCGGTGAGGGCCTCGTCCTCGCTGCCGTAGGGGTAGAAGCGGGTCCCGCCCAGCGCGGGGCCCAGCGCGGTGGAGTAGATGCCGATGATCGCCTTGAGCCCGGAGCGGTGGTCCTGGCAGAAGACGACCTGCTCGTGTCCGGCCTGCTCAAACTGGGCCCGCCCGGCTGGTTGTGGTCCGGAGGCGGCGCCGTTCTCGTGGTGGGGTATCGCGAACACGTTGGTCACGGTGGCGACCCTTCTCATTCCCGTTCCGGTTCCTCGTCGAACCGGGGTCGGAACAAGCGTATTGCGTGCGCCGGGTCGCGATCTTGATTAGCCGGTCCCCTGGGATGCCCGGAGACGCGAGATACGCCCGATGCGTTCCGTACCAGCCGGTAACTGACAGTAGAGATGATGTTGTTACCTTGACCCCTGCCTTTAGGGGGTTCTGGTATGTCACGATACGACAGTGATGGCTTACGCCGCGTATCTCCGCATCTACGAGCCGGCGTCGGCATTCCACGAGCCCGACCGGTCGCGGTGGGTGGCCTACGCGGATTCCGCCACCCGGCCGCGGCGGCGGGACTCGCTCGCGGTCGAGCACGCCGAGGCGCTGCGCCGGGCCATCACCACCCCGCTGGTCCCGGTGCCGGAGCGGGAGAGCGAGCACGCCTACGTGCGGCGCGTGGATGGCATTATCTATGTGTGCCCGTGGCAGACCAGGCTGCGCTGCCTGCTGGCCCACGGTCAGATGCGGTCCGAGTCTGACGACGACCCGGCGCTGGCCGCGCCCGCCCGGCTGCACATCCTGGCCAGCACCTGGACCGTGCCGCTCACCTGGTTCGTGCCGTTCGCCCCGGCCGAGCGGTGGCTTTCCCTCGGCGAAGGCCGGGCCCGCGCCGCCGGGCCCGCGACCGCGTCGGCTATCCGCGCGCTGGTCTACACGACGCCGATGGCTCGGGCGCGCCGCCGGATCGCGCGCGGCCTGGCCGCGTTGCGCCACCTCCCGGCCGGATCCGGCGACGCCGTCCTCGAGCCGGCCCGGGCCGTCGGCGACCTAGCCGAAGTCGGCCGCTGGCTGGAGGATTTCCACCCTTACTCGCTCGTGGAGCTCGACTATGGCGGGCTCGTGCACTTGGTCAGCGACGACGCGCTGTGCGGAGATCAGTCGGTGGCCGAACTCCGCGCCGCCATCGACGGCGCGGCCCGAGGCGAGTACGAGCTCGCCGTCGCCATGTATATGCGCGCCCGCGACCGCTGGCGTGCATTCGCTGAATTCGAGCAGGCCAACTGAATACCGGGGGGGTTCGGGGGGGTCGTCCCTCCCGGAGCCAGCAGAGTAGTCGGGGGCCTCCGGCCGATGCTCGCCGGACAGTTATTTCCGAATCTGGCGCGATGCGACGATAAGTATCGCTAGAATCACCCTGAGTGACAGTGATCGGCGGAGTAACTGGGCATCCCGGTACAGAAACTTTGCGCCTGGTGGTCGACGCGTCACCGCTACGCGTCACCGCTGGTGATGGCAATATGGTCCCTGTTGGGCCCATATCTGGACATCCCCGACTCGCTCCCCACGGAGCACCAGGCAACACAAGAAACGCAGGATCGCACCACTGGTCCAGGAGGAGAGGCCACGCATGTCCGCACGTACACCAGAGGCCGAGCCGCTATTGACGCCCGCGGAGGTCGCCACGATGTTCCGTGTCGACCCCAAGACCGTCACACGCTGGGCGAAGGCCGGCAAACTGACCTCGATCCGCACGCTGGGGGGACACCGGCGCTACCGGGAGACTGAGGTTCGTGCACTGCTCGCGGGTATTCCGCAGCAGCGCTCCGAGTGACCTTCTGCCGTCTTCGCCGGCCGGGCGCCCGTCAGGTACCGCCCAGGGTGAATACGGCAGCACTCGATCAATGGAATGGGGGGTCGGCCCCGGTGGCGGAGTGCCGCACCGGAGGTGCTGTCCGGCAGGGAAATCGCCCGCCAGGCACATCCCGGAAGGCACGTTGCCGGGGCCGGTCCGCTCTCAGGGGAGGGTCGCACGATGCGTGATCCAGAATTGGTCGCACGTGCTCAGCGCGCCGCGACGCGCCTGGAATCTGCATGGGAACAATGGCGCGCACTGCATGGACTCGCGGTCGCGCCCGGACAGCCGGTCGTAAGCTACGTCGGCTACTCGCTCAAGGAGCCCTGGGGTGAGCCCCGGGTCGTCATCGGGATCGACGCCGACGAGGCCGAGTACCTCGCCGAGTTCCTCGACCGCGACGAATGCGCACAGCGCGGACAGGTCCTGCCGCAGCAGGTACAGCGGCCGCAGGTCTCGCTCCAGCAGGTCCCGCTTCAGTCGGGTCCGTTGCAGTCAGGTCCGCTTCAGCAGGTCAAGCTGACCGAATCAGCGTCGGAAGGCACCGGCGAGTATCCGAGTTCGGCACTACTGGGCGCGCCCGTACATTTCGGCCGCGGCCGCCAGCCAGCGGATCAGGCTCGAGACCTGGCCGGCTGGACCTCGGGTGAGCTTCCCGGGCAGGTGAACGAGCAGCTCGCCTCCTGGCCTCCCGGCACGGACCAGCCACCCGCCAGCGTGTGACACGCGGCGCAGCGCCCGTTGGGTTCGGCTAGAAGATCCACTTGAAAGCGGGTTCACAGCTGCGTCCTAGCGTGCTGTAAGAATCAACCGGCATGATCTTCATTGAAGGGCCGAGGTATCTCGCCTTTCCCGTCTGGGCTCGGGGTGGCCAGGCCCCGCTCCGAGCCCAGGCTTCTTTGCTGTTCAGGCCGTGTTCCGCCTGCGTATGCCAGGCGCATCGCTACGGTCGAGGCGATCCGGTCACAGAGATCCGCTGAACGTGTCGCACTTGTTCGCGTCGCCAGTCTGGTAGCCGGTTGTGAACCAGCGCTGACGCTCCTCCGATGAGCCGTGCGTCCAGGTCTCGGGGTTCGATGATCCCTGGATCGACTCCTGGATCCTGTCGCCCCCGACCGCCGCGGCGGCATCGAGCGCACTCGCGATATCGGCCTGGCTGACCTGGGTCAGGAAGCCCGTGTCGACGGCGTGCGCGGCCCACACTCCGGCGTAACAGTCGGCTTGCAGCTCGGTTCTGACACTCTGGCTCTGGGCTCCCTGGCCGCCGCGGTGAGGCGTTGCAGGGCTGCGTCTGCTGGCGGTCCCCACGTGGCTTTTCCACCCGGGCGGCCGTGGACTCCGGCATCGCCGATGAGTACGCAGGCGAGTGCCTTAGATAGCGCCCAGCCGCGAGCGCGGCGCAGGGTCGCTGCGTCAGCAGCCGGTGAGTAGCTCTGATGGAAACGGCCGATGACCCCATCGGGCAGAAGTATCCAGCAGGCAGCCAGGTCACAGGCCGGGTCCCCCGCGCACATGTCGCCAAAGTCGACCACGCCGCAGAAATTGCCGTCCGTTGTCAGAAGATTGGCCGGGTGCAAGTCCCCGTGCAGCCACAGAGCCGGACCTGTCCAGTCAGGCGCCGCTAGCGCATCATCCCAGACCTCGCGCACGGCGTCCGGGTCGGAAATCAACCCGCGATCCGTTGCCTCCTTCAGCAGATGCGCGAAGCCTTCGCCGGTATCGGCCAGCGGACCACCCCGGCGGTTCCGGCCAGCAGGCGCGTCGTCAGGCGCGGGCTGATGCAGGGCGGCCAGGAAAGCCGCCAAGGTATCGGCTGCCTCGGCACCGCGAGTCGCAGGGGCGCGGTCAGCAGGTTCACCGGCGACCCAGGTAGTGACAATCCAAGGGCGCGGGAACCGCTCGGAAGGCTGGCCTAGACGCTGCGGAACAGGTATCTGCAATGGGAGGCGCGGCACCATAGCAGGCAGCAAGGCGTGCTCCTTGAGGAGCAGCTCGTCTGCGTCCTGAGTGGCCCAGGGCAGCCGGACCGCAAGGTCGTCGCCGAGCCGCCACAACTGATTGTCCCAGCCACGAGCACCAAACGTCAGCGGCAGGCCGGCCAGGTCGGGGTGCTGTTCGCGGAGCAACCCTGCAATCAGATCCGCAGTGATCTCATTTTCAGCGTCCGTCACAGAAGCAACGTAGCCCTAGCATCGAGGGCCGGCCCTTAGTCAGGCCGGCAGGGATGTGGCCAGCGCACCCAGCATCACGGTGAAAGCGGGTGGCCCGTATGGGCCCGCCACGGAGGTCATCGGCCACGCCTCCGACCGCGAGTTCGCCATGGGCTGCTGATAGAAACAGGACATGCGAGCCGGACAGCTTCCCGTCGAGGATCGGCCCGGCTGCTTGCATGCGGCGCTGCGCCGGGATCACGCGCCGGCCGGAGTGCCCGGCGGGCCGCCAGCTGCGCGGCCTGCACCACGGAAAGCGTGGTGAGGCCCGGTGACCAGCCAGTCCGGTGCGGCCGCGGCCTGGGACGCCGAGTACGCGGCCGGACGTTACAGCGGCGAGCCGCCGGTCGCCTTCACCGGCGACATCCTCTTTCCGGAGTCCCAGATTCCTCGCGATGTAGTCAGCCGCCTGTTGCCCAATCGGCTGGTTGAGCTGGCTTGGGCTGGTGGCTTCCGTGGGCGCCAGGTACTCATAGCGGGATGGCCCGGAGAACGGGATCGAAAACCCGGTTCCTGAGGCGCGGAGCGTGGTCGCCGCGGCCATTCCGGAGGCGAAGACTTGAGTCCCCGTGACGGTGAGCAGGCAAGTTCCGGCCAGTCCAGCGGCTGTGGCGGCCCTGAACCGACGTCCGGTCGATCCATCGGGACCGGCAGATCCGGCGGAAGGCCGCCCTCGCCCCTCGCGAGACCGGCCGATCGCGAAGGTCGCGAGCAGCGTGGAGGCCAGCGAGCGTGCAGCTCGACGCGGCGGTGTAAACCTCATGGAAGATCCCCCCGAGCAACAAGGCGTGTACCTGGGTGTGCATCCAGGGCGCTGGCCGGTCTACGGCGACCAGGCCGACACTGTGGCATGGCCGCACTGGTCGGCAGCGGGTCAAGATGACCAAGGCGTCTGCCAAGGCCTGGCCTGCTTTGAGGTTCCTTCATCGGACGTTACGCGGCATCGTCCGGCGCACTCTTTCCGCTTCCGTTCCCCCATGCCCCGATACCCCGCCATGCACCCCAGTTACAAGCTTCACTTGCTTAACATTCAAGGGTCTACTACCCCTAGTCGCCTGCCTTATGTCACCTGTTTTGGCTCACGATCATGGAATTTCGGCGTAGCCAGGGCTGTGACCTGCAGGTTCGCGGCTCTTGACGTCCCGCTGCGGCCTGCTCGAGCTGCCGAGTTCGATCTGCGCGGCCCGTTCGGTCCGCGTTTTCGATCTCGTGTGGACAGGCTGAGGGCCGAAGTCAGTCCTAAACGTAAAGATGGTCCCCACTGAGACGTGAAGACCTCCTGGTGGGGCGCCAGGGGGTCGAACCCTGAACCAATGGGTTAAAAGCCCACTGCTCTGCCATTGAGCTAACGCCCCGATGCGCCGGACAAGCCGACGCCTGCTGCGCCGGGCGGGCCGGCGTCTAGAGACGAAGCGTACCGACTTCGCGGCCCGGACGCGCAGTGAGATTAACGGTAGGCGGCGATGCCGGTGAGCGCCTGGCCGATGGCCAGCGTGTGGATCTCCTCGGTGCCCTCGTAGGTCAGCACGGCCTCCAGGTTGTTCGCGTGCCGGATCGGCGGGTATTCCAGCGTCACCCCACTGGCCCCGAGCACCGTCCGGGCCTGCCTGGCGATGTCGAGCGCCGAACGCACGTTGGTCATCTTCGCGATGCTGACCTGCACCGGGCTGACCGAGCCCGCTTCCTTGAGCCGTCCGAGGTGCAACGCGAGCAGCTGGGACCGGTACAGGTCCGCCGCCATCCAGCTGAGTTTGGCCTGGGTCAGCTGGAAGGACGCGATGGGCTTGCCGAACTGCTCGCGGGTCTTGGCGTACGCGATCGCGCTCTCCAGGCAGGCCCGGGCCGCGCCGGTTACTCCCCACGCGATGCCGAACCTGGCCTCGCTCAGGCACGACAGCGGCCCCTTGAGCCCGGTGACGCCGGGGAGCACGGCACCGGCGGGCAACCGGACCTCATCCAGGTGGAGTTCGGAGGTGATGGAGGCACGCAGCGACAGCTTCTTGTGGATATCCCTGGTGGTGAAGCCGGCGGTGCCGCGCGGGACCAGGAAGCCACGGATGCCTTCCTCGGTCCGGGCCCAGACCACGGCGATATCGGCGATGCTGCCGTTGGTGATCCACATTTTGGTGCCGGACAGCACCCAGTCGGGGCCGTCCTGCCGGGCGAAGGTCCGCATGCTGCCCGGGTCGGAACCGTGATCGGGCTCGGTGAGGCCGAAGCAGCCGACCGCCTCCCCGGTCGCCATCCGGGGCAGCCACTCGTTTTTCTGTTCTTCCGAGCCGTAGCGCCAGATCGGGTACATGGACAGCGAGCCCTGGACCGAGGCGGCGCTGCGCAGGCCGGAGTCGCACGCCTCGAGTTCACGGCAGGCGACGCCGTAGGCGACCGCGCCGGCGCCGGCGCAGCCGTAGCCGGTCAGGTGCATGCCGAGCACCCCGAGCTTGCCGAGCTCGGGCATGATGTCCCGCGGCAGCGTGCCCTCCTCGAACCAGTCCTCGACGTGGGGCAGCACCCGGTCGCCGGCGAAGGCGCGCACGGTGTCACGGATGAGCCGCTCCTCGTCGTTCAGCTGGTCGTCGATCTGCAGTAGGTCCGTGCTCGGTGCGCCCGTGGCCATGGCCGGTTCCTCTCTTCTGAGTCAAGCTCAGGGTATTAACCGGGATGTTCCTGATGTCAGCCCGCCCCCGGAGTGGGCATGATCTAGCTATGACTGAGCCGAACATCAATCCAAGCAAGCGTCTGTACCGGATCCGCGAGGGGCGTGTCGTCGCGGGCGTGTGCGCCGGCATAGCGGCCTACTTCGGCATCGACCCGACCCTGGTCCGGCTGGCGTTCGCCCTGCTCACGATCTTCGGCGGGGCCGGCGTCCTGCTCTACCTGGTCGCGTGGATCGTGATCCCGGAGGAGACCGAGGGCGCCTCCATCGCGGAGACGTTCGTCAGCAAGCGGCGCTCCTAGCCGCCGGGGCTAGGAGCTCTCCGGCCCGTTCGGCCGTGCCTGGATCAGCCGGCCGCGCAGGTGCGTCCAGCTCGTCGCGAGCATGGTCGCCGCGGTCAGGCCGACCAGGCCGGCCAAGCCGACGGCGAGTGGCGCACCGATCAACTGCGCCACCGCGCCGCCGGCCAGGATGCCGAGCCCTTGCACGGCGTACAGGCCGGACTGGGCCACGCCGAAGGCGCGGGCCCTGGTGTCCGGGCGCAGCGCCTGCACGAACGCCGCGGCCGCGGCGAGCTGGTAGGCGCCGCCCGCGCCGGCCAGCGTCCACAGCGCCAGCACCAACCACAGCGGGGGACTCCACGCGCTGCCGATCAGCGGGGCGCAGGACAGCACTGCGAGCCAGCCCATCATCCTGATCCGCGCGGACGGGGCGGCGACCCGGCCGAGCAGGAAGGCGCCGATCACCATGCCGAGGGGCACGGCCGCCATCAGCAGGCCGACGGTCAGCGTGTTGCCGTGCAGGGAGCGCGCGTACGGCGCGGCCAGGCCCTCGGGCACGATGTAAAAGCCGGCCAGCCAGCCGAACAGCAGCAGGGTCAGCAGCAGGCGGCTGCCGAACACGATCCGGACGCCGTCCGCGGAGACGGACCACAGCGAGGCCCGGGTCCCGCCCGCGCGGGCCGGCGCCGGGCGGCTGCGCACTCCGGCCGCGAGGATGATGGCCGACACGGCGAACGTCGCGGCGTCGATGCCCAGCGTCTTGTGCGGGTCGAGCACGGCGACGACGGCGGCGCCCGCCACGAAGCCGAGAATCTGGCTGGCCTGGTAGGTGATGTTGCCGATGGCGGAGCCGAGCACGAACATGTCGCCGGGTAGCACGTCCGGCATGAGCGCGGCCCGCGCCGAGGAGAACGGCACTCCGGTCAGCACGGTGCAGAACAGCAGCGCGCACAGCGCGGCAAAGGGCATGCTGGGGATCGCCATCAGCCCGGCCGTGCCGACCCGGAACAGGTCGCAGACGATCATCACCCGGCGGCGCGGGAAAAGGTCGGCCAGGCCCGAGAGCAGCGGGCCGCCCGCGATCGGCGGCAGGTAGGTGAGCGCGTAGGCCAGCGCGGTGAGGAACGGGGAATGGGTTCGGCCGTAGACCAGGATGGCGATGGCTACCTGGGCGAACTGGTCGCCGGCGAAGGAGAGTACCTGGGCGCTCCACAGCGCGCGGAACTCGCCGATGGCGAAGACCTCGCGGTAGGACGACCGCGCCTCCGGCGCCCGCCGGTGGCGGCCTGGGTGGACGACCGGGGCCCCCGGGCCTTCGTCGGCTCCCCGCCCCTCGTCCCGGACCCAGGCCTCGCCGGGCCGGGCCTCGCCGGGCTGAGCCTCGCCGGGCCGGGCCTCGCCGGGCTGAGCCCGGAGCTCAGACGTCACGGTCTGGCTCGCCGTCAGGCGTCGGCCACAATGGTAGGCGGCGTATAGCCGGTGTCGCCGTCAAGCATGCCCATGCCCCCTGGTCGTCCAGTGACGTCGCCGAGATCGTCGGCCGTTGTCATCACTGTGTAATTCCCATATCGCTTACCGTGTCTGATGCGGCCGATCTTTGCAAGAGGTATGGCCCTGAATCCCGGCCGACTTGGCCGCGGTCTATCCGCTTTGCTGCTTCTTGGTGTCTTCCCATATGCTGGGGCCGGTCCCGACGGCGGGCTGATGCCGTCCAGGGCGGCCGAAGCCGACGGCGCCCCCATCGTCTAGTGGCCTAGGACACCGCCCTTTCAAGGCGGCGGCACGGGTTCGAATCCCGTTGGGGGCACACGGATTAAAAGGTGGCCCGGGCCCTGGCCGCGATGCGCTCGAAGGTCTCCCGCAGCGGATCGCCGTCGGCGCCGAATATCTCCTCGTCGAGGTCAACCGCGATGCGGATGCCGCGCCGGCCAAGCTCACGTCCCTCCGGCGTCAGGCGCAGGCGCTTCATGCGCCCGTCGGCCGGGTCAGGCTCCCGCTGCACCAGACCGCGGTCGACCAGGGTCTGCAGCACCTTCGACGTCATCATCCGGTCGGCACCGGCGTGATCGGCCACCTCCTGCTGGGTCGGCGGCTGGCCGGCTGACGCCGCCAGCCAGCCCGCGGCGGCCAGCAGCATGAACTGGGTCGGGGTCAGGTTCAGCGGCCGCAGCCGCCGGTCGAACAGCTGCCGCCAGGACAGCGCCGCATGATGCAGCCAGAAACCCGGGCTTGCCAGGGGTCCGCGTGGTTCGGCCTGGCTGGCCGGGCCGTTACTACCGAACGGGCCGGGCGATTCGCCCTCGCGACCCGGGTCAGCCACGCCGACTCGCTTCGGCCTCCAGCGCGGCGAAGCTCTTGTGCATGTCGGCGCGCATCCTCGACTCCCAGATCAGGTGGAACAACGGGCCGAACGGCCCGTGCACCTCGACTCGCTTACTGACCCTGATCCTCCCATCGGGGAGTGGCTCGTAGCGGTTCTCGCCCCGCAGCCTGCCGAATGGGATTCCGGCCTCGCTCGCCCACATCCGCTCCGGCTCGACCGCGGTGATCGTGAACGTACCAGGCGGCGCTCCAGCCGGCTTGGACCAGCCCTTCGCACCCGGAACGAAGTCGCCCTCGAACCGCGCCTTCTGATCATGCGGATCCCAGGACGGCCACTGCTTTATGTCCGTCGCGACCCGCCACACGGAGCTGATAGCGCCGGTGATGACCGCCTCTTCGCCGAACGAGTACATCGGGGTTCCCTCCGTTAGTTTGTCGTCGTGACAACAGTTTAAGTTGTTGTCATGACGACAGTCAAGGTCGTGGGGCCCTGTCCCGATGGCTTGTCTCACGACCGGCCGGCCGGTGATATGCTCTTCCGGTCGAAGGCGGTTGCCTTGACAGTCCCCATCACGGGGGCACGTCGACTACGGTTGGCGGTACGAGGTCCTGTAGAGCAGCTAGGAGTGCTCGCCACCCTGTCAAGGTGGAGGTCGCGGGTTCAAATCCCGTCAGGACCGCAGGGATCCCCGGTGAGGCTTCACTGGGGTCCCAGCCAGGTCAGGTAGCTCAGTCGGTATGAGCGTCCGCCTGAAAAGCGGAAGGTCGGCAGTTCGACCCTGCCCCTGACCACCAGTTTTGGACGAGTTTCTAGTGCTCTGACCAGCGTAAATGCTGACTGGGTGCCTTCGTGCCTGCAACCGTCGAGTGACCATGAGCGCCCGTGCGTGACCGTGATCGGCCGCTCGCTATCGCACGCGGATCGCACATCGTGCCTCCGTGCGCCTGGCTCGCGGTCTCTACGTCCCCGCCGACCTTCCGTTTTCAGGCCGGACATATCCCCAGTTGGCGCGAATCGTGCGAGAGTTATGCGCTGTCGCCGGTCGCTGCTGTCAGCGGTTGGCTGCTGCTGTTGCTGTCACCGTTGCTGTCAGCCGCTGGTCCTGGTCCCCATCTTCGAGGTCTCCCGCCGCCGTGACAGCACCCGGCCCTGCCCAGGCCCCTCCCCCGAACCCGATAGCTGCCGAACCTGACGGCAGACGGATCCTGTCAAGGGACGCCGCAGGCACCCTTGACAGGATCCGGCTGGCGTGAATACTCCTCCGGCGGTTCGGGGGAGGCCACCCACTCTTCCTCCCGCATGCTCCTGACCTCCAGATCCGTAGGAGTGGGCACGTCGCCGGGGACCGTCCGATGCGTCCTGTTCGCTGGGCCGCGATGCCCGCCGTAACGATGCGGTAACGGTTGGTCCCTAGCGTGGCCTCCGAGAGCACATGCAAGGAGGCTGCCATGAACGAGTTCACGATCGTCACCACCATCGGGCGTCCGGTCGGCGAGGTGTTCGCCGTCATCCGGGATGTGGCCCGGACTCCGGTATGGACCCCCGGTATGACCGAAGCCCGCCAGACCAGCGAAGGCCTGCTGGAGCCAGGAGCCACGCTCGTCTACCGCGGGACGTTCCTCGGGCGGAGTTACGAGACGCCCGCGGTTTGCACGGCCCTGGCCGAGAACAAGCAGTTCGCCACCCAGAGCACCGCCGGGCCGCTGTACATCGAGATCGACACCACGCTGGAGCCAGTGGCGGAAGGCACCCAGGTGACGAGCTTTTACCGGGGAGAAAGCCGCGGCTTCTTCAAGGTGGCCGAGCCGCTCTTGGTCCGGCTGACTAAGAAGCACTTCGAGACCGCCGCGGAGAACCTGCGCGCTCTCCTAGAAGACCATGCGCTCTGACCGGCCCCCTTCTTCGCGGCGGATACCGGGGACATAATCGGCTCGAGAGGTGAGGCATGCTGGCGGCAGGGTTCTGGCGCGCGTGGTCGATCTGGGCCGTCTCCGTGGCGGCGACCGCGACCACGCTCGCCTATACCGCCGTTCACCCGCTGCCCGCGAAGCTGGCCGGCCAGGGACCGAACGGGTTGAACGTTTCGCTCGTGATCATGTTCGTCGGTGCCTTCGCCACGGTCGGAGCGCTGCTGGCGTGGAAGCGGCCGGGGAACCCCATCGGCTGGCTGCTGTCCGCGAGCGGCCTGGCGTACGCCGCGGCAGGCTTCGGCGCGTTCCTGGCGCACTTCCTTCGGACGCTGCCCCTGGCCGACTGGCTGGGTTTCCTGTACTTCCTGGGCATCGGGTTGTGCGTGTTCGTCGTGCTGCTGTTCCCCTCCGGCGCTCTGCCCTCCCGCCGCTGGCGGCCGGTGGCCTGGGCCGCCGGGGCGGGCCTGGCCGGATGGGTCCTGGGCAACGCGTTCGCCCCCACGTTCATCACGGCCGACCAGCCGGTCCCGAACCCGGTCGGCGTGACCGGGGCGCCCGGAAAACTCTTCACGGTCATGGCGGGCGGCGGCGCAGGGCTGATTGCCGCCACTGGCCTGGCCGCCGTGGCGTCCCTGGCGTTCCGTTACCGGCGCGCCGGGACGGCAGAGCGTGCCCAGCTGAAATGGCTGGTCTACGCGGGCGCCGTGATCGTAGTGGCCGCGCTCGCCTCGGTGCCGGTCTCCAGCAACCTGCAGAACGCGATTAGCACCGGGGCCATCGCGCTCGTCCCGGTAGCCATCGGCATCGCCGTCATGCGGTACCGGCTGTACGACATCGACCGGGTCATCTCCCGCACCGTGGCCTACGCGATCGTCACCGGCCTGCTGGTCGGGGTCTACGCCGGGCTGGTCCTGCTGGCCACCCAGGTCCTCCGCCTCCATGCTCCGGTCGCGGTGGCCGCCGCCACGCTGGCCGCGGCGGCCTTGTTTACCCCGGTGCGGTGGCGGGTGCAGCGGGTGGTGGACCGGCGGTTCAATCGGGTCCGGTACGACGGGGACCGCATGGTAGAGCAGTTCGCGGCCGGGCTGAAGGACGCGGTGGACCTAGAGACGGTCCGCGCGGACCTGGCCGGTGTGGTGAGCCAGGCCCTGGAACCCGTCCACGTCTCGGTGTGGGTAAACGACCGCGAGTAACGCTCGGCTTGCCGATCCGGTGTCGTTCCCTATGTTCCTGTCATCCGCCAGGATCCCCGGGAGCCGATGCCGGGCTAAGACACGGCGTTGGCGAACCCGGCAGGCAGGCGGCGATCGGCATTGACACGGGACACGCGAGCCAGGCACTGGGTGACGAGGATGACGGCTACGCGCCGCTCTGGTCAGCGTGGCCTGTAAGCCGTCTGATCCGTGTGCCCTGCGGCTGTGGCCCGGCGTGCGCCGCGCGGGCCTTCCGAGGCTGAGCGGCGGCGCTGACGCCGGGCCCGGCGCCGCTGCGCGGCGCCGCTTGATCCAATACGGCTAAATTCGGCAACGCAACGCAGCGCGGTATGTGGTGTCTCAGTCGAGCAACTCGATTCCGTCGTGCTGGCGGATGGCCCGTGCGGGGCCACCCCGGCCGCGCTGTACCCGGCCGGGTGGCGGTGCGCGGCGCACACCCCCGCCGCGCTGGCCGGGCAGCCCGAACCCGGCGCACGCCGGTACTGCCCGCCCGCCCTGTGCTATTGCGGCCACTGCCCGCCCCCGGGCACGGCACAGCACGATCAACGTGAAGAGCTGGAGAAGGCCCCTTCGGGGCTCACTGTCGACGCTGCCACGCTCGGCTACATCCGCCGCGGCTGGCCGGTGTTCGTACTGGGCCGGTCCAAGCGGCCGGTGGCCAACTGCCCGGCCTGCAAGCACGCCGGGCCGGGCCACGACCCGGCCGCGTGCGCGTGCCTGACCTGTCACGGGTTCCACGCCGCTACACTCAGCCCGGCCCGGCTGGCCGCCATGCTCGCCGCCGTGCCCCGCGGGCTGCTGGCCATCCGCACCGGCACGGCGGCCGGGCTGGCCGTCATCGACATCGACCCGCGCAACGGCGGCCAGGTAGACCCGGCGCTGATGACCCCCACCGCCG
>WNGR01010114.1_pt1 | contig 14669 bp, 10 predicted proteins | sample 5407581 | NCBI WGS metagenome assembly WNGR01 (sample SAMN13153383, study PRJNA577476) | soil metagenome | isolation source: 80 cm soil or saprolite under Garry oak tree replicate 2 | place: USA:California | collected 2016-06-15
CTGGCCACGCCGGGCTCACGCTCGGCGATGCTCGACGCCCACCCGCGGCGCCGCGCCGCGTCCAGCTCGGCCGGGGGCACCGCGGGAAACCGGTCGGCGTCGTCCGACCACGCCAGCAGGATCTTCCCGCCGGAGCCGGCGTCGAGCGGCAGCAGCGCGCCGACCGGCACGCTGTCGCGCAGGCCCGCGCCCGCATCGCGCGCGGCGACGCACAGCCGCCGGTCCCCGGAGCGCAGATACAGCTGCACGCTCTCGCCGGTCTGGTCGTGCAGCCGGGCGAGCACTCCCGCGGCTAGCGTGCCGAGCTCCACCCCGTGGCCGGCGCGCAGCGCCAGCTCGGTCAGGCGCGGCCCGAGCCGGAACGCGCCGCCGGCGTCCCGCCGGACCAGGCCGTGCGACTCGAGCGCGACGAGCAACCGGTGCGCCGTCGGCCGCGGCAGCCCGCTGGCCTCGGCCAGTGACCGCAGCGATCGCGGGCCGTCGCCGAGAAGCTCGAGCAGGGTCATCGACCGGTCGAGCACACCCACCCCGCTGATCCGGTTGCGGCCCGCGCCGGCCTGACCTAGAGTGTCCATAGTCTGAACAGACTATCTCATTATTTGAGACAGCGGACGTTTGAGACAGCGGACGTTTGAGACAGAGGAAGCCAGTGACCGGACGTCTCTTCGACAAGATCTGGGACCGCCATCTCGTGGCCAGCCCGCCGGGCGAGCCGGCGCTGCTCTACATTGACCTGCACCTGGTGCACGAGGTCACCTCGCCGCAGGCCTTCGAGGGCATTGAGCTGGCCGGCCGGAAGGTCCGCCGGCCTGACCTGACGCTGGCGACGATGGACCACGACGTGCCCACCATCGGCCTGGACCAGCCGATCGCCGACCCGCTGGCCGCCGAGCAGATCGCGCGGCTGCGCAGGAACTGCGCCGGGCACGGCGTCACGCTGCACGCCCTCGGCAGCATCGAGCAGGGCATCGTGCACGTCATCGGCCCGCAGCTGGGCCTGACCCAGCCCGGCATGACGGTCGTCTGCGGCGACAGCCACACGTCGACCCACGGCGCGTTCGGCACGCTGGCCTTCGGCATCGGCACGAGCGAGGTCGAGCACGTGCTCGCCACGCAGACGCTGCGGCAGGTCAAGCCCGCAGCGATGGCGGTCACCGTGGACGGCGAGCTGGGGCCCGAGCTCACCGCGAAGGACCTCGTGCTCGGCATCATCCGGGCCCTCGGCACCGGCGGTGGGGTGGGCTCGGTGATCGAGTACCGCGGCGCGGCCGTGCGGGCGCTGTCGATGCAGGGGCGGATGACGGTCTGCAACATGTCCATCGAGGGCGGGGCCCGGGCCGGGATGATCGCGCCCGACGACACCACCTTCGCCTACCTGGAGGGCCGCCATCACAGCCCGAAGGGCAAGCTGTGGGAGCAGGCGCTGGATGACTGGCGCAGCCTGGCCACCGGCGATGGCGCCGAGTTCGACCGTGAGATCCGCGTCGACGCCTCGGCACTGCGTCCCGCCGTCACCTGGGGGACGAACCCGGCCCAGTCGGTCACGATCGACGATGCCATCCCGGACCCCAGCTCTATGAGCACCCCCGCACTGCGGCAGGCGGCTGAGCGCGCGCTGGCCTACATGGACCTCAGCCCGGGCATGGCGATCCGCGACATCAGCGTGGACGCCGTGTTCATCGGCTCGTGCACCAACGGCAGGCTTGAGGACCTGCGCGCGGCCGCCGAGGTGGTCCGCGGCCGCAAGGTCAGCCCCGGCATCCGGGCGCTGGTCGTGCCCGGCTCGGCCCGGGTCAAGGCCGAGGCCGAGGCGGAGGGCCTGGACAAGTACTTCACCGACGCCGGTTTCGAGTGGCGCTCGGCCGGCTGCTCGATGTGCCTGGGCATGAACGGGGACATCCTGGCCCCCGGTGAGCGCTCGGCGTCGACCAGCAACCGCAACTTCGAGGGGCGCCAGGGCCCCGGCGGGCGCACTCACCTGGTGTCGCCCGCCGTGGCGGCGGCAACCGCCGTCGCCGGACGCTTCACGCTGCCAGGAGACCTCTAATGCCAGGGATACAGCGCATTGCCGGCCGCGCGGTCGCACTTGACCGCCGCGACGTCGATACCGACCAGATCATCCCGGCGTCCTGGCTCAAGCGAGTCGAGCGCACCGGGTTCGCTCCCGGGCTCTTCGGCGCCTGGCGCGAGGACCCGGATTTCGTACTGAACCGGCCCGGCGCGGCCGAGGCGAAGGTGCTCGTCGCGGGGTCGAATTTCGGCTGCGGCTCATCCCGCGAGCATGCGGTGTGGGCGCTGCAGAATTTCGGGTTCCAGGCGGTCGTGGCGCCGAGCTTCGGCGATATCTTCCGCAATAACAGCGTCGCCGCCGGGTTGGTCCCGGCCGCCGCCACTGAGGACGCAGTGACGCGGCTGTTCGCCGCCCTGGCGGCCGATCCTGACGCGGAGGTCGTCGTGGACGTCGCGGCCCGCACGGTGGCCATCCTGTCCTCCGGCCTGCAGGAGCCGTTCGAGCTCGCCGACCACGCCCAGTGGCGGCTGCTGGAGGGGCTGGACGACATCGCGCTGACGCTCCGGCACGAGGCGGCCATCTCCGCGTTCGAGGCGCGCCGCCCGGCGTGGCTGCCCACCGTGGCCGGATAGAACGGGCGGACGAGACGGGCGGGGCAAGCGGGTGGGGCGGGCGGGATGGTAAGAGTTAGTTCACCGGAATGACGCCGCCATGAGCCAGGGGCCTATAGTATTGCCGTGAACGACATGACTGCCGGATGGAGAAAGCAGTAATGCGCACTGATCAATTCCTGGTACTCCTCATCACGTAGCGCGAGCCCGCACGCAGGGCTCGCGCTCACCTCCTATGCCGCAGACGGCGAGGAGGTTTTTTGTTGGAACCACGACCCGAAGCGAAGGAGCATCCAGTGCAACTCACGGGAGCCCAGGCACTCGTGCGCAGCCTCGAGCAGCAGGGCGTCGATGTTGTCTTCGGACTTCCCGGCGGAGCGATACTGCCGGCCTACGACCCGATCCGGTCGTCTTCGCTCCGGCATGTACTGGTGCGCCACGAGCAGGGCGCGGGACACGCCGCGGAGGGGTACGCCTGGGCCACCGGCCGGACCGGCGTCTGCATCGCGACCAGCGGCCCCGGGGCGACCAACCTGGTTACCGCGCTGGCCGACGCCTACATGGATTCGGTGCCGATGGTGGCCATCACCGGCCAGGTCCCGAGCGCGCTCATCGGCAGCGACGCATTCCAGGAAGCGGACATAACGGGAATTACGCTCCCGGTCACCAAGCACAACGAGCTCGTCACTGACGCGGAACGCATCCCGGCGGCGATTGCCGAGGCCTTCCACATCGCGTCGACCGGCAGACCCGGCCCGGTTCTGGTCGACATCCCCAAGGACATCCTGCAGGCGCCGATGACCTGGGGGGAGTGGCCGCCGCCGCTGGCGCTGCCCGGCTACCGGGTGCCGGGCGAGCCTGACCTGGCCCAGGTGCGCGAGGCGGCCGCGCTGCTGCGGCGCTCCCGGCGCCCGGTGCTCTACGTCGGCGGCGGCGTGATCAAGGCCGACGCGCACGCCGAGCTGCTCGCTGTGGCCGAGATGGCCAGGGCGCCGGTCACCACCACGCTGATGGCGCGCGGCGCCTTCCCCGACACCCATCCGCTCGCTCTCGGCATGCCGGGCATGCACGGCTGCTACACCGCGGTCGCCGCCCTGCAGGAGGCCGACCTGCTGGTCGCGCTCGGGGCGCGCTTCGACGACCGGGTGACCGGGCGGCTGGCCGACTTCGCGCCGCGGGCGAAGGTGGTGCACGCCGACATCGACCCGGCCGAGATCGGCAAGAACCGGATCCCCGACGTGCCGATCGTCGGCGACGTCAAGTCCACGCTGGCCGCGCTCGCGGAGAGCCTGTCCGCGGCCATCGCCGCGGACGGCCCGCCGGACACCAGCGCCTGGCTCGCGGCCACCGACGACTGGAAGCGGCGGTTCCCGCTGCGCTACACCCAGGATTCCGACGGCCCGCTGAAGCCGCAGCACGTCGTGGAGCGGCTGTCCGCGCTCACCGGCGGTGATGCGGTTGTGGTGGCCGGGGTCGGGCAGCACCAGATGCACGCGGCCCAGCACTTCTCGTTCACCAGGCCGCGCAGCTGGATCAACTCCGGCGGGCTCGGCACCATGGGCTTCGCGGTCCCCGCCGCGATGGGCGCCCAGGTGGGCAGGCCCGGCGAGCTCGTGGTGGCGATCGACGGCGATGGCTGCTTCCAGATGACCGCTCAGGAACTGGCCACGTGCGCCATCGAGCACCTGCCGATCAAGGTGCTGATCTTCAACAACGGCTTCCTCGGCATGGTGCGGCAGTGGCAGGAGCTGTTCTACGAGGAGCGGTACTCCGAGGTCGAGCTGGGCACCGCGATCCCCGACTACGTGAAGCTGGCCGAGGCCTACGGCTGCCTGGGCTTGCGCTGCGAGCGGGCCGACGACGTCGACACGGTGCTCGACAAGGCCCTGGCCACGTCGGACGTCCCGACGGTGGTGGACTTCCGGGTGCACGACCGCGAGGGCGTGTTCCCCATGGTGCCCGCGGGCCGGCCCAACGACGAGATCACGCTCGGGCCCGAGTTCAGCGCCGAGGAACAGCGGGCCGCGGCCCACCGCGAGCTTCGCGGTGAGGAAGCCCGCCCCAGCAAGAGCAGAGAGGTGCTGGCGCGATGAGTACCCACACCCTGTCGGTCCTGGTGGAGAACAAGCCGGGAGTGCTGGCTCACGTCGCAGGCATGTTCTCGCGGCGTGCGTTCAATATCTCTTCCCTGGCCGTCGGCACCACGGAGGACGAGCGGGTCAGCCGGATGACGATCGTGGTGGACGGTGCCTCGACCCCGATCAAGGTCCGCATCGACCCGGCGCTGCGCAGCGAGCTGCTCGAGGTGGCCAGCGTGTTCCACGCGAAGGTCGTGGACATGAGCCCGGCGACGATCATCCTCGAAGCCACGAGCAGCCCGGGCAAGCTCGACTCGCTGCTGGCCAACCTGGAACGCTACGGGACCTGCGAGCTCGTGCGCACCGGCCGGATCGCGATGTCCCGCGGCAGCCGCACCATCACCGACCGCGGCCTCACCGTGGCCCCCGCGCCAGCCGCCGAGGCCGTCTAACCGACCTGACTGAACCACGGGCCTGACTGAACTAACCGGAAAGGACGCACCATCCATGGCCACCGTCTTCTACGACACCGACGCGGATCTCGGCCTCATCCAGGGCCGCAAGGTCGCCGTCCTCGGCTACGGCTCGCAAGGCCACGCGCACGCGCTGAGCCTGCGCGACTCGGGCTGCGAGGTCCGCGTAGGCCTGCCCGAGGGATCGAAGTCCCGGCCGCGCGCCGAGGCCGAGGGCCTGACGGTCACCACGCCCGCCGATGCCTGCGCCTGGGCGGACGTGATCATGGTGCTCACGCCGGACACCGGGCAGCGGAAGCTCTACGCCGAGGCGATCGGGCCGAACCTGCGGCCTGGCGACGCGCTGTTCTTCGCGCACGGTTTCAACATCCACTTCGGCTATATCACCCCGCCGCCCGAGGTCGACGTCGCGATGGTCGCGCCCAAGGCCCCCGGGCATCTGGTGCGCCGCCAGTTCGAGGCCGGCCAGGGGACCCCGGTGCTCGTCGCCGTGGCCCAGGACGCCACCGGCAAGGCCTGGGATCTGGCCCGCTCCTACGCCTGCGGGATCGGCGGCACCAAGGCAGGGGCGCTGGTCACCACGTTCAAGGAGGAGACGGAGAGCGACCTGTTCGGCGAGCAGTCGGTGCTCTGCGGGGGAGTGACCGCCCTGGTGAACGCCGGGTTCGAGACCCTGGTAGCAGCCGGCTATCAGCCCGAGGTCGCGTACTTCGAGTGCATGCACGAGCTGAAGCTGATCGTCGACCTGATGTACGAGGGCGGCATGAAGTGGATGCGGTACTCGGTCAGCGACACCGCCGAGTACGGCGACCTCACCCGCGGCCCGCGGGTGATCGGGGAGCCGACCCGCCAGGCCATGGCCAAGCTCCTGGCCGACATCCAGTCCGGCGAGTTCGCGCGGGAGTGGATCGCCGAGGACGACGCGGGCCGCCCCAACTTCGAGCGGCTGCGCGCGGCCGCGGCCGGCAGCCAGATCGAGCAGGTCGGCCGCCCGCTGCGGCAGATGATGAGCTGGCTGGACGCGCCCACCGACCGGGACGAGGCCGACGGGGAGGGCGCATGACAACTCCAGGCAACGTAGCCGGGCCGGACGAGCCCGCGCTCGCGAACGGCGGCCGGACCCGCGCGTACACGGTTGCGCACCTGCCCGGTGACGGGATCGGGCCCGAGGTCACCGCGGTCGCCAGGGAATGCGTCGACGCCGCGGCCCTCCGGCACGGCTTCGTGGTCGAATGGCGCACCTACCCGCTCGGCGCCCAGCATTTCCTGGCCACCGGCGAGGTGCTGCCCGAGGCGGCGCTGGACGAACTGCGCAAGACCGACGCGATCCTGCTCGGCGCGGTCGGCAGCCCCGGCGTGCCGCCGGGCGTGCTGGAGCGCGGGCTGCTGCTGCGGCTGCGGGCCGAGCTCGACCTCTACGTGAACCTGCGCCCGTCGCGGCTGCGCCCCGGCGTGACCGGTGCCGTGACCCGGCACGAGGCGGGCGACCTCGACTTTGTGATCGTGCGCGAGAACACCGAGGGCCTGTACGCAGGCGCCGGGGGCACCGTGCACCGCGGCACCGCGTTCGAGAGCGCGACCGAGGAATCCCTGAACACCAGGGCCGGGGTGCAGCGCTGCGTGCGGTACGCCGCCGAGCTCGCCACGCGGCGGCGCGGGAAGCTGACGCTGGTGCACAAGACCAACGTGCTGGTGCACGCGGGCGACCTGTGGCAGCGCACCGCCGCGGAGGTGGCGGCCGACGCGGGCCTGGCCCTGGACTACGCGCATGTCGATGCCGCCTGCCTGTATCTCGTGGACGACCCAGCGCGGTTCGACGTGATCGTCACCGACAACCTGTTCGGCGACATCCTCAGCGACCTGGGTGCCGCGCTCACCGGCGGCCTCGGGGTCGCGCCGAGCGGGAACCTCAACCCGGACCGCACCGGCCCGTCGGTCTTCGAGCCCGTGCACGGCTCGGCGCCGGACATCGCAGGCACCGGGCGGGCGAACCCGGCCGGTGCCGTGCTGTCCGCCGCGCTGATGCTGGATCACCTCGGTGAGCCCGGGGGCGCCGCCGACCTCGACGCCGCGGTGTCCGCGGTGCTCGGGGCCGGCGCCCCGGCCACGACGGCGGAATGGGACGACGCGCTGCAGGCCGCTCTGACCGCGGGAGCGACGGTCCGATGACTGAACCAACGACCACCGGGCCGATGACGACTGTGTCTGCCACCACGGGGCCGGAACCCAAGGTAGAGATCTACGACACCACGCTGCGCGACGGCTCGCAGCAGGTCGGCCTCGACCTCACCGTGGCCGACAAGCTGCGGGTGGCGGCCGCGCTCGACGCGCTGGGCGTGGACGTGGTGGAAGGCGGCTGGCCGGGGTCCAACCCCAAGGACGCCGAGTTCTTCGCCCGGGTCGGGGAGCTGGACCTGAAGCACGCCCAGCTGGCGGCGTTCGGCGCCACCCGGCTGCCGCGCCGCGGAGTCGATGACGACGTGAACCTGAAGGCCCTGCTGGCGGCGCAGACGCCGATCGTGACCCTGGTGGGCAAGGCCTGGACCCTGCACGTGGACGAGGCGCTGCGCACCACCCGGGAGGAGAACCTGGCCATGGTGGCCGACTCGGTGGCCTTCATGGCGGCCGAGGGGCGGCGGGTCGTGTTCGACGCCGAGCATTTCTTCGACGGCTACTTCGCCGACCGCGGTTACGCACTAGCGGTGCTCGACGCCGCCATGGACGCGGGCGCGGACACCGTCGTGCTCTGCGACACCAACGGCGGCACGCTGCCCGACGACGCTGCCCGCCTGGTCGACGAGATCGCCGCCCGGGCCCGGGCCCGGGTCGGCGTGCACTTCCACAACGACGCCGCGTGCGCGGTGGCCAACTCGGTGGTGGCCGTGTCCGGCGGCGCCCGGCACGTGCAGGGCGCGGCGAACGGCTACGGCGAGCGCTGCGGCAACGCCGACCTGTTCGCGGTCATCGCCGGCCTGGAGCTGAAGCGGGGCCACGAACTGCTGCCGCCCGGCCGCCTGGCTGAGCTGGCCTCCACGGCCCGGGCCATCGCCGACTACGCGAACCTGCCGCTGGCGTCGCGCCAGCCCTACGTCGGCTCGTCAGCGTTCGCGACCAAGGCGGGCCTGCACGCCTCCGCGATCGCCCGGCGGCCCGACGCGTACGCCCACATCGACCCGGGCGCGGTCGGCAACCGGCAGAAGGTCCTGGTCAGCGAGCTGGCCGGGCGCAGCAACGTGCTGGCCAAGGCGGCCGAGCTGGGCCTCGACCTCTCGCCCGAGCTCGCCACCAAGGTGCTGGACCAGGTCAAGGCGGCCGAGCACCGCGGCTACGCGTACGAGGCTGCGGACGCCTCATTCGAGCTGCTGGTGCGCAAGACCGTCGGCGCGCTGCCTGAGTGGTTCTCGCTGGACAGCTACCGGGTCGTGATCGAGCGCTCCGCGGCCGAGGACCGTAGCGAGGCCATCGTCCGGCTGCGGCTCGGCGGGGAGCGGGTGGTGGCGGTCGGCGAGGGCGTGGGCCCGGTGCATGCGCTGGACCAGGCGCTGCGGCGCGCGCTGAGCAGCTTCTACTCCGCCCTGTCCGGCATTCACCTGGTCGACTACAAGGTGCGGATCCTGGACGGCCGGGCCGCGACCAGCGCGGTCACCCGGGTGATGCTCACCTCGGCCGACAGCGTGGGGGAGCGGACCACGGTCGGCGTTTCCGACGACATCGTCACCGCCTCGTGGGAAGCTCTGACCGACGGGATCGCCTTCGGCCTGCTCCGCGCGGGCGCGGAAGCCCCGCCCACCGCCCCCCACACTGACGCCCCGCAGGACATCCCGCTTCATCTCGAGACCATCGCGGAGAACGCATGACCAGCCAGCTGCCCAGGCCGCGATCCGGCCCGCTCACCACCGGCCCCTCCCGGGCCCCGGCCCGCGCCATGCTGCGCGCGGTGGGGCTCAGCGAGGAGGATCTGGGCCGCCCCCAGGTGGCGGTGGCCTCCTCCTGGAATGAGGTGACGCCGTGCAACCTGCACCTGAACGGGCTGGCCACCGCGGCGAAGGAGGGCGTCAGGCAGGCCGGGGCCGTGCCGCTGGAGTTCGGCACGATCGCGGTCTCGGACGGGATCTCGATGGGCACCGAGGGCATGAAGTCCTCGCTGGTGAGCCGTGAGGTGATCGCCGACTCCGTGGAGCTGATGGTCAACGCCGAGCGCTTCGACGCGATGGTCACGATCGCCGGCTGCGACAAGTCGCTGCCCGGGATGCTGATGGCGTGCGCCCGGCTGGACGTGCCTGCCGTGTTCCTGTACGGCGGGACGATCCTGCCCGGCTTTGCGCACGGGCGCTCGCTTACGATTCAGGACGTGTTCGAGGCGGTCGGCGCCCAGGCGGCGGGCGAGATGTCGGACGCCGACGCCCTCGCGGTTGAGCGGGCCGCCTGCCCGGGCGCGGGTTCGTGCGCGGGCATGTACACGGCCAACACCATGTCGGCCTGCGCCGAGGCCCTCGGCATGGCGCTGCCAGGATCGGCGAGCCCGCCCGCGGTTTCCGCAGAGCGCACCGATCTGGCCCGCCGCTCCGGGGAGGCAGCGGTCCGGGCCCTGGAAGCCGGGCTGCGGCCGCGGCAGATCATGACCCGGCCCTCGTTCCTGAACGCGGCGGCCGTGGTGATGGCCACGGCGGGCTCGACCAACGCGGTGCTGCACCTGCTGGCGATCGCGGCCGAGGCCCACGTCGAGCTGACCCTGGACGACTTCGACGCGATCAGCAGGCGCACCCCGCACATCGCGTCGATGCGCCCGGCCGGGCGGTTCGTGATGAGCGAGCTCGACCAGGTCGGCGGGCTCCCGGTGGTGATGCGCGAGCTGCTGTCGGCCGGCCTGCTAGACGGCGACGCTGTGGCGGTCAACGGGCGGACGCTGGCGGAGAACGTGGCCGACGCGCTCGACCCGGACGGCGAGGTCGTGCACCCGGTCAAGGACCCGATCGGCACCGAAGGCGGCCTGGCGGTGCTGCGCGGCACGCTCGCCCCGAACGGTGCCGTAGTGAAGATCCCGGGCATCGAGACGCTCAGGTTCGAGGGCCCGGCCCGGGTCTTCGAGCGCGAGGAGGACTGCTTCACCGCGGTCACCTCCGGCGGCGTCAGCCAGGGCGACGTGCTGGTCATCAGGTACGAGGGTCCCAAGGGCGGCCCCGGCATGCGCGAGATGCTCGCGGTGACGGCGGCGATCAAGGGCGCCGGGCTCGGCCGCGACGTGCTGCTGCTGACCGACGGGCGGTTCTCCGGGGCGACGTTCGGCGCTTCCGTCGCGCACATCGCGCCGGAGGCGTTCGACGGCGGGCCGATCGCCCTGGTCGCCGACGGCGACCGGATCATGCTCGACGTGCCAGGACGCCGGCTCGAGCTGCTGGTCGACGAGGCGGTGCTGGAGCGCCGCCGGGCGGCCTGGCAGCGGCCCGCGCCGCACTACCGCGAGGGGGCGCTGGCCAAGTACGCGGCGCTGGTGTCCGGCGCGGACCGCGGCGCGGTCTGCACGGTGCCCTGAGGCACCCGCTTCGAGAAGAGCGCCGAGCCGGACCTCGACTAGCCGCTAGGGACCCGTTAAGACGGGCGGGCGCGGCGTTAAGATCCCGTCAAGATCACCGGAAACCGGCCGGAACAGCGGTCAACTGGTCATCAGATGACCGCCGTACCCAGGCCAAAAGCCTCCGAGCAGCTTGCTGCCGGGGAGGGCGGGCCGCATGCCCCCGGGCGGCCCGCCTCAAGACCACGCGGCCTCGCGGCGCCGCTGGCGCTGCCGGCCGGCTTTGCCGCGCTGCTCACGCTCGGCGCGGTGGCGGCGGGCACCGGCGGCAGCGTCGGCCCGCTATGGGTGCTGATCATCGCCGGTGTCATCGTCACGGCCGGGTCGGCCGTGGCCGAGCCCTCCGTGGCCCCGTTGCTCGGCGCGATCGGCTGGCTCACGGTCGCCGGCTTCTCTCGCGCGCCTTATGCCCAGCTGCACATGACCGGCGCCATCGCCGCGCGAGCCGCCATCACGATGTTCGCCTGCGCCCTGATCGGCGCCGGAGCAGGTGCGATGCTGCGCCGGCTCGCTTCGTCGTTCACACTATGGATTGTGGACGTTCCCGAGGAACGCTGGCCGCCGGCGGACCCGGCCGCCGTCCCCGCTGACCTGCAGCGGGGGCCTGAAGGGCCGCGTGCACCAGCGCGGCCCGGGCTGCGCGGGCGCTGGGCGCGGGATCTGTCGGGTTTGTCCGGCCTGTTCGGCGGCATCGGCGGCCGGCGGCTGCTGGCCGGCGTCATTCTCGTCGCCGGGCTGCCCCTGCTGACCGCCGCCCTGGTCGCCGGGCAGACCCATCTGAGCCTGGCCGACGACCTGCTGATCTACCTGGTGGCTGTGGTCGCGGTCGCGGTGGTGGGCGGGTTCTGGCCCGCGGTGCTCGCGGCCGTCACCTCCTTTCTGCTGCTCAACTGGTACTTCACCCGGCCCGTGCACACGTTCACGATCGAGGATCCGCAGAACCTGCTGGCGTTGCTGCTGTTCGTGACCGTGGCAGTCACGGTGAGCAGCGTGGTTCATCTGGCCGCGCACCGGGCGCTGCAGGCCGCGCGCAGCTCCGAGGAGGCCGCCGAGCTGCTGGCGCTGGCGCAGACCGTGCTGGGCGGCGCCGATACCCCGGCCGCGGTCCTCGATCACCTCACCAGCACCTGCGGCGGCTGGGCCGAGCTGGTCGAGCGGGTCGGCGCGCAGTGGGTCAGGGCCGCCGCGAGCGGCGCCGCCCCGGCTGATGCCGTTCCGGTCCGCGTCGAGGCGCGGCCCGGCCTGGTCCTCGTCGTCAGCGCGCAGTCCCGGCAGGTCACGGCCCGGCTGCTGGACGGTTTTGCCGCGCAGGCCGCGGCGGCGCTGGACCGGGAACGGCTGCGGACCCAGGCCGCCCAGGCCGAGGCGCTGGCCGAGGGCAACCGGATGCGCACGGCGCTGCTCCGCGCCGTCAGCCATGACCTGCGCACCCCCCTGGCGTCGATCAAGGCCAGCGTCAGCACCCTGCGCCAGACCGACGTGCAGTGGACGCCAGCGGACGAGGCCGCCCTGCTGGCCACGATCGAGCAAGGCGCGGACCGGCTCGATGCGCTGATCGGCAACCTGCTGGACATGAGCCGCCTGTCCACCGGCTCGCTGCAGCCGTTCCTGCGCCCCACCGCCATCGACGAGGTGGCGCCCGTCGCACTGCGCGGGCTGGATGCGGGCGGTACCGTGCAGCTGATCGTGCCGGACCGGCTGCCGCTGGTCCGCACCGATCCTGGCCTGCTGGAGCGGGTCCTGGCCAACCTGTTCGCCAATGCGCTGGCCTACTCACCGCCCGGCCGCCCCCCGGGCATGCATGCGAGCCAGGCCGGCGACACCGTGGTCCTGGAGATCACCGATCACGGCCCCGGAGTGCCGGATGAGTTCAAGCCCCGGATGTTCGAGCCGTTCGAGCGGCTGCAGGAACGCAACACCGGGACCGGGGTCGGCCTGGGCCTGGCCGTGGTCAAGGGGTTCCTGGACACCATGGGCGGTTCGGTCGCGGCGGCGGATACGCCGGGCGGCGGGCTCACCATCAGGGTGACGCTGCCGACCGCGCACCGGACCGCCGGGGCAGTCGTGGCAGCCGGGCCGTGACCCGGGTCCTGGTCATCGACGATGAGGCGCCGATCCTGCGGGCACTGCGGATCAACCTGACCGCGCGCCATTACGAGGTAAGCACCGCCGCGGACGGCGCGTCCGGCCTGGCCGCCATGGCCAGGGACCGGCCCGATGTGCTGATCCTCGACCTCGGGCTGCCGGACATGGACGGTACCGAGGTGATCAAGGGAGTCCGCGGCTGGACGTCAACGCCCATCATCGTGCTGTCCGCCTGGGGCCAGGAGAACCAGAAGGTGGCGGCGCTGGACGCGGGCGCGGACGACTACGTCACCAAGCCGTTCGGCATGGATGAGCTGCTGGCCAGGCTGCGTGCCGCGGTACGCAGGGCGTCCCCGGCCCCGGACGAGCCCGTGGTCGTCACCAGCGACTTCACGGTGGACCTGGCGGACAAGCGGGTCACCAGGGACGGTGCCGACGTCAGGCTGACGCCGACCGAATGGCAGCTGCTCGAGGTCCTGGTGCGCAGCAGCGACCGGCTGGTGACGCAGCGCCAGCTGCTGCAGGAGGTGTGGGGCCCGGAGTACCAGACCGAGGGCAACTACCTGCGCGTGTACGTCGCCAACCTGCGCCGGAAGCTGGAACCCGACCCGTCGCGGCCGCGCCACCTGCTGACCGAGCCGGGCATGGGCTACCGGTTCCGGCCATGACCGGCCATGGCCGCCGGCCGTCTGGCCTGGCCGCTCAGCCGAAGACTGTTCCGTCCGAGTCGGCCGCGTCCCCGCCCGCCGGGTCCACGGCGAGCGGCTGCAGCTCGTACATCGGGTTATAGATGGTGCGCTCGCCCTTGATCCGGGCCATCCGGCCGCGGACGACGATGTGTCGGCCGGGCTGGACGCCCGGAATGTCGCGGCGGCCCAGCCAGATCAGGGTGATATTTCCCGTTCCGTCCCATAGGTCAGCCTCCATGGTGAGGCTGGGCCCCCGCGGTCGCAGCGTGACGCTGCGCAGGACGCCCGTCACATCGACAACCTCGCGGTCGGCGCAGTCGCCGATCGGCACGGCGCTCGTCTGCACGATCTCGGCCTGGAGCTCCTCGGCGTGCAGCTCGTCACGGCCCGCGGTCAGCCGCCGCAGCGGTGGCAGGGCTCCCTTCCCGGGCATGCTCGCGGCCGCCGCGGCCTGGGTCGCGGACTTCAGCTGATAGGGCACGCTGGCCACGACCACGCCGCGTTGCTGCAGCAGCCGGGCCTTGAGCCGCAGCGCCGACTGATTGTGCAGGACCTGCTCCCACCAGTGGCCGAGCACGTACTCCGGGATGAACACGGTCACGATGTCGCGCGGGCTCTCCCGGCGAAGCTGCTTCACGTACTGCACGATCGGCCTAGTGATCTCGCGGTACGGGGAGGCCACTACCGTCCGCGGCACCGGGATGTCGGCCCGGTCCCACTCCTCCTTCAGCCGCTTCGTCTCGGCCTCGTCGACGTTCACGGTGATCGCCTCGATCCGGCTCGGCCTGGTGGCCCGGGCGTAGGCGAGCGCGCGCAGCGTCGGCAGGTGCAGCTTGGAGACCAGGACGATGGCCCGGTTGCTGGCCGGCAGCGTCACCGGGCCGTCGGAGGGCGGAACCAGCTCGAGCGCGACGTTCTCGTAGTGCCGGTGGATGCCCCGCATGGTGAGCCAGATCACCGGCATCGCGACCACGACGATCCACGCGCCGCTGGCGAATTTGCTGATCAGCACGATGGCCAGGACCACGCCGGTGAAGCAGGCGCCGATCGTGTTGATGGTACGGGACCGGTACATGTGCAGCCGTGCAGCGCGGTCGGTGGTCGTCTTCAGCAGCCGGTTCCAGTGCCGGATCATCCCGGTCTGGCTGCA
>WNGR01004735.1_pt1 | contig 14667 bp, 13 predicted proteins | sample 5407581 | NCBI WGS metagenome assembly WNGR01 (sample SAMN13153383, study PRJNA577476) | soil metagenome | isolation source: 80 cm soil or saprolite under Garry oak tree replicate 2 | place: USA:California | collected 2016-06-15
ATGCAGAGATAGGAGACGTCCGGAACCAGTTGCTCAATCACGGCGACCGTCTCGCCGATGTTGGCGCCGACGTCGACCACGGTCAGATTTGGGTTGCCTGACGAGGACGATAAGATCGCCTTAATCGCCATCGCAAGTGGGCGATTGTACTGAGGAAAGTGGTGCAGAACCGCAGGCAGGGGATGTTCTGCAGGCATCCGCATAGAGCGACCGTAGAGATATCCATCGACCGTATGATTTTTTCCGGCTACAGCAAGCAGGAGGCTGGCCATCTTATGGAAGAGCCGGCCAGTCTCTCTAACAACCAGATTGGAATGGGTTGTGAGAAGTCGCAGTGTGCTTACGGCGTTGAACGTCAGCTGTGCAAAACATGACGGAGTTCTTTGCATTCAATATTCAATATACAGAAGATATTTCTGTGCTTAGGATAGCCGATCGAAAGAAAACTTCACCGTATATGCCAAAAGAAAAGGCCACAATGGCTCGTGAGGAAAGAGACGTGGACGAGGAGTCTTCGGCTGGTAGGGGATAGGATTCCATTCGCTAACGGAGAGGTGCGAAAAGGGATCATGGACCGCAACTTCGCCTGGGAGAGCTCCGAGGTACAGTAGATGTCCGCGTTATGATGGTTTCGACCTGGCCTGCGACGCTTTTTGCGCGGTGATTTGTTTTATCAAGCGCAGCTTTGGTATATCATACGGTTCTGTGAGGGATTGTATTCGCAGGGCTGACATATAAGTCCAGTAGTTTTTGGTCGATCGTGGATCTTCCGAGCAGTTTCGAGTCATTTTTTTGATGTGCCGAAGCAGGGTTTTGTCTCGGGAGCCATGAGGCGTGCCAAAACCGCGAGCGTGGATTGGTACGCCGACGTAGCTCAGTTGGTAGAGCAGCTGATTCGTAATCAGCAGGTCATCGGTTCAAGTCCAATCGTCGCTCCACTCTTTCAACCATCAGAGCCATCTCCGCCATAGGTCATGGTGTATCGCACTTTGCTTGATACGAGAAGAAGTTTCCTATAACCTTCAATTTCGTGGTTCGGGTGGGCGCAGAACTGCTCTTAGGTTCCTGCAACTGGCATTTGTCCGACTGCATGGATAAGTTTTCTATGAAGAAGAAAAGAACGCTCGCGGATATCAAGTTGTCGGTTATGAGGAGACTTCGGCCGTGGCCGTTTTCGATAGGGGTTACCAGCCTCTGGCCGGGCACGATTCTCGCTTACGCGCCTGACCGCTACTCCGAAAACCTACCCAAGTATCAGAGAGAGCCGGGACTTAGGTCGAGCATAGATCCTCGCTCATTTTATGCCGGCAACCGTACAAATAATTGCGGCGACAGCGTACGTCTCAACTTTCTCAGTCTTACATGCGACCAACTCATCAAAGAGGGGGTACGTGGATCGATTGCTGAACTGGGAGTGTACAAGGGCAACACGGCCGTTCTCTTCGCACAGTTGGCGCGATTCTTCGACACAACGGCATACCTTCTGGATACATATGAAGGCTTTCCGAGCGAGGACTTGGTTGGGGAGGCTAAACTGTCACACAACTTCTCGGATACCTCGCTCGAATCCGTCCGTTCGTTAGTCGGTGAAAAAAATGTGAGCTTTATTAAGGGACGCTTTCCGGGAACAGCAACTGCAATACCCGACGCGGAGCGTTTTTGCCTGGTGAATCTCGATTGTGACCTCTACGCGCCCTTTTCAGCAGCTCTTCAATACTTCTACCCTCGGCTATTGCCCGGTGGCTTTCTTATAATGCATGACTATTCGAGTCTCCACTGGCCACTCGTCGAGAAGGCTGTCGACGAATTCTTTGCTGATAAGCCAGAACGTCCAATTCTGATTCCCGACAAATCAGGAACGGCGGTCGTTCGCAAGACTGTATCTTAAAGAGTTTTTGGAGATTGATTTTCAGAATGCTCAAGGCTTTCCTAAAACCCAAAGCTGATCGCATAAGAAGCTATGTGAGTTCTCGAGTGGATCAAAGAACATATGACTCGCTACTACTCCAGGGACGACAGGCTTCTTGGCACGTGCGGGCCAAGAAGAATATTTCCTCGCTAGCGGATGTTGAATTCAAAGTGTTCTCACAATGGGGGGAAGACGGAATCATCGATTGGATCCTTGAGCGGGCAAATTTGCCACACTATCTTCAAACGTTCATTGAGTTCGGTGTTGAATCCTATGACGAATCAAATACGCGTTTCCTGCTGGAGAATCGACTTTGGAAGGGATTTGTGATAGATGCGGACCCAGAACTCCATAAAAATCTCAGCCGTAATCCGCACTATTGGCGATACAACTTGAAGGACAAGTCCGCGTTCATCAATTGTGAGAATATCAATGACCTGATTGTTGGGGCAGGTTTTAGCGGAGATATAGGCCTTCTTAGCATTGATATTGACGGAAATGACTATTGGGTATGGGACGCAATAAGCGTGGTTAACCCGGTTATTTGTGTCTGCGAATATAATTCTCATTTTGGAAATCTGCATTCCGTTTCTATTCCGTATGACCCAGAATTTGCTTGGGGAAAGAAGCACAAGCTCCTGTATTATGGGGCCTCGATTCAAGCTCTTTCTTCGTTAGCACGGCGAAAGGGGTATAAATTTCTTGGAACCACAACGGCGGGGAACAACGCATTTTTTATCCGCGAGGATTATTCGTCGTGGGTCGCCGGCGGCTTGGATCGCGCCATTTCTTATCCTTCATGTCTTTCCCCTTCGATAGTCGTCGGACCCGCACCTGCAATCGAGCTATGCGATGCCTACAAGGAAATTCAGGACTTGCCAATAGTTCAAACTGACGATGGGCAAGTAGTTAGTCTACGGTCGCTAGGCCGCATCCACGATGAGATATGGTTGCAGCGAATGAGCAAGAAAGCAATTGCATTGTAAGCAAGCTTCCATGCCCATCGTTATTGCGTAAATCGTCTGGATTTGCCACTTTCATCTAAACCCGGCAAGTGAGAGCGGTTGAGCCTAACAGCGAGGTGATTCCGGCGCTGCGAAATCCCTCCGGGAGCATGTCCCAGAGAGCCGAGAGGGCGTACCCAGGTGTAATCAAATCGCCAGTTTTCGATCCTTTTCCTGTGCATCATCAGGGCGGGAAGCAATCGTTGCTGCGGTACTCCTCGCAATATCTGCCCTCGAACGACTTGGTATAGCCGTTATAAAACTTCTGGTATTCGCTTCTAATGTGCAAGCCTATGCGGAGACTGGGCGGGCTGGCTTTCATTATTGGCGGGACAGGAGATGCGATGGTATTGAAGTAAAATCGAAACGAAGTGTAGCTGAATCTCTGCTTATCAAAACTCAACCCGCTCCACCTGCTTTCGTACGTTTTCATCCAAGTGCGAGCCTCAAACGAGGAACTAATTCCGATGATCCATGCGCTGCACGCTAGGCTAAAAGATGACTCGCGATTTGCACGCGTATTGAAGGGAGGTGCTTCGGGAGTAGCGGGAAAGATAGCAGCAGTTGTAGTGAATGCTGTCAGTCTGCCCATTACGGTTCGGTATCTTGGTCAACAACAATACGGTCTTTGGGTAACGATTAGCACCACCATCACGATGATCGCGGTGCTTGATCTGGGCATCGCAAATTCGTTGACCAATTATATCTCGCGAGCTTATGCAGAACAGTCTGAAGAGATGGCGAAGCGTTACTACGCTTCGGCCTTTTGGGCCACGTGTGGTATTGCTATCCTTCTGGGAGTCATCGGCCTGATAATTTCGCCCCATATCGATTGGGGAAAACTCTTCGGATTGAGTGACCCGGCGATAGCCGAGCAATCTGGCAAATGCGTCGCTATTGCCTTTACTTATTTTCTCCTGACTTTACCGTTAGGCCTGGCCAACAAAGTTATGGGTGGATATCAGCGTGTGCCTGTCGCGAATGCCTTTGCGATGTTGAATAGTGTGTTGGGCCTTGCGGCAACTCTTTTAGTGGTAAAGATGCATGGCACGATTGTTCACTTGATGGGCGCCTTTTGCACCGCCATGCTGGGTGGAACTGTCCTTTTGAATCTCTGGATGGGGCTGCGGCATGAACCACGCATTCGTCCGACTCCCGGAAAGGTACGTTTCGGCGCTGCTCGCGAAATCCTAAGCCACGGGATGCTCTTTTTCGTTCTTCAGATTGCCGGGCTGATTGTCTTCAACACAGATAACTTCATCATCGCCCACTTTCTCGGGGCTGAACAGGTGACGCCCTATGCGGTCACATGGAAGTTCGTGGGTTATGTCTCTGTGTTGCAGTCTCTTCTAGTGCCTTCTCTTTGGCCAGCATTTTCTGAAGCATATCTTGGACGGGATATGGTCTGGATCAGCAAAACATACGGCCGAGTGATGCGCGCTACCCTTGTGACTGTCGGTGTCGGATCGCTGTTGCTTGGTTTTGCTGGACGGTGGATTATTGGTTTATGGGCGGGAAAGGCAGCAGTGCCGGGTTTAGCACTGCTATGGTGTATGTGTTTTTGGGCCGTTTTGTATTCCATTTGCACTAACCAAGCGGCATTATTAGCGGCGACACAGCGTCTGCGATTGCAGGCTGCTATGGGCACGCTCGCAGCAATCTTGAATCTCGTGCTCTCCGTCGTGCTAGTGAAGCGCTATGGACCGATTGGGGTTCTTTCGGCAACGATCATCTCTTACCTCCTATTCATTGTTCTGCCTCAGACATGGGAGGTGCGGCGAATACTTCGCGGTCGGTATCTGAGGGCGAAGGCTGAAGAAGAAGGCTCAATTGAAGAGGTATTGTCAGGCGCGTTCTTGACTACCCAACATTCGGATTTCGGAGAATAATCCAATGTCCAAAAGGGGTCTAAAAAAGATTCTTGGAAGGTCGTATCCTTCATTGATGTGGCATGCGAGAGGAATTGCCACTAGGCTTTTCCGAACCGGAGTTTCCTTCTTTAGATGGATACATCTGCTTCCTTTTTCAAAAAGGAAGCCTCGGTCACCTGAACACTTTCTCGTAATCAGCCTCACTCATCACCTGGGCGACACAATCATGCTAATGCCGCTACTGGAGCGCCTTCGCCAGACCTATCCATCTGCCAGGATAGACTGCGCTGTTGAGAATACCGTGGCCTCATTTTATCGGTTGTTTCCTGGTGTCGATAATGTCTATGCGCTGAAGCTCGGTCCTGTCGTCCCTGTAAATATGGGCCTATCAATTCAAAGGGTCTTGCGTATCCTAATCCGCTACTTAAAAGAAATGCGTCACTGCACACCAGATATCTGCATAGTCCCTCGCTGGCCTGATGATCTCTTTCGAGACCGCGTGCTTTCTTATTTGGTAGGAGCGCCACGTCGTATTGGGTTCGCCTCCCTCGCGCCCACGGGCCGAGCGGCCATCCACCGGGATGCTTTATTGACGGAAATTTATCATGGAGAACGCGGCCTTCACGAACCTAAGCGATTTTCGCAATTGCTCACAAAGTCGGGGCTCATTCCAGAACAGTCCATCGAAGGCATAAGTACATCCTGCATCCATTCCCTCCAGCAGATTGCGCTTTCCGTTAACTGGCATACCTTAGCGGAACGATTAAAGATCGATCGAAACCGAGCGTTCGCAATTATTGCTCCCGGAGCAAGTATGCCTTACCGCAGATGGCCGATCGAATATTGGGGGACTCTTATAGAGTCTCTTAAACAAAGCGGCATGAACATTATTCTCTTGAGCGGCCGCGAAGATGTAGACGTAACAGAAAGCCTTCATTCCCTCACCGGCAAAAGCACCATACTTGTTGCGGGAATCACAACATTCGTTGAATCAATCGCGCTAATCGCACACGCAAATCTCTTTTTAGGAAATGATTCTGGTCCGGCTCATATCGCAGGAGCTTTGGGAATTCCCACCTTAACACTTTTTGTCGCAAACAAGGACGGAAATCCTGACCATCCATCATCGCCAACTCGTATTCATCCGATAGGGCCTCTCGTTGAGTTATGCATGCCCTCGGAATTAATGGGGCCCTGTACCGATTGCTGCAATGCACCGGACGCTCATTGCATCAAAAATATTACTGTTGATCAAGTCCTCGAAACACTGCACGCTTTGCTGGAAAGAGCTAATACAATTCATCCTTTTCCAAAGAGATTTCCTGGAATTGCAAATGTACGTTAGATCGGAGTCGCGATTCGGAGCCGGTATGGCACGGCCCTTCCTGAGTGAAGTTCACGCAATCGCGAAGGAAAACTAGTTCGAAGCTGATAAGAAGCTCAGCAGAACCCATTAGTCGTCGTTTTTGGGAACAGTGGATTTACCTCTCCTAGAACACAGTATTACCAGCTGCTACCGCAATTCCCAACTGACCAACGATCTGCGCTACGCTAACGATCGTGCGAAGAGTATTGCCCTTCGTAAGGTTCAACGGAATGACCACCGTGTCACCGGGATAGATATGCAAAGACTCGAAGCTGTTTCCGCGCAGAGAAGAACTGTATTGTTTGCTGAGAACGGAGCCGCTTGCCCGGATGACATATGCCCGATTTTTGTCGGCGTCCCGATTAGCTCCGCCAGCCAACTGTATATAACTTCCGACACGGCGGCTTGGATCGTACACAAATGAGTTTTGATTGTAGACCGCTCCGTCAACGCTCACTGTAGATGGCACGCGTGGCACGATGAATCGATCTCCGTCCTCTAGAGGCAGGTCGGGAAGCTGTGACACATCTTTGGCGTCAACAGACATCTCCAGAACGATACGCCCTGTCGCCCGTACCTGCCGCAGGCTATTGATGACGTTCTGGTTCTGTTGCTGAGCTGCAGCCATCGCAGCGCTGTCTTGGGCGTTGAGAGCCCGACCCGCGTTGTTCGTCGCGTTGGTACTCACCTGAAGTGTAATCTGATCGATGTATTCATTCAGCCGTTGCTGCTGAACACGACGAGTCGACTCGCGCGTAAACTCCGAGCCATAGAGGTAGGCATCCGAACTCAGTCCCCCTGCCCGCTGCACCAGATGCCGCAATGTCTCCCCTGGCAACACACTGTAGACGCCGGCAGAAACAATCTCCCCTTCCAGCCGAACATATCTGGTCTGCTGCGCCTGGGGTACCCGAATGTCCGCCTTTGAAAAGATTGTGACCACATCCCCTGGGAGCAACTCAAGGTTCTGCGAAGCGTCTCCTTCCAACACAAGCTTGCCCAGGTTAAACGGCAGCAGTGACGTGGTCAGGTTCTCTTTGCTTTGCCGTTCGATCACCGCGTAGCCCCAATCGATATCTGGCTCGCTCAGCTTGATATCATTGCGCGGTTTGAATTGCCCGGCAGACGAATTGGCAACAGTAGTCGAACCTATACTGGCGCTCGTCGCGCTCAGCTGATTCATGCCACTGTTATTCTGTTGCACATTGTTTGTAAATAAGCCATTATTCGATAAGTTTTGCGCGCCTGCTGAATTCGTTGTTGGAGGTGTAAGCGCAGGAGGCGTATAACGATCGTTCATTCCGGTGGCAGCTGTCTCTGATTCCGGAACCTTCCCACAATCCAGCCCGCCATCTGTTAACTGTCCTTCCGTTCCGTAGGAAGCTCCTCCCTCATTGCCAAATGCCAATCCAATCAAATTCGGATTTCTTGTCGAGGAATAACGCCAGTTGGGGTTTTGCCCCTCTTCCCCAACGGGAATGCCGTAAATCAAACCTGGAATGCCGAACGGGGTGATCGGAAGGCAGGTTGGAATATAGGTCAACACAGGCTGGCCCAACTGGCCACGCTTCAACCAATATTCACGAGTGATCAGCGCGTCTTTATCCGGCAGCAGATCGCGAATGCGCATCCCCGACTTCCAGGTATAGCGCCCAGGATTTGCCACATTCCCCCGCAGCGTGATCGCATCTTTGTACTGACCAGGAACGGCCACCATCTCTAAAAGATCGCCGTCATGCAGTACAGTCGCTCTTCCCTGCGCATCCAGCGCCACCTCGGTGATGCTGCGCATCCGGCGTTCATCCACCCGCTCTAATCGGACCGTCTCTTTTGAAGCGACGTTCGTCAGCCCCGCAGCGAGCTCCAGAATTTCGCCAACCGTTGTACTATCTGCTGATTTGAGCTCATAGATAGCCGGAGCCTTGATGCTGCCTGCCACGGCCACCTGTGGCCCTACCGCCGGAATATAGATCACATCGCCGGGCAGCAACTGTTCGTCCTTTGACTTATCGCCGCGCAGCAACAAATCATATAAATCGAAGTCGACAATAAGATTGCCAGCACGCTTTAACTGAACGTGACGCAGACTGCCCTGAGGCGCTGGGCCGCCCGTCGCAAAGAGTGCATTGGTCAGCGTACTCAAAGAGCTAATCGTGTAGCTTCCCGGCCGCCGCGCCTGCCCGACAACGAACACCTGGATAGACCGCAGCTGCCCCATATTTACGTTCAGGTCGAAGTTACGGAAGACTCGCGCCATTTGCGCTCTTAGAAAATCATGCATCTGCGCAAACGACAGCCCCGCAACATGCACCGTACCGACCTGGGGTATGTAAATGCTCCCCGATCGATCAACGGTATATCGGCTGTTGAGCGTAACCTGCCCCCACACCTGGATCAGCAGCTCGTCTCCAGGCCCAATTACATAATCCGGTGTTACGGGAACTGCGTTCAACGGGGCGAAGGTCGACGGCGGGTTGCGGAACAGATTCACCCCGTAAATCGGCAGCATTTTGCCGATCGAATTCGCAACCATCTGTTGAAACTCGGTAGGTGAATCCAATGGCAGTCGAGGCTCAGTCAACTGTCTTTGTTGCTGCTGTTGCTGCGTTAGATTGCCGGTCGTGGTGTTGTTCTGGAGCTCCTGCCCCGGCAGCACAACTCCTTGAGGGTTTGGTTGCTGATTAGTCGATGGCATACGCCTTTGGAGATTCCCCTGATCGGCTGGGTTCTGCTGAGCGGCCTGGCATGCCAGGTCTTGCGGGTTACAGGTAACCTGTTGCCCTGAAGAACTTCCCAGCGCCTGTCCGAAATCGGTGTACTGAGCGCGGGTTGTCAGCGTCCCGAACACAGTCAACAAAACTACGTATCCAACCTTCAATACTCGGGACGAACTACCAAACTGCATCTGCTCTAATCCTCGCAACCTTCTTTTACCTTCGACAGTTCCTCTTAGAAAGCCCAACGCTCACGGTTTGAGCCGAGATAATCTAAGCCCGTCACAATCGACAAAACCCTTTTAGATTGCCGCTTCCAGCATACCGGAAGGCGTTTGGGTTCCACTAGAAAAATGGATGAGTCCACTCTCATAGTACCTGCTGCGGGCCCTTCACGATGGCATTTGCATCCTGACGCATCTATGCGCTCATCTGCCCCTTCTCCACCGCTTGTGCCACACGCAGCATCGTCGCCTCATCGAAGTGCTTGCCCATCACCTGCACCCCGATCGGCAATCCATCCTTCGTCGTCCCGCATGGTACCGAAGCCCCGCAGATTCCCGCAAGGCTCGCCGCCACCGAATAGATGTCTTCTAAGTACATCTGCACCGGATCGTCCGTCTTCTCGCCCAGTTTGAATGCCGGGGTCGGCGTTACCGGCGCCACCAGCACATCCACCTCCGCGAACGCCGCCAGAAAATCCCGCGTCAGCAGTGTTCTCACCTGCTGCGCTTTGCGATAGTAAGCGTCGTAATACCCAGCGCTCAGCGCATACGTGCCCAGCAGAATCCGCCGCTTCACCTCAGCCCCAAACCCTGCATCCCGCGTCTTCCGGTACATCTCCGAGAGCGTCGTCGCCTCCTTCGCCCTAAAGCCGAACCTCACCCCGTCAAACCGCGACAGGTTCGAGGAGGCCTCCGCTGTGGCAATCACGTAGTAGGTCGGGATCGCGTACTTTGTGTGCGGCAAACTGACCGGCTTCACCACACATCCCACCATCTTCAGACCAGCAAGTACACCATCAATTGCACCACGAATCTCCGGGTCCAAACCCTCGCCAAAGTACTCTTTCGGAACTCCGATCCGCAGCCCTTCCACCGGCTTCGCTAGCCCGCCAACATAGTCCTCCACCAGACGGTCCGATGAGGTGGCATCCATAACATCTTTCCCCGCAATCACTTGCAATATAGTTGCAGCATCCTTCACATTCTTCGTCAGCGGTCCTACCCGGTCCAGCGACGAAGCAAATGCGATCAGCCCATACCGGCTGACCCGTCCATATGTCGGCAACACCCCGACCACCCCGCAAAAAGCGGCCGGCTGTCGAATTGATCCACCTGTATCGGTCCCAAGCGTCGCCACCGCAAAATTTGCCGCTACAGCCGCCGCCGAGCCACCGCTCGATCCACCGGGCACACGATCCAAAGCCCTTGGATTCAACACCGGACCATACGCCGAGTTCTCATTGGAAGAGCCCATCGCGAACTCGTCGCAGTTCAACTTCCCCAGCAAAACCGCCCCGGCCGCCTCCAGCCTCGTCACGGCCGTAGCATCGTAGGGAGGCGTGTAGTCCTTTAGAATAAGCGAACCAGCCGTAGCCGGAGCTCCCCGCATCACTAGGACATCCTTGATACCCACCGGCACCCCAGCCAGCGTTGGCAACGCCTCGGCCTTCGCGGCCATTCTATCGATCTTCGCCGCCTGCGCCATCGCCCGTTCACGACTCCTCGCCAGGAAACTGTTGATTTCAGCATCTTGGGATTCGATGCGCGCATAGTGCAACTCCGCTAACGCCGTAGCAGTAGTCTCGCCGGTTGCCATCGCCGCACGCGCCCCATCTATTGTCAAACCCTCTAGTTCCATTGCCTTTATGCTCACTGTATCTACACCTGAAATGCTATTCTGCTCTGACCAATCGCCACCTTTGAACTAACGCTCAATCACTTTGGGAACTTTAAAGAACCGCCCATCGCTCTCCGGCGCCTCTGTCATCACCGCAGCACGATCCAGTGAAGGCCGCACTACATCCGCCCTCAAAGAGGGCCCTGTCGAATCCGCAACACCACCCAACATCTCACCCACCTGCGCCATCGGGGGAATCCCGCTCGTATCCAGCTCGTTCAACTGACCGATATGCCCCAGAATGGCATTCAGATCACGCTGCATCCGCGGCTCCTCCTCCGCGGTCAGCCCCAGATTCGCCAACTCTGCAACCCGACGCACATCCTCGACCGTGACGCCAACCTGTTCCCTCATCGCCTCTTATTACCTCTTCATTTCAAAGTGTATCGCGCTCACAGTGACTCCCGCGATCCGCGCCATCTCTCCTGCAAGATGCCCTCGCATACTCATCAACTGCTGCAACCACGCCCTATTCTCCACCCGCACTCGTAATACGCCGTCGTCATAGCCCACAACCGTTCCCCGAGCGGCCATCGTCTTGCCGCAGGCGACAGGCCATGCCGCCGCGAGCCTGTCCTCATCGCTCAACGAGTTCAAGCTCTGACCCAACGACCTCTTTAATAAATCCCGAATTCCCTCCATCGCTGAGCCTCACAACAACAGTCTCGCCAACTTTCAGCGAAATTTCAAAACTTGGCAGGTTCACCATCTAAGGGAAGTCCCTTTGCTACGCGGCTACCCTAACCACATCCGTAGTCATTTCGGGCGCAATGTCCCCCTGAGCCCAGCACATTTCTTAACGCTGAAAAAACAACGCGCGTCATCGATCCTCTGCTTTTCGCCATTGGAGTCTTCTGTAGGAACGAAGTAGCATGCGGCCAGCGCGCAGCTCATCCGGAATGCCTGGACCATCCACCGTCAGCGTAAAAAATCTCGGCTCAGAAAATGGTGAAGCGATAAATTCGGCCCCACGCCGGCCACACGTGTCGCTTAGAACGCGCCATCCTGATTCGCCACGGATGCAAACGTCCTCAGCAAGATCACAAAGTCTTTTGTCAGCGACCAGCGCTCTACATACTCGCAGTCCAAAGCTACCCGCTCAGCATAACTGAGTTCGCTGCGTCCCGAGACCTGCCAGAGTCCCGTCAAGCCGGGCTTCACTCTGCAATAGCACTCGAAGCAGTCTCCATATTTCTCTACTTCCGCCGCCACAATCGGCCTCGGCCCAACCAGACTCATCTGACCCACCAACACATTCCAAAGCTGTGGCAGTTCGTCCAGGCTGTATCGCCGCAGAAAACCGCCAAGTGGTGTGATCCGGGGATCCTTACGCAATTTATGGGTCTCGTTCCACTCGGCGTGCGCATTGGGATGTTGTGCCAAATAGTCCTCGAGTACCTCAGCCGAATTAACGCACATTGTCCGGAACTTCCACATGGAAAAGAACGCACCGTTTTTGCGAATCCGCCGATGCGAATAGAAGATGGGGCCAGGCGAACTCAACATCACCACCGCTGACACCACCCCCAATATCGGCAACATGACCGGCATCGAAATCAGCACTAAGAAGACGTCACAGCAACGTTTAATCATCCTGTAACGGAAAAACTCTGACGGAGCAGCATTTGCCCGTTGGGACCTGCCCAGCGAGCGTCCTACTGACTCTGTGTACGAATAAGAACCTTCAATAGCCGCTGTCCGCGACTCGGGAGATTGATATTCAGCCTGCATTCGAATCCTGTATCTGTGCGACTCGTACGCATGCAATATTCCGCATCACGTCAGCCGTACCGGTTACTCACGCGTACACTTGTATCGCGGCCAACAGCTCTCGCCTTCGCGGCCCAACTGGGCCACGCAAACGACCGCGCGTCGAATTCCATCTACCTGTTCGTGCTGGATTTGCATCCAGTCTTTTTTTGACCAGCGTATCGCCAGTCGACAACTGGGAAATGTAGCGCATTTAACCAACCTCATCATTCTACTCGTTGAGGCTCCATGGACTGAAGAATCTCCTAAAATTTGCCGTTTATTTGGCCCCTTTCGGAATTCGCAAGTTCGCCGCTGTTCCTTGACACAATCTTCGGCAGTTAGACTAGTGTCATGCAAGTTCTGAATACACCTCTAAGTGACGTTAAACTCATTCAACTCCAACGCTTCGGAGATAATCGCGGTTGGTTTGCAGAAGTATTCAATCAGTCAACATTTTCCGCCGCCGGTCTTCCTGAACAATTCGTCCAGGACAACCAGTCCTTTTCCGTCAAGGGGGTGCTCCGCGGCCTGCATTACCAGCTCGGCCAGCCTCAGGGCAAACTCGTCCGTGTCCTCTCCGGTCACATATGGGACGTCGCCGTCGATCTTCGCCGCAACTCTCCCGACTTCGGCAAATGGGCGGGCTTCCACCTCAAGACTCAGTCCGTGGACGACGACCTTCAACTCCTCTGGATCCCCGAAGGCTTCGCCCACGGTTTCCTCGTCCTCTCCGACACCGCCGAAGTCCTCTATAAGACCACTAACCTCTACTATCCTGCCGGCGAACGCTCTATCCTCTGGAACGATCCTACCCTCAACATCACCTGGCCTCTCGATGCTCTCGATGGCAAATTGCCCTCCGTAAGCCCGAAGGACGCACGCGGCGCACTCTTCACCGTAGCCGACCTGCCACCATCCGCGTAGGTATCAGATAGATACGAATCATTAAAGTAATCCCTGCGGTTGACGGAAGAGCCACGAAGAGCCTCATGGAAGATCTGGAAGTCATATCGCTCGCAGGTCTGCCCTCCGGCGTTCTCGACCTCGCCGCCCTTTTCAACCTTCGTCAGAACCAGGCCTCTTGTACGGCATCGCAGTTCATCTGGCGATGAGTCGTAGTTCCGCTATCCGCCGCGTCGAAGCGGTGATTTCTCAGCCAAAGCCTTCCTCATCCAACTGATCATTCACATCTTCTGTGTCGGCCTGACAATTGCACTCATAGTAAGCCATCTCTAGCGATAGCATTGTCCTACCTGCGCTCCACCAGCCACCGCTCCACCTCAGCCAACGACTTCACCGCCAGATACTCCCCGCCGCATCCCTCGGCCTCGGTTCCGCTGATCAGAAACGCCTGCCGCAACCCAGCCGCATTAGCCGCCCCTACATCCGAGCAGCGATCGCCCACCAGAACGCTCTCGCTCAACTCCACCCCAAACTCCCGCGCCCCGCGCCGCAGCATTCCCGTCCCCGGCTTCCTGTCCTCATGTTCCTGCTTGTACTTGCCCACCCCGTGCTCAGGATGAAATGGACAGTAATACACCGCATCCAACTCCACCCCTTCTGCGCGCAACTCTCCGCGCATGAACTCCATCAACACCTCAAAGTCTGCCTCGGAGTAATATCCCCGAGCGATTCCCGCCTGATTCGTCACCACAATCAGCCGGTAACCCAGCCCTGCCGCTGTCCGGCAAAGAGAAAATATCCCATCGACAAACCGCACTTCGTCGGCCCGATGCAGATACCCCACCTCCTCATTCACCACTCCATCCCGATCGAGAAATAAAGCCCGTGCCCTCATAGCTCTGCCAGAACCTCTCGCAGCGAATCCCGCCAGTCCATCATCTTCCACCCAAACCGTTCCTTCAGCCTCTCGCAGTTCATCCGTGAGTTCGTCGGCCGCTGCGCCGGCGTTGGATACTCAACGGTTGTAATCGCCTCGATCGCTGCAAACAGCGTGCAAGGCTCTCTCTCTCTCTGTAACCGCACCGCCTCCGCCGCAAATCCATACCACGTCGTCTCCCCCGCACCAGCCGCGTGATAGACACCGCCGTCATCAGCCAGCACAGCCGCCAGCTCCTGTTCTCGCGCCGCCGCCTCGCACTGCTCGATCACTTCTGCTGCCATCCTCGCAAGATAACGGCTCCATGTC
>WNGR01004740.1_pt1 | contig 14663 bp, 16 predicted proteins | sample 5407581 | NCBI WGS metagenome assembly WNGR01 (sample SAMN13153383, study PRJNA577476) | soil metagenome | isolation source: 80 cm soil or saprolite under Garry oak tree replicate 2 | place: USA:California | collected 2016-06-15
GATGTGAGTGGGGCCGACCTGGCAGCGCATGCGCTGCCAGGTCGGCCCCACTCACATCTTCTATTTTAGGACTTCTTCTCTTCTTCCTCTGCGATCTCATCGACATCTTTGACCAGCTTCTGGAATGTTTCAGGATCGAGTCGGCTGAGTTGTTCCACCATCTGGTTGTGATGAGTCTCCATGTGTTGGAGCACTTGTAGGATGACTGTATCCTGATGATCGAGGTGCTCCATGATGTGGCGGATTTCCTCTTCGCCTTTGGTGTTGCAGTGGTAGTCGCTTTCCGCCGCCAAGCGGTCCTTGGATGCCTGTCGATTCTGAGACATCATCACAAATGGGGCCGCGCGGTTATCAATAATTAGCTGGATCCATTGCACACAAGACATTGGCATGGCCCATAACCTCTTGTCAGAAATGGAAATATTGTACGAACCTGTATATAAGATACGTTGAGTTGCATTCAGAAACATTTAGTGGTAATCTCGACAAGAGTAAATGGAAGGAATTAGTATTGATGCCATCTAAAAAGAACCGTGTTGAGATTCCACGCCCACTTCAGGCGCAAGTCCTTTTTGCTTCTGATCGAACTTGCTGCATATGCCGCGTTAAAGGTAAACCTGTTCAAATTCACCATATTGACGACAATCCTGCAAACAATGTTTTTAAAAACCTGGCTGTACTTTGTCTAGAATGCCATAATGAGACCCAAATACAGGGAGGGTTTCATAGAAAACTCGATGCAGAGCAAGTTACCCTCTATCGCCATGATTGGCTCATCCAAGTATCGAAGACACGAGCTGCTAATAGTGAGCGGTTACCAGACATCAATGATGAGAATCACGCAGTTGAACTTGAACTTGCTACCTCGCTAGCCGAGATTTACCGAGAACGAGAAGAATATGAATTGCTTGCACTTCACTATACTCATATAGGCAACGATGAGCTTCGGGATAAGTATATAGAGCTTGCCATACAGCAAGGAATGGATGACAGTAGTATAATCTTTTTTAGAAGCGAGCAAGACCGCCTGGATCTTATCCCAGAAGAGGTGAAAAACCGTCATATCAAAAATCTGCAAGATCAAGGATACTGGTTTAGTCTTGGCCGTCTCTACCGACAGCTTGAAGAGTACCAACTAGCAGTTCAGGCAACATGTAGAGGAGTTGTTGAAGATATTGAAAATGGGGATATCTTTAGCGCAGCCTTCCACTTAAAGGAAATGGTTTCAGAGGGTATCCTTGATTATCTTTTCATCGATGCTATGGCTGAAGCCGAGGAACAAAACGATCTATGGTGGCAGTACCGATGTTTAGAGGAGCTAGAATGGGATACCGAGGCAAAAGCGTTTCTCCTGGAACATCGAAAAGAGATCGAAGCACTAGATGATCCTGACTTTAATGAAGCGCTTGCGATTGCTCTTGATGATAAACAGCAGTATATTGAGTTGCGGAAAGAAGAAGCAAGATCAATAAGCGCACGACCAAATACCGAAGTTGATGTTCTGGGCGATCCAAGACAATAACTATCCCATAAATCTCCTTGCTCGTATACACAAGATATTTAACAGTCTCATAACCGTTTTGCGGTTTATATAATGATTTCCTGCTTACTATGAAGTGGTGTACTATTTCTTGTCGCCGTCTGCGACCTCCTCAGTCAGTTCGGCGATGTCCACATCTAACGCTTTTGCTAGCTTGACAAGCGTACTGTAGGCCACATCTCGATAGGGGTCATTATAAATAGCTTGCATGGTACGTTGATTCAGATCGGCCATTCTTCCTAGCTTAGCCATAGAAATACCTTTAGCTTGTGCCACTTCCCTCACTCTCAGTCTTATCATAACGTGTCCTGTTCCCTCGCCTTTTTCCTGTAGTATACACCACCCCTTGACTTATGGCTACACTCAATATATGATATGTACTGAGTGATATGTGTTTACTAGCATCATCTTAATAGCCATCATTCTTTGAGGGCTAGAGGATGGAACGTACCTGTGGTGAATCAAGCAAGCGGGTACCTGCCTAAAGGTAAGCAATCATGCTAAAGAATAAAAAGACAAAGCAATGCTCCAGATGTCAGGAAGTCAAGCCCGTTTCAGATTTCTACAAAAACAGGGAATGGTCTGACGGCTTTCATCCCTACTGTAAAAAATGTGTTCTAGCTTATCAAAAGGCCCAGCGTGAAGCCAAGCGATTAGAGTCTCCCGGGCGCTTTCGGTGGAAGCGTGACCTGGTGCGTCACGATTACTTTGCACAGATTGACAACCCTATGAAAGCTTATGTGCTGGGAGTACTGGCAGCCGACGGAAATGTCATGCCAAAGCACCATCGCATCACGCTAGAGTTATCGGCCAGGGATGCGGATTTACTAGAAACAGTCCGCGACGAATTGGTTCCTGGTGGAGCTATCGTCACTCGCCATCGGCATGGCTATGACTACCAGGTACTCGCATTTGTATCACGTGATATGGTCAATGACTTGGAGGCACTTGGAGTCACTGCTGTCAAAAGCCGTACCATTACATGGCCTGAAAGACTCCCTTCGTCCTTCGCTCGCGAGTTTATTCTTGGCTACTTTGATGGGGATGGATTTATCACATATCACGAGCGGCCTAACAGGCGATATCCATATATCGGTATCACATCTGGATCATTCAACCTTCTTATCAGTATTGCTGATATTATCGAGCAGCATACCGGCATCCGGCTTGGTGGTCCCTGGCGCAAAGGTATCATAAGCGGTGTATATTCTATCCGCGCCTCTGGCGATAGTGCTTTCATCATTGATGAGTGGCTGCACGCAAGCGGACTAGGACTAAAGAGAAAACGCCTCTCATGAGTTTCCAAAGACACCGCCATCTCCCGCCTCTTCCTCGACGATTTCCTTGCTCACCTGCTGGATGTCCATCCCTAGGCGGCGGGCTGTCTCAGGATCAAGCCGGGCGAGGTGTTCCAGGACCTCCTTATGCTGCGCATCCATATGCTGGAGAATTTGCAGGATGACGGCATCCTGGTGATCCAGGTGCTCCATGATGTGGCGGATTTCGTCTTCGCCTTTGACGTTGCAGTGGTAGTCGCTCTCGGCCATCAGGCGATCTTTCTGGGCCTGGCGGTTCTGAGAGATCATTATAAATGGAGCAGCAAATGCCGCCTCGAATGAAAGTGTCAGATTAAGCAATATGAAGGGATATGAGTCAAAAGGCTTGAAGAATAACTGTATACTATTCAACACAATCCATACAGCCAAAATACAGCTCTGCGTAATGATGAATTTCCATGACCCCATTATCGTAGCCACTTTATCCGCCACCTTTTGCCCTATCGTCAGCCGATCATCAGCCACCTCATTCACATTGAAAACCGGGGGATGGTCGTGCTTGAATGTGGGAAATCTGAAGTGGATGCCCTCCGTTAAATGGAAGTGATGGGGATGCGCCGGACGCTGCTCTGAAGTCGTCGGGATTGAGTTCACCATGTCAGTCCCTGGTGTAATGTCCATGCTGTGTCTCTCCTTCTCTTTTTGTTCGTTGTCCGTTCAGGTGCTAGCACCCCAGGTGCTTGGCAATCACCATGCGCTGCACTTCACTGGTGCCTTCACCTATTTCGTTGACTTTGACACTCCGCCAGTAGCGCGAAACCGGAAATTCGTCCATGAAGCCGTAGCCGCCATGGATTTGTACTGCGTGATCTGCCGCCCGTTTTGCTGTTTCTGAAGCAAAGAGCTTGGCTATACTCGCTTCCCTGGTATAGGGTTTGCCCTCCATCTGAAGCCAGGCAGCCTTATAATACATTAAACGAGCCAATTCTATTTCTGTATCCATATCGGCGAGCATGAACTGGATCGCCTGGAACTTACTGATGGGTTGACCAAACTGCTTGCGCTCCTTTGCATATTTAAGAGCTTCATCCAGGCAGGCCTGGGCTAAGCCGACAGAGAGAGCCGCAATGGCAACACGCCCGGCATCGAGTATCTGCATAAATTGCTTGAAGCCGTCACCACGCTTGCCTAAAATGTTTTCTTCAGGGACTTTACAATCTTCAAAGGTGAGCGGGCGCGTATCTGAGGCTTTCCAACCCATCTTTTTGTAGGGTTTACCAATGATGTAGCCAGGAGTTCCCTTCGGGACGATGAGGTTGCTGATCTCGTTATGACCATCAGAGCGCTTGCCGGTGACGGAGGTGATGGTGACACCGCTGGTCACATCGGTCCCAGCGTTGGTGATAAAACTCTTGGAGCCGTTAATATGCCAGTATCCATCTTTGAGCACGGCTCGCGTCTGCGTCCCACCGGAGTCAGAGCCTGCCCCCGGTTCTGTCAGGCCAAAAGCCCACAGTTGTTCTCCCCTTGCCAGTGGGGGCAAAAAACGTTCCTTCTGCTCTTTGCTACCAAAGAGATAGAAGGGACTGGCTCCAAGGGAGGTATGCGCTTCCATGGTGATACCGATAGAGACATCACCACGAGAAATCTCTTCAATTGCGATACAGTAGGAGAGGAAGTCTGCCCCTGCACCACCATATTCTTCCGGGAATGGTAGGCCCAGCAGCCCTAATTCTCCCATCTTCCGCACAAGATCATAGGGGAATGCTCCCGTCGCGTCCATTTCCTCTGCGCGCGGCTTGATCTCTTGTTCCGCAAATTCACGACAGGTATCCCGAATTGCCAGTTGCTCCTCAGTGAGCGAGAAATCCATGCAACGTTGCTCTCTTTCTTTATTTGGCAAACCATTCTGAGACGGTCATCTCTGGCACTATTATACGAGGTGTTGGCAATATCAGGAAGAGAGGGGATATGTTATTGCATCTTTTCCCCTATCGCCGTAACCACAATCGGGCGTCCCTGCGTGACGACAATCGTGTGCTCGTAGTTCGCCACCAGGCTGTGATTGGCTGTTTTCAAAGTCCAACCATCCGTACTATCCACTATCCTGGTCGCTTTTACAGAAACATGGGGTTCCACAGCAATAACAAGACCATCGGTCAGGCGTTCATTGAACTGTGGTGAATAATAATGTGGGACCATACGTGGATCTTCATGAATAGCTCTGCCGACGCCATGACCGCAGAGTTCTCTCACAACGGAGAAACCGTGGCTAGAAACTTCTTTTTCCGCCGCCCTTCCAATTGCATTGATTGGACGACCGGCTCTGGCAGCAGCCAGGCTCTTCTGGAGGGCAGCTTTTGCACAATCACAGAGCCTGCGTTTGGCTGGAGAGACAGGTGGTACAGCGACGGTATAGGCAGCATCGGCAATATAGCCATCCAGTTCTGCCGTCACGTCGATTTTGACGAGATCGCCTGCACGGATAATACGATCACCAGGGATTCCATGGGCGGCTTCATCATTCAAAGAGAGGCAGGTTGCTCCTGGAAAACCGTAGATGAACTGCGGGGCAGAGCGAGCACCATGTTCCTGCATGACCCTGGCACCGATGCTATCAAGTTCGGCGGTAGTCATTCCCGGTCGTACTGCGCTCTGCATCTTTTGCAGCGTGAGAGCAACTATTTTTCCTATACGTAACAATCCTATAAGGTCTTGTTCTGATGCGATAGACATGGAATATAACTCCTGTTCTGGAGGTTAGAAGATAAGCGGAGACACCCCGCGCCCCGGCAGGGGGCTTCGCCCCCTGCACCCCCATTCCCGAGGCACTCTCTTGTTTTTCCATTATGAATGTGCCTGGCTCCCACTTTCCACATTGGCACCGACGCCCTTGTGTAGCATGGGAACTTTATCAAGGGCTTCCCAGGGAGCATCGATGTCTGTACGGCCAAAATGACCGAATGCAGCCGTGGGCTGGTAGATGGGACGACGCAGATTCAATGCCTGGATGATTCCGGCTGGCCTCAGATCGAAATGTTCGTTGATCAGGCGGATAATCTCCTCATCTGAGACATTACCAGTGCCGAAAGTTTCGACGAAGAGGGAGAGTGGCCGAGCTACCCCTATAGCATAGGAGATCTGTAACTCCAGGCGGTCGGCCAAACCTGCTGCTACCAGGTTCTTTGCAATATGACGGGCAGCGTAAGCGGCTGAGCGATCTACTTTGGTGGGGTCTTTTCCACTGAAGGCACCACCGCCATGGCGAGCTATGCCGCCGTAGGTATCCACGATAATCTTGCGGCCAGTCAGGCCCGCATCACCCATCGGGCCGCCAGTGACGAAACGGCCAGTCGGGTTGACAAAGAACTTTGTAGAAGCATCTAGCAGATGAGCAGGGATCACAGGTTTGATGATATGCTCGATCACGTCCTGGCGAATTTGTTCCTGATCGACATAGGAGGCATGCTGCGTTGAGACAACCACAGTATCAACACGCACCGGACGCCCATACTCATATTGGACGGTGACCTGGCTCTTGCCATCGGGACGCAGGTAGGCCATCGGGCCGCTGCCGCCCCAGGACCTACGACGTACCTGTGAGAGTTGACGAACGAGCTTGTGGGCTAGACTGATAGGCATAGGCATATATTCAGGCGTCTCGTTACAGGCAAAGCCAATCATCATGCCCTGATCCCCGGCACCAATGCGCTCCAGTTCATCATCGCTGAGCAGGGCTACACCCGCACCAGTCTTTGTCTCTAGCGAACGGCTGACCCCCAGATCGATGTCTGGCGATTGTTTGCCGATAGAAGTGACAATGCCACAGGTGCGATAGTCAAAGCCATAGTCGGCATTGATGTAGCCAACCTGCTCAATGGTTTGACGGACTACCGCTGGCATATCAATCCAGGCGGTTGTGGTAATTTCACCTTCTACGAGTACAAGGCCCGTTGTAGTGGCTGTTTCGCAGGCAACACGCGCCATGGGGTCTTGTGCAAAGATTGCGTCGAGTACAGCATCCGAAATCTGGTCGCAGAGTTTGTCGGGGTGCCCCTCGGTCACCGATTCGCTGGTGAAAAATGCCTTCGGGCTCTCCATAAAACTGCTCATAAATTGAACTCCTTTTTTAATAGAAGGGTGCGGGAAGTCCCACCCCTTTTAAGGGAGTGGGATGAAAGCGCCCATTCTCGCTTGGCATGCATCCAATTCTGCTGTAAAATGGATACATGAGTGATAAAGAAAAAGAAACGAAATCGCTCTCTATCCGCTTTCCTGTTCCTATCTTGGAACAGATGAAAGAGATTGCAAAACGACATCACCGCTCTCTTAGCGGAGAGGTTTTGACCGCCATGGAAGAGCATATCAAAAGAAATCAGAAAGGGAAGTAAGCAGCAATGAATACCGTGCGCGTGTATAGGCTGCACCCCACCCCAAAGCTGTTTGCTTACTTGAAAGCTGCTCAGGTGGAAGCCGCTAAGGTGTGGAACCTGTGTTGTGAGGTCCACAAACAAGCCAGAATGACTCACAGCAAGTGGCCTGGGCGCACTGAATTGCAAAAGGCCACCAAAGGACAATTTGCCCTGCATAGCCAGTCTGTCCAAATGGTGGTGCATGCCTTTCTTGCCAACATCGAGACGACACGTCAGCTTCGTCAGACTCATCCTCACATGAAAATGAAATACCCCTGGCGTACCAAGCGGTTCTATCCGGTCAAATGGCCCGCTCAAGCTGTGAGTCGTGAAAACGGACGTCTTGTCCTGCCCATGGGGAAGGGACGCAAATCCATCGTCTTGCCAATCGAGCTTCCTGAAAACAGCGGTGCCTGTAGCTTGGTTTGGAACAATGGCTTTGAACTGCATGTCTGTGTTGAACAGCCACAAGCTGAAGAAGTTCCTGGTGATGTTCATGCAACCGTAGACCTTGGCGAAATCCACCTCGCAACCGTCAGCACAAACACGGGAAAGGCCATCGTTGTCTCGGGTCGAGGCATCCGGTCTCTCAAGCGTCAACGAAGCAAACAATTGGGCAAGCTGGCTTCGAAGCAATCCGGATGCAAGAAGTACTCTCGCAGATGGAAGAAGTTGCAACGCGCCAAGAATAAAATCATCTCCAGAACAGAGCGGCGTATTCGGGACATGCGACACAAAGCCACACGAAAAGTCATCACCTTCTGCCAAGAACAAGAGGTTGGCAAGCTCTTTATTGGCAATCCCCATGGGGTCCGCAACAAGAAGACTGGTAGACACCACAATCAACGTATGGCTTTGTGGGAATACGGGAAAGATCTCGACTATCTCACCCAGAAAGCGAAACAGGCTCACATCATGAGCTTCACTGGCTCCGAACGAGGAACAAGTAGCCAGTGTCCTGTATGTAGGCATAAACATAAACCCAAGAATAGAAATTGGGTATGTAGAGCTTGTGGCTTTACAGGACACCGCGATCTTGTTGGCAGTGTCAATATGCATCGACTTGCTTTTGATGAGCATGTAACGTTTCCTCGTTCCGTTACGTATCTACATCCTAGCCTGTCCAGGCGTAGTAGTAGGGCAGACGCGCCCCTGGTGTCTTCGGATACCTGTTGTCTGAGTCAGTCACCGGATCAACCACTGCTTGCATGAGCAGGTCCCTTTGGGGACAGGCCAAACCGTTGAAGTGGCTCAGAAGCTCATCCCCTTCTAGGGGATAGAGAGTCGTCACATTGAAATACATCAGCAGCATTTCTAACATTACCAGCAAAGTGCAGGCAGAATGTACAGAGTACAAAAAGACCCCTGACGTTCAGGGGTCTTAGCATTGTCGCTCATTCCCCTCATCTTGCGGAATGCTCCGCCGGAATTGGCACCTTTCCTGCAATATAGCAAGGGGTTGCCGGGCTTCATTGGGCCTGGTCCCTCCACCTCTCTTGATGAGAAGGGGCATCTCTTGTGGATACCCTATCTGCATAATATTCAATTGTACGAGTATCAACAAGCTTACTTACCGCATTCTATCCAAAAGCCTCTGGTAATGTCAAGGATTTAAGTGCCTGACTCCCAGGAATGCAGGTAGGTGTCCTGCTCAGCAGTGAGTATGTCAATCTGTACCCCCATGGCATGGAGCTTGAGACGTGCGATCTCCTTGTCGATTTCAGAGGGTAAGGTGTAGACACGAGGCTGCAATTCGCGGGCATGATTGAGCATATACTCAGCTCCTAGAGTCTGGTTGGCGAAGCTCATATCCATCACGCTCGCAGGGTGGCCCTCGGCTGCTGAGAGGTTGACGAGACGACCTTCGGCCAGCAGGTGGATATGGCGACCGTCAGCATAGGTGTATTCATCGACAAAGTCACGCACACGGCGTTTGCCACCCGTCGCCAGTTGCTCCAGAACTGGAATGTTGATCTCGTCGTTGAAATGACCGGAGTTCGCAAGCAGGACGCCATCTTTCATCTGTTCCAGGTGCTGGCGGTCAATGACGTTGACGTTCCCTGTCACTGTAATGAAAATATCGCCAACTTTGGCTGCCTCTACACCTGGCATGACACGATAACCATCCATCAGCGCTTCGAGAGCGCGGGTGGGATCAACCTCGGTCACAATCACGTTCGCCCCCAGTCCACGCGCACGTGAGGCCACACCACGACCACACCAGCCATAACCGCAGACGACAAAGGTACGGCCCGCCAGCAGAATATTCGTTGAGCGGATAATAGCATCAATCGTGCTCTGACCAGTCCCATAGCGGTTGTCAAACAGATGCTTGGTATCGGATTCGTTCACCGCCAGCACAGGGAAGCGTAGTACTCCCTTCAGCTCCATACTCCGCAATCGGATCACACCTGTTGTCGTTTCTTCCATACCACCAATGATGTCTGGAATGAGTTCCGTGCGTGTTGTATGCAAGGTCGATACCAGGTCGCAGCCATCATCCATGGTCATGTTGGGCTTATGATCAAGAGCGGCGTTGATGTGGCGATAGTAGGTTTGCTCGTCTTCTCCCTTGATAGCAAAGGTTGGGATGCCATACACGTTCACGAGTGCGGCAGCAACATCATCTTGCGTCGAGAGGGGATTTGAGGCACAAAGCACAAGGTCGGCCCCACCGGCCTTGAGTGTAATTGCAAGGTTCGCCGTCTCAGTCGTGATGTGGAGACAGCCTGACATGCGCACGCCCTTTAAGGGTTGGTCTTTGGCAAAACGCTCTCGAATGAGGCGTAAGACTGGCATCTCCTTTGCGGCCCATTCGATGCGGTCTTTCCCGCGTGGAACTAACGAGATGTCTTTGACATCTCCCGAAACTGAGGTGGTCATAAATTAGTTATTCCTTTCTTCGCATTTATCATTTACCTGATGCGCATTGGCAACCAGTGGGGATCAAAGTGTGAACAGGCCACAAGTGCCTGGTATCGTGCAGCAATATCGTCCATCGTCAGAGTACGCAACCGTTCAATGCTGAAGTCTTCACAGACAAACGAGCCAAGAATATTGCCATGCACCACTGCACGCTTGAGATCATCGATAGAGTAGCGACCGTCCGGCTCAGACTCGAGGGTTGAAAGGTAGCCGAGCATACCGCCGGCGAAGGCATCTCCTGCACCTGTAGGATCAATGACCTCCTCCAATGGATGCGCTGGTGCACTAAAATAGGTACCATCGGCACCGAAGAGCAACGCTCCATAACTGCCCAGCTTGACGACCACAAACTCTGGCCCCAGGCTGAGGAGGTGACGTACACCCCCAAGGATGCTGGGCTGGTTGGTGTACTGCCGAACCTCTTCTTCACTCATCAGAAGCACGTCAACACGTTTGATCACCTCGGTCAACTGTGGACGTGTGGTTTTGATCCAGAGTTCCATGGTATCCAGTACGGTCAGGCACGTTCGGGGCATCTGCTCCAGCACTTCCATCTGTAATTCAGGTTGGATGTTTGCCAGGAACAGGAGCGGACAGGATCGATGTTCATCAGGGAGAACGGGGTGGAAGCCTGCATACACGCCTAATTGGGTATCCAGGGTGTCACGGGTGTTCATATCCATGTGGTACCGTGCAACCCAGCGGAAGGTTCTGCCTTCACGAATCTGCAGGCCAGCCAGGTTGATTGGGCGACTACGCCAGAAATCAAGATACTCACGGGGAAAGTCACTACCGACTACTGCCACCAAATTGACCTGGTTATAAAGCGAAGCAGCAGTTGAAAAATAAGATGCGGCCCCGCCAAGGGCTTCTTCTTTCCTGGCAAACGGTGTCTCAACCGTGTCCAGGGCAACAGAACCGACTACCAGAATCGACAAGCTATCAGCCTCCCTTACAAAAATAGGATATTCCTGAAAAATCTCTCTATTAGATTCCCAAGTTATATTGTACCAAATTCCCAAGTCACTCGACTCGTTTTATCAGACTGGCGTTGCATCGCTCAAATGCTCAATGACCCCATCCAGAAAAGCCAGAGTATTACCGAATTTCACCTGTGCCATCTCACGGGCTGGTGCCGTGTTCAATGATTGATAGAGTTCAACGAAGCGCTCCTCGATATGGCGAAGAACGGCGGCAAGAACATCACCTGTCATTGGGCGATTGGGATAGCGAGCACCAAGCTCGATGAGCGCGGTGACAACCGATAAACCACTCAACCGACCAAGTTTGTCAGCATCATAGAGAATACGCCCTTCCAGAGGTACTGACGCTCGTTGGGCCTCCTCTTGAACAGCTGTGGTATGTGTCAGGATTGCCTGCTCGACCTTTGCAATAAGCCCGGCTGGCAGATCGAGTTCATGCAAAAACTCTACGGCTATCTCCGCCGATTTGAGATGGTGGTTCTGCAAACCGTCGGCAACGATGGAGATGTCGTGCAAATAGCCAGCGATGACCAGCGCATCCGTATCCAGGGTACTTACGTCTTCCCCCTGTGCCTCCAGTTCCAGCGCCAGCATTTTGCAATTTGCCACCACGGCGCTGACATAACGGAACCGCTCTCTTCCCAGCACTTCTTCTGCATGCTGAGCAACGGCCTGCACAACTCCCTTCTCCATCTTGCACTTGCCTACTTCCCACTTGTATGAATAGAATGATATCCCAGACAGAGTTGACGCAAGGACTCTTCGTATGGTGGCCGAGCTATGCCCGCCTCGGTAATAATAGCGGTCACATAGCTATGAGGCGTGACATCGAAAGCAGGGTTCGCCACCTGTATCCCTTCCGGAGCAATAGCTGTACCACGTATCCTCGTTACCTCTTCAGGATTACGCTGCTCAATCGGAATATACTCACCAGATGGGAGTTTCAGGTCAATGGTGGAACGCGGTGCAACCACGTAGAACGGAATATGGTGAGCATCGGCCAGGACGGCAACGCTATAGGTGCCGATCTTGTTCGCGAAATCACCATTGGCGGCTATCCGGTCGGCCCCGACAAAAACAGCTTTGATTCCGCCATGATACATGAAGTGACCTGCCATATTATCAGTAATTAGGGTGAGTGGGATGCCTTCCTGCTGTAGCTCCCAGGTAGTCAAACGTGCTCCCTGGAGGACAGGGCGGGTTTCATCGACAAAGACATGGATCCTTTTGCCAGCTTTGTGCGCCACATACATTGGAGCCAGTGCTGTTCCCCAACCTGCGGTTGCCAGGGATCCGGCATTACAATGAGTCAGGAGCGTATCACCATCTGAGATCAACTCTGATCCATAAATGCCCATTTTCAGGCAGGCATCAAAGTCTTCATCAGCGATAGCCTGAGCCTCGTTCCGCAAGCGTTCTGCAAGGCGTTGCAGAGTACATTGTTCACGTATTGCTGCGTCTGCACACTGAAGCATGCGCTCAATGGCCCAGGCGAGGTTTACAGCAGTTGGACGGGTGCGACGGAGCAGATCACCGACGGTCTGGAGATGTTCCTGCACTTCGGTAAGTGTCAGAGAATCACCACGTTCCTGCAACAAACGGTAGAGCGACAAAGCCAGGCCAAAAGCAGCTGCGACACCAATAGCAGGTGCACCACGCACTTTCAAGGTAGTGATTGCCTCGGCAACCTGTTGTTCATGGGTGAGCTTGAGGTAGACGACTTGCTGAGGGAGGAGTGATTGGTCAAGCATACCGACCGAAGCACCCGATGCACCTTCTTCCCACCAGACTGTCCGCACGCCGTGTTTTAGTTTCTCCTCAGCCATAGAGGAAGTACTCTCCTTGCTCATAAAGTGAACATCATTCATAACCCATTCATAACCATACATAGCGATTGTATGGTACCATAACGCGGCTTTGTTGAGCAAGCCGCGTTGGAATTAATTTGGCGATTATATACTTGACAAACCCACAGCAAGCAGACAACAAGTCATAAAACCACTTGCTTGCTTATTGCTTCGGACGTTTGAGACAACAAAGTATCCTAACGATAGGCACCACCGTAGGTGCATTTTCCCCAACATGGGTGATGGTGGTAGATACTAATTCCCATCCTTGCTCTCCGAGTTCTTTTAAAGCAGGGATTTCCCCTTTATCAGGGAATTCATATGACTGTTGACGATAACCGAAAAATGGGCTCTTCCTCGAATTTGGTGATTTTGGGATTGCAGAGCTATTTCTTCCCAACATGAAACGGCTTCTGAAGCAAAGACACCATCTGGAAATTTTCGCTTAAGCTCGTCTGTTCCCCAAATTTGAGGAAGAGCCACTATTTGACTGTCAAAAACACATATGACTTCAAAGTGACGCTCATATATTCCCATCGTTGCACAGTCTTACCCCTGTCGTCTTCTTTTCTTGTGTTCCGTTGACGCCGTTTCGTAGGTGTCTTCTTCTGCTCTTGCTTCTCTTTCGGTGGCTCGGTTTCAAGCAAGCCCTTCAACGCCTCTTCAAATGAGAGCGGGTGAAGGCTCAAATTCTTGTCTTGTTTCGGCCTCTTCTCGTCGGTTATAGTACTGTACCTCCCTGTTCCCTCTAGGATATCATGGAAGCTTCCTATCTCTATGTATCTGGTACATCTTCAATAAGTTCAGATCGCTCATACCACAGAGGACGTGCATCTATTTCTCTGTGTCGCTCTTCTGCTTTGTGATAGTTCTCTAGGGCTTCCTCTTGAGTGCGTCCATGCACAGCCCATCCGTCTCCAAGTGCTGCCCATCCGTTCTTAATAGGCGCTAAAACGGGTCCCTTTTTCTGCTGTTCCATTGTACCCTCTCCTTTCCGAACATTCGTTTCATCTGTCTCTAGTTTAATCAAGTTTATTCATCTTTTCAAATATCTTCACAAATCCAAAAAGTGCCTAAAACCTATTGACAAGGTGTATCAAAGTGCTTATAATAAGCATCAAGTTTTTGATACGTTGATACGTTAGTATCGAAAAGGAGGTGATCCCAATGGTTACAGACATGGAAAAGTTAGCTCCCTATGCGCCTCTTGCGCCCTTGGTCGCATTGATTAGGCGACGACGAGAGAAGGGATTGCCAGAAGTGCTGAATAGTGAAAAGTTGGCACAACTGGGCATATCAGAAGGCAATATCTCTCGCATCTTACAGGCATTGCGATTTCTCAACTTGATTGATGAAGATGGACATCAAACAGAATGGTTTTCTCGCATTGCACGTGCTAAGGAGCAAGAATATCAGGGTATCCTTGCTGAGATTATTAAGGGTGCGTATCATGATGTTTTCACCATCATAGATGACCCTAACCTGGCCACTGATATTGAACTTAATGACGCTTTTCGCTTCTATCAGCCTCAGTCTCAACGCAGTCGCATGATCCTCTTGTTTCGAGGATTATGCCAAGAAGCGGGATTAATCGCAGGCGGGCCTCCCACGACACGAAAGCGGGCACGTACCACTACACCCAGTAAACCTTTGTCTTCCTCATCTAGTGGAGCCAAGAA
>WNGR01004961.1_pt1 | contig 14660 bp, 14 predicted proteins | sample 5407581 | NCBI WGS metagenome assembly WNGR01 (sample SAMN13153383, study PRJNA577476) | soil metagenome | isolation source: 80 cm soil or saprolite under Garry oak tree replicate 2 | place: USA:California | collected 2016-06-15
CCGCAAGCTTAGCCCGCGCGCCCTGCCCAGGTGTTAAGAGACAAGGTAAAACTCGGTTAGCTGTCGATTAACTGCGATCATCCTTTACCAAGCCGACGGGAACAGCGTGCGGTTTGGCGCGATTCTTGCGATAGCAAATTGACGCGACCGATGACATGCTTCCCCTCTCCCCTTGTGGGAGAGGGTTGCGCGCGCAAGCGCGACGGGTGAGGGGTCTCTCTCCACCAGATGAGCTCGCGGAGAGAGCCCCCTCACCCGCGCCTTCGGCGCGACCTCTCCCACAAGGGGAGAGGTATAGCGAGAGCGGGGATGCAGATAATGATCACCAAGCGACGTTTCCTTCAAACCGCCGCCTGCGCAGCAGCCGCGCTCGCCACACCGCGCGCCTTTGCCGTGAGCAACCCGTCCTATCCATCACGCAGTGTGAAATGGGTGGTGCCTTATGCGCCGGGTGGGTGGTGCCTTATGCGCCGGGTGGCGCCACCGACGTGCTATCGCGGCTGATCTGCCAGCGGCTGTCGGACCGGCTCGGCCAGACTTTCGTCGTCGAGAACAAACCGGGCGCCGGCAGCAATATCGGCACCCAGGCGGTGATTACATCCGCGCCTGACGGCTACACACTGCTGCTGACCTCGACCGCGAATGCGATCAACGCGTCGTTCGATCCGGCTCTGCCTTATGATTTCACCAAGGGCATCGCACCCGTTGCGGGCGTCGCGCGCATTCCGCTGGTGCTGGTGGTCAATAACGACCTGCCGGTGAAGACGGTCGCCGACTTCATCACTTACGCCAGGGCCAATCCCGGCAAGATGTCGATCGCCTCGTCCGGCATCGGGACCTCGCTGCATCTCTCCGGCGAGCTGTTCAAGTCGCTTGCCGGCGTGCAGTTCACCCACGTGCCCTATCGCGGCTCCGCACCGGGATTGACCGACGTGATGAGTGGCCAGATTCAGGGCATGTTCGACAACGTCACCTCGTCCTTCGAGCTGGTGCGCGCCGGCAAGCTGCGTGCGCTCGGCGTCACCACACGCGTGCGCTCAGAGATCCTGCCGGATGTGCCGCCGATCGCGGACACGCTTCCCGGCTACGAGACCTCATCGTTCTACGGCGTCGGCGCCCCGCACGACACGCCGCGCGAGATCGTCGACCTGCTCAATCGCGAGATCGACACCGCGCTCTCCGACACCGAGATCAGGGCCCGCATCGCCGAGCTCGGCGCGATCCCGCTGCACGGCAATGCGAACGAGTTCGGCGGCATGCTCACGGCGGAGACTGACCGCTGGCGCAAGGTGGTAGAACTGTCGGGGATCAAGAAGGAGTAGCGGGAGACGCATACCGCGCTAGGCGACTTCGGCCAAACGGGCTATCCTTCACTCTACCTTGCGTTGTCTTGGCTACGACAGGGAGGCGACCCGTGGCTCTCGACCCCTCACAGATTCCGGTTCAGGCAGCGCCGTTCGAGCAACCGCTGATCATTCTTGCCAACCGCCTGAGAGGCGAAGGACCAGTCAAGGTGGTCGCGATCGGCTCGTCGACCACGGCGGGCGAAGGGGGCATCGCACCCTATCCGCAACGGCTGCTGGCGGATCTTCGAATACAATTCCGGGCACAATTCCCGAAGGCCACGATCGATGTGATCAACCGTGGCGTCGGCGGCGAAGAGGCCCCTCTGGAGCTCAAGCGCTTCGACCATGACGTCTTCGATCTGAACCCCGATCTCGTCATCTGGCAGGTCGGCACAAATTCCGTTTGGCAACCCGCCGACCAGAATCCCCCCTCGTTCAAGGACACCACGCAAGCCATCCGTGACGGTGTGGACCAGCTGCTCGGCACCAAGCGGATCGACGTGATCCTGATGGACCTGCAATATGTGCCGGCACTGCTGACACCGGCCAAGGTCGACGGGACGCTCGCGATGGTCGAGGCGATCAGCGAGATCGCGCTTGCGAAGGGCGTCAACGTCTTTCGCCGCTTCGCGCTGATGAAGGGCTGGCGCGATGTTGCAAGGATTTCGTTCGACCGGATGGTCGACCCGGGCGATGACACCAGGCTGCACGCAAGCGATTGGACCACGGACCAGATGACCTGGCAATTGACCGCTGCGATCAACGCGGCGGTCAACAGGGCTCCGCCATCCGGAAACGCACGCCGGGCGAGCGGTGAACGCTAACCGCTTCTCTTGCGATGCCGGCGCGGCGGCGGTGCGTCGAAGGGATAATAGGGATTGAGATCGCAGGTCGCGGCGCGGCCGGCGGCCGTGGCGCGGCACTGCGGCAGCGAGGTGAAGGAGCAGTCATACCACTCCCCGCCGCCGCCGCTCGATCCAGTATAAACATGCATGCAGACGGGATAGCTGGGATCGAAGGTCTGCGCGTGCGACGGCGCAGCCGCGAGCAAGGCACCGACGGTCGCGATAAAGCCGAATGAGCAACGCATGAAGACCGTCCCTGGAAGTCGCATTGCGGATCTCTACTGCACCTTCTTGTGGCGCCGGCGCGGTGGCGGGGGCGGCTCGTTGAAGGCATAATAGGGATTGAGATCGCAGCTCGCAGAGCGGCCCGAAGCCGTGGCGCGGCACTGCGGCAGCGAGGTGAAGGAGCAGTCGAAATAATCGCCGCCACCGCCCCAGGCGCCGGGCCCGAAGATGTGCATGCACACCGGGTAACGCGGATCATAAGTCTGGGCGCGTGCATCGGCCGCCACAAACAGCGTGGCAATCGCGGTGAGGGTCAGGATCGGCAAACGCATGGAGACATCCTCGAATCGGTGGCGTCGTCGGCTCTGATGCCGACGGCTTGCTATGGCATAACACCAAGGCGGAGGCGACTGTTCTCAGGGACAGATGACGGCAAGGTGAGTGCGGTGCGTGATGCGCTACCCGCCGAGCCCCTGCAACACGAGACGGTTCAACCTCGCTGCAAACGCAGCCGGATCTTCCGGCAATTCTCCGTCCAGGATCTGCGCCTGTTCGAGCAGGAGCAGGCTGAGGTCGTCGACCGTCTTCGAGCCGGCCTGCGCCTTGGTGATCGCCGTGACCAGCGGATGGCGCAAATTGATCTCCAAAATCGGTTTGGTGCGCATGCCGCGGTTCTGCTGCGCCAGGATGCGCTCGAGCTCGCGGCTCGGGCCCTGGCTGTCGGCGACGAGGCAGGATGCGGAGCTGGTGAGGCGGGTCGACGCCTTGACGTCGCTGACGCGCTCGCCGAGCGCGGCCTTGATCACAGCAATCGTCGCGGCCTCGTCCGCCTCCGGCTCGTCCTTCTTCGCCTCGTCGGTCTCGTCGACGCGCGGGATCAGGTCGAGATTGAGATCGCCCTGGCTCAGCGACTTCAGCGGCTTGCCTTCGAACTCCGTCGGCATCGAGGTCCAGAACGCGTCGACGGGATCGGATAACAGCAGCACCTCGATGCCGCGCGCGGTGGCCGCCTCCAGCCGCGGACTCGACTTCAGCCGCTCGATGCTGTCGCCGACGAGATAATAGATTTCGGTCTGGTTCGGTTTGAAATCGGCGATGACGTCCTTGAGTGACCGCTTCTCACCCGTCGTGGTGGTGAAGCGCGACAACGCGAGCAGCTTTTCGCGGCGCTCGAAATCCTCGTAGATGCCTTCTTTCAGCACCGCGCCGAAGGCATCCCAGATCTTTGCAAAATTCTCCGCGTTCTTCTCGGCGAGGCTCTCGAGCTCGTTGACGACGCGGGTTGCCACAGCTTTGCGGATCTGCGCGAGCTGCGGATTGTTCTGGAGCATCTCGCGCGAGATGTTGAGCGGAAGATCCTCGCTGTCAACGACGCCGCGGATGAAGCGCAGATAACCTGGCAACAGATCGGCATCATCGGTAATGAAGACGCGCCGGACATAGAGCTTGACGCGGCCCTTGCGCGAGGGCTCGAACAGGTCGAACGGCTTTGTCGACGGCGCGAACAGCAGCACGGCGTAGGAGTAGCGGCCCTCGGCGCGATAGTGCAGCGTCATTGCGGGATCGTCGAAGGCGGACGCGATCTGCTGATAGGCCTTCTTGTAGTCCTCGGCCGAAAGCTCGGATTTCGAGCGCTGCCACAGCGCGCTCGCCGAATTGATCTGGCGCGGCTCGCCCTCTTCCGGCACCAGCTCGATGGGAAAGAGGATATTGTCGGAATAGGCGCCGACGACGCGCTCGATCTCATAGGTCTCGAGATATTTCTTGGCGTCGTCCTTCAGGTGCAGGACGATCTCGGTGCCGCGCGCCACGCGCGCCGCTTCCTCGTCGCTCGCGCGCGCGATCTCGAAGCCGGAGCCGCCTTGGGAGCTCCAGGTCCAGACATCGCTCTCGCCGGCACGGCGGCTGACCACGACGATTTTCTCGGCGACCATGAAGGCGGAATAGAAGCCGACGCCGAACTGGCCGATCAGGCCGAGCCCGTCCTTGGCCTCCTTCAGCTTCGACACGAAGGCCTTGGTGCCGGAGCGGGCGATGGTGCCGAGATGGTCGATCAGCTCCTGGCGCTCCATGCCAATGCCGTTGTCGGCGATCGTGAGCGTCGTGGCCGTCTTGTTCGGGATGATGCGGATCTTGAGCGCGTCGCCCTCGCCCAGCAGCGCCGGATTGGCGATCGCCTCGTAGCGCAGCTTGTCGCAGGCGTCCGAGGCGTTGGAGACAAGCTCGCGCAGGAAGATGTCGGTCTCCGAATAGACGGAGTGCACCATCAGGTGCAGCAGCTCGGAAACTTCGGCCTGGAAAGGTTGCGTATGCGCGGCCGTGTCTGACGTCGTCATGCATTTACCCGGTTAAAACGAAAGGGAGGAACCCGGGATATAACGCGATGGGATGGGGGATCAAGAGGATGTGAAGAACCGTCTTCTCCCGGCTTGCGGGAGAAGCGGCCTCGCCAGGCTCCGAAATGCGGATCAGGTCACGCAACGGCCGGGCTGGAGCAGTTTTGCGACCTCGGTCAGGGAGCTGACCATCGGCTCGCAGGCAATCGTCGGCCTGTTGCGACCCTGCTTCTGCTGGTTCTGAAGGGCGATCGGCGGCTTGGCATTGCCGGTTTCGATGACCGCGGGGACCCGCAGCAACACTGACGTAGCGGCGAGGTCATTCAGCCGCATCGACACGGTCCGGGTCGGAACCGCCGCCTGCTTGAGGTCGGCGAGCCGGTCGGCCTTGCCAGAACGATTGACATCATGGCCGGGCTTGTCGGAAACCGCCTGCCAGCGGTCGGTGAGATCATGGCCGGAGGCCAGTTGCACGGCGCCAACCTGTACGGCGCCAAGCGTCGCGGCAATCGCGACGGCTCCCAAAAATGCTTTGTGAATCTGTGACATGACTGTCAATCCCTCGCCCCATGGCGATCACGGGAACAACGCAGGGAGAGGACAAGGAGTTCTCATAGGTTAAGATCACTTAACCGTGTGCGCAAAATTGCCGCAGGCCCACAAAAATCAAAAATCCAAGAAAAAGATTCGAGAAAAAATTCGCAACCGCCTGGAACGACTCCCGCGCCTGCGAGTCGTCTCAGCAGCCGGCTATTCCCCCCTGCCCCATAAGCCGGCGACGTAGGGCGCGACTGTGGTGATGCCAGTCGCGCCTTACTTTTGTCTGGGGTTCACTTGGCCAGCCACGCCCGCCCCTCGCCATAGAGCTTTTCGACCTCAGGCCCGGTCAGGCCCGGCATGTCGCGCTTGACCTTATAACCGATCAGTTCCTGCATGTAGGCGAGGTGGCGGTAGCCCTCGGGCAGCGCGACCAGCGCCTGCGCATCGAGGCGGAGGGTCGCGGCGGGATCGACCGGATCGATCCGGTCCTTCTCGTAGATCGGCTGGCGGCGGACGATGCCCCATTTGCCCTGCCGCTTTTCCAGGAAATCGTAGAAGCGCCCGGTGCAGACCACGTCGCAGAGCACCTCCTGCACCGGCGCGCGCTGCGAGATCGTCATCTTGGTCTGCGCGATGGCGCGATCGCCCTCGAGGTCGATGCTGGTACCGCCGAGGAAATGTAGGATGCGCACGCCCTTGGCAAACCCCTCCTGGCTGACGCGGATGAAATCCCGCGCCGGTCCCTGAAACCAGGTGGCGGACATCCAGCCTTCCTCGTGCCAGACGGTCGCAAACCGCTCCCAGTCGCCGGCATCGCGCCAGACCGCCCAGTTCTCGACGAGGTCGCGGATGGCGAGGCGATCGAGGAGTTGCTGGTCCATGGGCATGTCTCCAATTGGGGCGAGGCACGAGGTATGAGCGGCGAATTCGATGGCCGTCAAGCTTGGCAAATGGCCAAGAAAAATCCGGCGTGCCTTGCAGCACGCCGGATCAGATCACCATCAGCCAAATGTTACGCCGCCGGCGCCTTCGGCGTGCGGTTGCGCGAGTTGCGCTGGAAGAACAGCGCCTGGCTCGCCACCGCCGACACCATCGCGGGCTGGAACGGCTTTGAGATCAGGAACGCTGGCTCGGGACGTTCGCCGGTGAGGAAGCGCTCCGGATAGGCGGTGATGAACACCACCGGCACCTCGAAGGTGCGGAGCAATTCGTTGACGGCGTCCAGGCCCGACGAGCCGTCGGCGAGCTGGATGTCGGCGAGGATCAGGCCGGGCCGCCTGTTCTTGGCGAGCGCCACCGCATCGGCGTGGGTGCGCGCGACGCCGACGACGTTGTGGCCGAGATTCTTCACCAGGCTCTCGAGGTCCATGGCGATGAAGGTCTCGTCCTCGATGATCAATACGTCGGTGGCGATCTCGGCCGCCATCTCGCGTCCGGCGGTGTCTGCAAACCGACGCGTCTCGGCGACGTCGGTGCCGAGGATGTAGCCGACTTCCTCTTCCGAAAATCCCTCGAGCGAGAGCAGCAGGAACGCCTGCCGCGGCAGCGGTGTGATGTTGGACAGCCGCCGCTCGGGCGGCATCGGCAGCGTGGCCACCTCGGCATCGTCGTTGACGGAGACCGAATTCCAGATCTGGGTGAACAGCCGGAACAGGCCGGCCCGCGGTCCATGGCTCTCGTCGAGCACGGAGGGATCTCCAAGCATGGCTTCCAACATGGCTGCCACATAGGCGTCACCGGAAGCCTGGTTGCCTGTCAGGGCGCGCGCATACCGGCGCAACAACGGCAAGTGCTCAGCAACAAGCTGTGAACGGGACATCCCCACTCCATTCATTTCGGGCCAACCCTTAAAAATCAGGAACTGCGAGGGGAGGCCCGGGTTCCCCTGCTGGGGCTGATTACGCTTCAGGATAAGAAAAGTTCCCCCGGCCTGGGAACTTTTTGTCGAACCTCGCATTGAGCCTATCCAGGGAACGGCTCCCGGTTGAGAAAATTTCTCTATTTTGCAGTCACTTAACTCGGGGAAACGTGGAACAGGTCATGAAAGATCTCAAGTCTCAAGCCAGCAAAAGCACGACCCCCGGCAAGGGAGGCCTCACTCCGGAGATCCAATCCCGGATCGGGCATCAACTGCGCGCCATGTACGACGATGTCGTGCGGCAGGGGGTTCCCGACCGGTTCGCGGAGCTCATCAAGAAGCTTGATGCGCCGGGAGGCGGATCTCAGGATGAGAATGGTGCTGGGGGCTCCAACGACAACAATGGGAGGGATTAATGCCTCTCACGAACTCCCTGCGTGACGACATCCTCGCGGCAGTGCCAAGTCTTCGCGCGTTCGCCATCTCGCTCAGCGGCAATGCGGACCGCGCCGATGATTTGGTGCAAGAGACGCTGTTGCGCGCGCTCGCCAACATCGACTCGTTCCAGCCCGGCTCGAACCTGCCGGCGTGGCTGTTCACAATCCTGCGCAACCTGTTCCGCTCCGACTATCGCAAGCGGCGGCGGGAGGTCGAGGATGCCGAGGGCAACTACGCCAAGACGCTGAAGACGCAGCCCTCGCAGAACGCCCATCTCGAGTTCGAGGAGTTTCGAACCGCGCTCGAGAAGCTTCCGCAGGACCAGCGCGAAGCGCTCATCCTGGTCGGCGCCTCCGGCTTCTCCTATGAGGACGCGGCCACAATCTGCGGCTGCGCAGTCGGCACCATCAAGAGCCGCGTCAACCGCGCCCGCTCCAAGCTCGCGGCGCTGCTCTATGTCGACGGCGCCGAGGACTTCGGGCCCGACGAGACCGTGCGCGCCGTGATCGGCGGCAGCGGCGGATAGCGGCCGGCGTCCATCGGACCCAGACGACAGCTGTGAAGGCGGCCGTTCACGCGGCCGTCTTCGTACGCGTCGCTGACCTCACTCCTCGGTGAACGTCACCGTGTCGGCGACGCTCGCGCGCGAGGTGCGGTAGCTGTTGACCTTGTGGGCGTTGTCGGCATAGCCGAACGAGATGCCGCAGACGACACGACGGTCGTCGGGCAGATTGAAGTGGCGGCGGATCAGGCCTGAGTGGCGCGCCAGTGCTGCCTGCGGAATCGTGCCGAGCCCGAGCGCTTGCGCGGCGAGCATGAAGTTCGAGACATAGGCGCCGCAATCGATCGCACCGTAGATGCCGAGCGGCTCGTTGGTGTGGATGATGGCCACATGCGGCGCGCCGAAGAAATTGTAGTTCTCCAGCGCCTGTTTCGCATAGGCCATCTTGTCGCCCCGGGCGATGCCGAGCGTGTTGTAGAGCTGAAAGCCGCTCTCGCGGCGGCGTTCGAGATAGGCGCCGAGATATTCGCGCGGCGGGGTGAAATCATAATCGTCGCCGAGCCCGCCCGAAGCCTCCTTGTAGATCAGTTGGCGGAAGCGTTCCTTGGCCTCGCCGCTGGCGATGATGACCTGCCAGGGCTGGCTGTTGCACCATGACGCCGTGCGCTGCGCGGTGGTCAGTACATGCTCGATGGTGTTGCGGTCGACCTGCTGCGGCAGGAACGCGCGGACGGAGTAGCGCTCGTTGAGGAGCTCTTCGAGCACGCCGATGCGGTCTTGGTTCTGATTGACTTTAGCGTCCATGGATCAGCTCGCGTTTTTCTCTTTGTAGGGTGGGTTAGCTGTGTTCGCGTCTAACGCCCCTTCATCGGAATCTTGTTATACGGCACATCCTTGTCGACACGAATATCGCCGGGCAGACCCAGCACCCGCTCGGCGATGATGTTGCGCAGGATCTCATCGGTGCCGCCGGCAATGCGCATCGAGGGCGAGGACAGCAGCATCTGCTGGAACTGGCCCTGCACCGTCTCCTCGTCCGTGCCCGTGAGAACGCCGGCCGCGCCCTGGAGGTCCATGGCATAGGCCGCGATGTCCTGGAGCATCAGGCCCGACACCAGCTTGCCGATGGAATTCTCCGGACCCGGCCGCTCGCCCTTCGACAGTGACGAGATCGCGCGGTAGCTGGTGTATTTCAGCCCGCTCGACTTCACCGCCCAGCTCGCAAGCTTCGAGCGCACCGCCGGATCGTCGATGGCGAGCCCCTCCTCCAGCATCAAATTGGAGCAGAACTCGAACATCTCGGGGACGCCGGTCGCGAGCCGCGAGCCGATCGACATGCGCTCATTCATCAGGGTGGTCAGCGAGACGCTCCAGCCCTCGCCGACGGCGCCGAGACGCTGGCTGTCCGGGATCACGACGTCGGTGAAATAGACCTCGTTGAACTCCTGCATGCCGTTGGCCTGCTTGATCGGCCGCACCTCGACGCCGGGACTCTTCATGTCCAGGAAGAACATGGTGAGGCCCTTGTGCTTGGGCACATTCGGATCGGTGCGCGCGATCAAGAGGCCGAAGTCGGAATAGTGCGCGCCTGAGGTCCAGATCTTCTGGCCGTTGACGACCCAATTGTCGCCCTTCTTCTCCGCGCGCGTCCGGAGCCCTGCGACATCCGATCCGGCGGACGGCTCCGAGAAAAGCTGGCACCAGATCTCCTCGCCGGAGGCGAGCTTGGGCAGATGACGGCGCTTGGCGTCTTCGCTGCCCCAGGCCATCACGGTCGGGCCGCACATGCCCTCGCCGATCTGGAACGGCTGCGTCAGCTTGCCATAGACGCCCTCCTCCTGCTGCCAGATCACGCGCTCGATTGGCGTTGCGCCGCGGCCGCCATATTCCTTCGGCCAGTGCAGGCAGGCCCAGCCTCCTTCGGCCTTCTTCTTCTGCCAGGCCTTGCCGACATCGACGATGTCGTGCTTGGCGAGCCGGATGCGGCCGAGCGAGGATTTTGACAGCTCCTGCTCGAACTCCTTCGGCGCGTTGGCCGCGACCCATTTGCGCGCGGTCTCGCGGAATGCGGCTTCCTGTGGTGTGTCGTCGAAATTCATCTCGCACTCTCCTCTCTCGTGCCCCGGACGCGGCGCAGCGCCTTGGCTGTGCGCTGCAGAGCCGGGCCCATTGTGGCCTTCTGGGTCCCGGCTCTGCGGAGCGGTACCATAGCGCGTCGAAGACGCGCATAGACGCGCTTTCGGTACCGCACCGCGTCCGGGACACGATCAGCCTCTTCCCTTGGTCGGGATCTTGTTGAACGGCACGTCCTTGTCGACACGGATGTCGCCGGGCAGGCCCAAGACCCGCTCGGCGATGATGTTGCGCATGATCTCGTCGGTGCCGCCTTCGACGCGCGTGCCCGGCGCGCGCAACAGCATCGCCTGGAAGCGACCTGCAACTTCGGCGTCCTCCGGGCCGCTGACCACGCCCGCCGCTCCTTGCAGATCCAGTGCGTAGGTCGCGACGTCCTGAATCATCGAGCCCGCCACCAGCTTGCCGATGGAATTCTCCGGCCCCGGCCGATCGCCCTTCGACAGCGCCGAGATCGCGCGCATGCTGGTGTAGCGCAGTCCGCTCGCCTTCACCGCCCAGCTTGCCAGCTTCGAACGCACCGCGCGGTCTTCGATCGCAGGACCGTCGTCCAGCATCAGGCTGGAGCAATAGTCGAACAGCTCCGGAAAACCGGTCGAGACACCCGCGCCGATCGACATGCGCTCGTTCATCAGCGTCGTCAGCGAGACGTTCCAGCCGTCATTGACCTCACCGAGGCGCTGGTGATCGGGAATGCGGACGTTGGTGAAATAGACCTCGTTGAAGTCCGAGGCGCCGCTTGCCTGCTTGATCGGCCGCACCTCGACGCCGGGGCTCTTCATGTCCAGGAAGAACATGGTGAGGCCCTTGTGCTTGGCCACGTTGGGATCGGTACGGGTCAAGAGGATGCCGTAGTCGGAATAATGCGCGCCCGATGTCCAGATCTTCTGGCCGTTGATGACCCAATCGTCGCCGTCCTTCTCGGCATGCGTGCGCAGGCCCGCGACGTCGGAGCCGCCGGCGGGCTCGGAGAACAGCTGGCACCAGACCTTTTCGCCGGAGGCGAGCGGCGGCAGATAGTTGCGCTTATGCTCCTCGCGCGCGAACGCCATCATGGTCGGCCCGCACATGCCGTGGCCGATGATGAACATGCCGGAGAGTTTTCCGAACGGGCCCTCTTCCTGTTGCCAGATCACGCGCTCGATCGGCGATGCGCCGCGACCGCCATAGTCTTTCGGCCAATGCAAGCAGGCCCAGCCGGCGTCGGCCTTCTTCTTCTGCCAGGCCTTTGCGACCTCGAGAATGTTGGCGTTCTTGAGCTGCGTGCGGCCGAGCGAGGATTTGCGCAGCTCATCCTCATACTGCCTGGGCGCATTCGCTGCGATCCAGGCGCGCGCGGTGGCGCGGAATTCGGCCTCTTGCGGGGTGTCGCCGAAGTTCATCGTCTCATCTCTCGGTTCGTTCCCCGGACGCTGCGCAGCACGAAGTGGTGCGCTGCTGATCCGGGGTCCATTGCGGCCCCTGGGTCCCGGCTCAGCGGCGCTTCGCGCCGCGTCCGGGACACGATCGTTCCTACGCCGCGTTCTTCTTGCGCATGCGGTCGATCAACTGGTCTTCCCAATAGGACAGGCTGCCGAGCCCGAGCGCCATCGCGTTGGCGCGGCGGTAGTACATGTGGCAGTCGAATTCCCAGGTGAAACCCATGCCACCGTGAACCTGGATGTTGTTCTTGGCGCAGTGCTGGAACGCCTGCGTCGCGCTGATGCGCGCAGCGGCGGCGGCTTCCGGCAATTCGGACGCGTTGGTCGAGAGCGCCCAGGCGCCGTAATAGCTGTTGGAGCGCGCCAGCGTCGCCGACACATACATGTCGGCGAGCATGTGCTTGACCGCCTGGAACGAGCCGATCTGCCGGCCGAAAGCGATGCGGTCGAGCGCGTAGTCGCGGCCCATCTCCAGCGCGCGGTCGGCGCCGCCGACCTGCTCGAAGGCGGAGAGCACCGCAGCGCGGTCGAGCACCTGGGTGAGGATGCTCCAGCCGTCGCCGGCAGCACCCAGCGGCTCGGCCTTGCAATCTTTGAAGGTGATCTCGGCCTGCCCACGGGTCGGATCGAGGTTGGTGAGGCTTTTCACCTCGACGCCGCCCGCCTTGAGATCGACCAGGAACAGCGAGATGTCGCTGTCACGGCCGCCCGATCCCGTCCGCGCGGCAACGACCGCGAAATTGGCGATGGCGCCATCGGCGACCGGCTTCTTCACACCGTTGAGGACGCCGTTCGAAGCAGCAAGCTTGACGTTCTTCGGCGACGGATTGCCCTTGCCCTCGAACAGCGCCAGCGTGCCGATCGCCTCGCCCGAGGCAATCGCCGGCAGCCACTTCTTCTTCTGCGCGTCGCTGCCCGCGATCAGCAGCGCCTCGGCGGCGAGATAGACGGTCGAGGAGAACGGCACCGGCGCATTAGCCCGGCCCATTTCCTCTGCGATCACACAGAGCTCGAGATGACCGGCGCCCGCACCGCCAAAGTCCTCGGGGATGGCAACACCGAGAAAACCCATCTCGGCGAGGCCCTTCCAGAGCTCCTTGTCATACGGCGCCTTGCCGTCGAGCACGACGCGCACCGCCTTGGGTGAGCATTTTTCGGTGAGGAATTTGCGCGCCTGGTCGCGGAGCTGTTTCTGGTCGTCGGAGAAATCGAAGTTCATGGCGGCTTGCCCTTTTATTCGTTGTCATTTGAGGCCGTCATTCCGGGGCGCGGCGAAGCCGCGAGCCCGGAATCCATTTCGCCATGCGTATGCGGCCTGATGGATTCCGGGCTCGCGCTGCGCGCGCCCCGGAATGACGAAGTGAGAGAGTTCGTTGCTCATCGCAGCACGATCACATCCTGGTCCGGCCCGTCCGCATAGAGCCGCTCCACCAGCGCAGCGCGTCGCTCGAGGCCGGCGCGCTGGTTGATGTAGCCCTTGTCGGTAAGTTCGTTGCCGTCGATCGAGGGTGGCTCGGCCATCAGCGTCGCGCGCGCGATGATGCGGCTGCTGGCGCCTTCGCATTCCTTGTTATGAGCCTCCAGCCCGCGCCTGAAGCACGCAATCACCTCGGGATGCTTGACGGCATCCTCAAAACTCAAATCGGGATTACCGACGAGTTGGCGGCAGGCATGCAGGTTCGGCCAAGCAAGGAGACCGATAAAGGGAAGATCCTGTCCCGCGACCAGCGCGTCATGCACGACGGGCGTTGCAGCCGCGATGGCGTCTGTGCGCAGCGAGCCGACATGCACGAACGTCCCCGTGGTAAGCTTGAAGTCCTCGACGACGCGACCGGCAAAGATGATGCCCTTCACCGGATCGGAATCGTCGACGAAAATGCCGGCATCGCCGATGCAATAGAAACCTTCCTCGTCGAACATCTTCCCGGTGAGATCAGGCTGGCCGAAATAGCCGGGCGTGACGTTGACGCCGCGCAGCCGCAGCTCGTATTTCGAGCCGCACGGCACCATCTTCAACTCGACACCTGGGAACGGCAGGCCGATCAGGCCGACGCGCTCGGTGTCCCAATAGGTGCCGGTCGAGGTCGGCGCGGTCTCGGTCGAGCCCCAGCCGGTGTAGAACACGATGCGCTCGCCGGTGGTCTTCACGGCCAGCGCCTGCATGCGGCCGTAGAGATCGTCGGGCAGGCGCGCGCCGCCATAGGCCATGATCGAGAGATTCCTAAAGAAGGACCGACACAGCGCGTCGTCCTTCTCCATCGCCGCCGCAAGCGCGGCATAGCCGGCCGGCACATTGGCGTAATAGGTCGGCGAGATCTCGCGGAGATTCCTGATGGTCTCCTCGAGCTGACCCGGCATCGGCCGGCCGTCGTCGATATAGAGCGTACCGCCATCGACCAGCACCGGGTGAAACGCCGCGTTGCCGCCCATGGTGTGATTCCAGGGCATCCAGTCGAGCACGGTGGCGAGCGGTCCGCCCGCGGTGCGCGGGCGCACCTGCATCATCATCGCCGCGTTGGCGCACATCATCCCCTGCGTGTTCATGACGGCTTTGAGCATGCCGGTCGAGCCGGAGGTGAAGAGCAGCTTGCCCACCGTGTCGGGCGTGATCTTCGCGATCGAGGCGTCGACATCCTTTGTAACCGGCGTCGCCGCGATATCCGCGAAGCTGACACTCTTGATGCCGTCGCAGGGCCGCACCACGTGCACGACAGTGACGCCCGTGAGATCGAGCGCCTTCAGCGCCTTCTCGAAGGTCGGGCCGTCCTGCACCATCACGACGGCCGGCTTAATCAGGTCGAACAGATATTTCAGCTTGACGTGGTCGTGGCTCATCAACGAGTAGGCCGGCGACACGGGAGCCGCCGGCGAGCGCGACTGCATCGCGGCCTGCGTCATCAACGCGTGCTCGATGGAGTTGCCGGAGAGGATCGCAACCGGACGACCATCGAGCTTGAGATTCAGCAGCCCCTGCGTCAGCGCGTCCACGGTGCGCTTGGCTTCGCCGTAGGATACT